>Ga0131853_10004333_pt1 | contig 25435 bp, 20 predicted proteins | sample TergutLab28metaG_FD_92764 | JGI IMG/M metagenome (GOLD analysis project Ga0131853, IMG submission 92764) | Labiotermes labralis P1 segment gut microbial communities from Petit-Saut dam, French Guiana - Lab288 P1 (version 2) (version 2) | ecosystem: Host-associated > Arthropoda: Insects >... | reverse complement strand
CCCTCGCCGCAAACCTTTGCCCTTCTCAAGCAGGGCTTGGACAAAAATGATTCGGGGGCTATGGCTGCCGCCCGCAATTGGAGGGGTTTTGAGGCCGCCGAATGGCTGTTGGATAATTTTGGCCAAACCGGCAGTATGGAGTCCTTGTCGTCCTACATCCGCATGGTAAACAATCAAGGCTTTACCGATGTGCGTAGATACCAGCTTCTCCGCGAGGCCCTCGAAGCGGCAAAGACAGACCAAAGCAAAAATATCATCCTTCAAACGCTCGGCCGCATCAATGTGTTTAATTCATTGATAACCATCGGTAAATATCTGTATAATCCGGAAACGGCTCAAGCGGCAGCCACAGGCGTTTATAACTTGACCCAGCGCGACCGCAACTACAACTACTGGGGGCCGCATGTTAAAGAATTGCTCGAAAAGTTTATGGAGGTTCGCTTGGGAGGAGACGCAGAATATGAGAAGACCGCCGTGCGCAAATACATCAGCGAAGCCCCTCCTGTAGAAGCAGGTTTTATATCGGCGTTTAACGGCCATGACCTCACAGGCTGGAAAGGCCTTGTGCAGAACCCCATTGCCCGCAGTAGAATGAGTCCCGCCCAACTTGCCGAGGCTCAGATTAAGGCAGACGAGATTATGCGCCGCGACTGGACGGTACAAAACGGCTGTCTTGTATTTGATGGAACGGGATATGATAACCTCTGTACCCAAAGACAATATGGCGATGTGGAAATGTATGTAGACTGGTTGCTGGACACTGCCGGTAACAATGCAGACGCCGGCATCTACCTCCGTGGTTCGCCCCAAGTTCAGATATGGGACACCGCAAGGGTTTGGGTAGGCGCGCAGGTCGGTTCGGGCGGACTGTACAACAACCGCGTGCACGAAAAGGACCCGATTTTGGTGGCCGACAACAAGCTGGGAACATGGAATACCTTTTATATTAAAATGGTGGGCGAGCGAGTCACCGTGATGCTAAACGGCAAATTAGTAGTTGACAATGTAATACTTGAAAATTTCTGGGACCGCAGTCAGCCTATTTTTCCTATTGAGCAGATTGAATTGCAGGCGCACGGCACCAAAGTGTTTTACCGCGACATCTACATAAAGGAGTTGCCTCAACTTGAGCCTTACGTGCTAAGCGCCGAGGAACAAGCCGAAGGCTTCCGGGTTCTTTTTGACGGCTTATCCATGAACCAGTGGGTGGGCAATACTCAAGACTATGTGGCAGAGGACGGCGCGATTGCTCTTTATCCGGGCAAAGGCAGCGGCGGCAACCTCTACACTAAGGAGGAGTTTGGCGACTTTATCTTCCGCTTTGAATTTCTGCTCACTCCGGGCGCAAACAACGGGATTGGAGTCCGCACGCCCATGGAAGGAGACGCAGCATTTGTGGGCGTCGAGATTCAAGTGCTTGACGACGATGCCCCGATTTACCGTAATTTAGAGCCATACCAATACCACGGCTCGGCCTACGGCATTATTCCGGCCAAGCGCGGTTTTCTAAAGCCCGTAGGCGAGTGGAACTATCAAGAGATAGAGGTAAAGGGCAACCACTATAAAGTTACCCTAAACGGTACGGTAATCCTTGACGGAGACTTGGACGAGGCCAGTAAAAACGGTACGATAGACGGCATGGACCATCCGGGCATACATAACCGCAAAGGACACCTTGCCTTTTTGGGCCACGGCTCGGTGGTCAAATTCAGAAATTTGCGAATAAAAGAATTGTAAGGATTAGAACGGAAGGTCGTCTACCTCGGACGAGGCATCCGTATCCAAGTATCCGGGGTCTGAATAGGGAAGGGGATGATTGGGCGGATAAGCCCCGTCCCCTTCTTGATTCATGGTATTTAATCTTTCGATGCGCCAAGCGCGGACATCTGTATACCAGCGCTCGTTAAAAGAACGGGACTCAAGATTAAAACTTACCTTTAGGACTTCTCCCTCGGCTATGGCGCCCAACTCCGCCACCTTGTCTGCCCCCCAAACAGAGAGGCAGACTTTGCGGGGGTAGCTTTCTTGTGTTTCGAGTACAAATTCCTGCTTGCTCCAAGCGCCTTTCGCGCTCTGCCCGGATTGCGGGGGCATTTTTTGCAGGAGTTTGCCTGTAAGCTCAAGCGCCATGATGATTATTCTTGAGGTTCGCCTTTGACGACTTGAATGAGTTCCACTTCAAAAATCAAGGTGGAGTATGCAGGAATAGGACCCCATTGCTGCACGCCGTAACCTAACTCCCAAGGAATGTAGAGCATGGCTTTACCGCCTTCTTTGAGCAGCTGAAGCCCCTCTGTCCATCCGGGAATCACTCCATTCAGCGGGAAGGTAGCCGGTTGGCCGTTGTTCACTGAGGAGTCAAACTCGGTGCCGTCAATTAGGGTACCGGTATAATGCACCGTTACTACGTCGGTAGCCTCGGGCGATATGCCTGTACCTTCTTCTAATATCTTATACTGTAAACCGCTTTCCAGTTCGATTACACCCTCTTTGGTTTTGTTTTTGACTAAAAATTCGGCTCCTTTTTTCTGGCTTTGTTCGGCCATCAATGTCTGTTTTTGCATGAAATATTTTTGGATGATTTCATTAGCCTCCATTTGAGAAATAACCTCCTCACCCTTGCTGATTTTTTTCATGGTTTTAAACATAATAGCATAATTAACCTCTTCGAATTGATTTTGTTTAATCATATCTGCAAAGAAAAAGCCAATAGCCATACTGGCGGAATCAAGCAGAGCCTTAGACATGCCTTCGGGTCTGGGGTGTTGGTTGTTGTTACAGGCCTGTGCAGAGAGTAATGCAATCAGGCAGAGTGCAATAATGGTAATTTTTTTCATAATGTGTTGATTTGATATTTGTAAATTATTTTTGTAAAATTTGAATCAGCTAAGGTAGATATTTTTCCGATACTAACAAAATGACAATCATAAAATATTGATTATTTCATAGTTGTGTTACTCAAGTGGGTGTAACAGCACAGCTTGTACAGCATACGGGCGCCCACATTGGCGTCCCACTCGTTGTCTTTGGCCGGAGCCACTTCGCAAAGGTCGAATCCAATGATTTTTCTTCCGGAAAGGGCAAGGCTATGCAGCAAATAATCGGCCTCCCTAAAAGAAAGGCCTCCGGGCACAGGGGTGCCGGTATTGGGGCAGCAATCGGGACTAAGCCCATCTATATCAAAGCTGATATACACCTTATCAGGCAAAGTATCAATAATCAGGCGGCAGAGCCGGCTCCAAGGGTCTCCTTCAAAAAGGCGGCGGCGGAGTTCATGGTCGGCAAAGCAGTGTATCTGTTCAGATGCGGCAATGATATCGGCCTCCTCTTGACAGTAGTCGCGAATACCCACCTGTGTGAGGCTGATTCCTAACAGTTGTACGGCGTTATACATCACAGAGGCATGGGAAAAGGAAAAGCCTTCGTAGGCGCAGCGCAGGTCGGCATGTGCGTCTATATGTAAGATTCCAAATGATTTATATTGTTCTTGCAGGGCTTGTATTAAACCTAAGGGGACGCTGTGTTCCCCGCCCACAATACCCACTAATCTACCTTTTTGGAGTTGGCTGCGGCAGGTCCGGTACACGGTTTGGTTAAGGGCTAAACAGGCCTCATTGACCAAAGAAAGTTCCCCTGTATAGGAGGCGGATTCCTGTTCCTGCTCTAAAGCGGTAATTACCTGTTGGGCGGCTTTGCGTATGGACTTATTCTGTTTATCTATCCCTCGTAGGGAGGGAAGCGTGCCGATGCGAACCTCCCATGCCTTGGGGACCAAGGGGTCAAAGAGGTCCATTTGTGCCGATGCTTCTATCATGGCCTTAGGGCCTTTATGCGTGCCTGCGCGGTATGACGTGGTAACATCCCAAGGTACGGAGAGCAATACGATTTCTGCCTCCTCCGCCGTGTAGGGCAAGGCAAAATAATTTCCGTTGGGAATGGCGATATTATTAGGATTAAACATTATACAATACCCTCCCTCATAATGTCGTGTATGTGTATCATGCCCGCGTAGCCATTCTCTTTAAGCACAATGAGCTGGGTGATGCTTTTTTCTTCCATCAGTCGGAATGCGTTTATAGCCATTTCGTTAATATCTATGGTCTTGGGATTTTTATTCATTAGGTCTTGGGCTTGAAGTTGGGCAAATGACCCGCCTTTTTCGACCATCCGGCGGATGTCGCCGTCCGTGATAATGCCGCAAAGCGCTCCTGTGCTATCTAATACGGCAGTAGCGCCCAGCCGGTTGGCCGATATGGTGAAAATGGTTTTTTGTATGGAATCCCCGCAGGCTACGGCCGGAGCCCGGGAGGGGTCAATGATGTCGCTGACACGGGTATAGAGTTTTTTTCCCAAAGCTCCTCCCGGATGCACGCGGGCAAAGTCCTCTGCCTTAAAGCCTCGTTTTTGGAGGAGGCAGATGGCCAATACGTCTCCCATGACCAACTGGGTGGTAGTGCTGGTGGTGGGGGCTAAGTTGTTGGGACAGGCCTCTGTATCCACGGTGGCCATAAGCGTGTAGTCGGCTTGACGGGCCAAATAGGAATCCGGATTGGAAACAATAGCGATGAGCTTATTACCCATTGTTTTAATCAAAGGCACCAATACCTTGATTTCTGCCGTATCTCCGCTTTTAGAGAGGCAAATCACTACATCCGAAGGCTGTATCATGCCCAAATCTCCGTGTATGGCGTCGGCGGCGTGCATAAAAAGAGCGGGCGTTCCGGTAGAGTTAAAAGTAGCCACCATTTTGGTGGCGATGATGGCGCTTTTTCCTATGCCGGTAACTACCACCCGACCGGCATTTTGGTGAATCAAGTCCACCACATCGGCCAAATTTTGGTCAATAAAATCTTTTAATTTTAAAACAGCAGTTGCCTCTGTTTCAATTACTTTTATAGCTAATTCCCGAATGTCGGATAGAGTTTTTTGCATAAATTTTTGTGAGGATTAAAACAAAGTTGTAACTTAGAGCCACAAAGGTAATGATTTTATCTATGGTAATTACGTCTAAAAAACTGCACGTCTACTTAAAAAGATTCTTTGGCTTTGATTCCTTTAAAGGACAGCAGGAGGCCGTTATACAAAACCTGCTGGAAGGCAGGGACGCTTTTGTACTGATGCCTACGGGCGGAGGGAAGTCGCTTTGTTATCAGCTTCCGGCCTTGTTGCTTAGGGGTACGGCTATTGTGGTATCGCCCTTGATTGCCCTCATGAAAAATCAAGTGGATGCCATTAGGGGGTTTATTGAGGAAGATACGGGCATCGCCCACTTTTTGAATTCCTCTTTGAACCGCCAGCAATTGAACGATGTGCGCAGCGCCCTGCTTTCGGGGCACACCAAGTTGCTGTATGTGGCGCCAGAGTCTCTAACAAAAGAAGAAAATATACAGCTACTTAGGCAGGTGAAGATTTCTTTTTACGCGATTGACGAGGCGCACTGTATTTCGGAATGGGGGCATGACTTCCGGCCCGAATACCGCCGGATTCAGATTTTGATACAGGAGATTGGCAAGGCTCCGATTATTGCCCTAACGGCTACCGCTACGCCCAAGGTGCAAAACGATATCCAAAAAAACTTGGGCATGTTGGATGCTGCGGTATTCAAGACCTCCTTTAATCGGGAGAACCTCTATTATGAAGTTAGGCCCAAACAGCAGGTAGATAAAGAGATTATCAAATTTATCAAGGCCAATTCGGGAAAGTCGGGGATTATTTATTGCTTGAGCCGGAGAAAAGTAGAGGAAGTCGCCGAGTTATTGATGGTAAACGGTATTAGGGCTTTGCCCTACCACGCCGGCTTGGACAGCCACACCCGCTCCCAAAATCAAGACAGCTTTTTGATGGAGGAGGTGGAGGTGATTGTGGCGACCATTGCTTTTGGCATGGGCATTGACAAGCCCGATGTGCGATATGTGATTCATTACGATATTCCCAAAAGTTTAGAGGGCTACTATCAAGAGACGGGCCGGGCCGGACGGGATGGGGGCGAAGGACAGTGTATTACGTTTTACCGGTATAAAGACATTCAAAAGTTGGAAAAATTTATGCAGGGCAAGCCGGTGGCCGAGCAGGAGATAGGCAAACAACTGCTTTTAGACACGGTGGCTTATGCAGAGACCAATGTCTGCCGCCGCAAGGTATTGCTGCACTATTTTGGAGAAGAATACGGGCAGGACTCCTGCCACAATTGTGATAATTGCCTCTATCCCAAAGTGCAATTTGACGGACAGGAGCAGTTGTGCATTGTGTTGGAGACCGTAGAGGCCGTCAAGCAGCAGTTTAAGGCGGAGCATGTGGCCAACATCATTGCCGGACAAAGCAATTCGATGATTAAGTCCTACAACCATCATTTGCTGGACCTTTTTGGAATCGGGAAAGACAAGAGCCCTCATTTTTGGAATGCGATTATTCGTCAGGCTCTTATTCTTAAAATGTTAGATAAGAACATAGAATATTACGGCCTGCTGGAACTTACCGACGAGGGTCGGGCCTTTTTGGATAATCCCCATACGATGATGTTGACCGAAGACAGAGAATTTGTAGACGATGACGATGACGACAACTTTATTGGAGGAGCGCCCAAGGGCGGCGGCGGCGGCGATATGGAACTGTTTGCCTTGTTGAAAGACCTGCGCCACGACGTGTCCAAAAAGCTAAAACTTCCGACTTTTGTCATCTTTCAAGACCCCTCTTTAGAAGACATGTCCATCCAGTATCCCATATCTATTGACGAACTCAAGAATTGTCAAGGGGTAGGCGAGGGCAAGGCGAGAAAATACGGCAAAGAATTTGTGGCGCTTATTGCCAAATATGTAGAGGAGAATGAAATCGAGCGACCTCAAGACATGGTGGTCAAATCGCTGATTAATAAGTCGAGTAACAAGGTATTTATTATCCAAAGCATAGACCGCAAGCTACAGTTCGAAGACATTGCCGAGGCCAAAGGTATGCAAATGGACGAATTGTTCGACGAAATCGAGGTCATCATAAACTCTGGCACCAAACTCAACATTGACTATTACTTGGAGCAGGCTTTAGACGAAGACAAGTTGGACGATATTTTCCACTACTTCCGCCACGAGGCCACTTCCGAATCCATAGAAGAGGCATTGGATGCCTTGGGGCGGGATTTTAGCGAAGAAGAAGTCCGCTTGGTGCGGATGAAATTCCTCTCGGAGCTGGGGAACTAAGAAGCTGTTTAAGAATTAAGAAACTACTTAAAACAAATATCCGGTATTGATGTAGAGGCTCCCTTTTCCGTCCCGCTTGTCAAAAGGCTTGGCGTAGTCAACGGCGATGATAAAGTTTTGGTTCATCACAAAACGGAATCCGGCGCCGGCGGCTGTGTGTAATTTGTCTGATTTGGAAGTATTGATGTGTACGTTATAGTCCGTCATATCGGGACCGAGAGAAGAATGCAATAGACGGCGATAAGAGAGGTCGTAATTTTTGGTAACCACGGCGCCATCTGTAAACGCATTGAGTCCTAAATAGATATTTTGCTTTCCGACATGAAAACGCGCAAACTTCCACCTAAGTTCTGCATTGAAGAAGCCTACGTCCAATCCCTGTACCCTGCCGCGCAGAATCCCGCGCACAGTACGATAGCCACCAATGCCGTCTCGGTCAAATTCTTTTCCGATGTTGCTAAAGACAGGCATGATGTAATAGGGCAAATCCCCGATGCTTCCTTGATAATTCAGCCGGTAGGCAAAGGAGAGCTGCTCTGTAACTACGGGAATATAATGACGAAAAGTGGCCATGTAGCGATAATATCCATGGGTGGTACCCAAAAATTCGGGGGCAATCGTCATATTTGCCTCCGTCCAAATACCGCTGGAGGGGGCTGCTTCAAAATCACGGGTATCATACATGATGCCCAACCGTAAGGCGCTGGTCAAGCCGCCGTCCCGCTCCTCTTGGGGGATAATGCCCCAATCAATGTATTTTTCGTAAAGCGTTTGGCCCCAAAACTGTTCTTCTTCTTTCTTACCTTTGTTAATCTTATCCTTGTCAATGGCGCTGTATTGATACTTGCTAAAGTAATAACCTGCCTGCCAAAACAGCTTTTTGTCCCACAGGTTGCCCACAAAGTCGGCTTTGGCGCTTACCGCCAGTCGCTCCAATCGGTAAAAGGGGGTTAAGAAATAGTCGTGATAAATAGACTGATACCCGTTAAATCCGTAAAAATCCATAGCTCGGTCAAATACGGCGGTGGCGGCTAAGGACATCCGGATTCCCGGAATCAAATGTTTGGTATCGTAGGTAACAAAATATTGTTGCGTCCCCTTGGTGTAAGCCGAGGCTTCTATATACCATTGTTGTTTGGGGTGCGGATAATGCGAGCCGTCTCCAAAATCGAATAAATTCAGCAGGGCGCCGTATTGAAATCCCTTGTCTTGGTCAAAAGCGACTACGGGAAGGGGGCCAAACGAAATCCCCTTTTTGATGATGTCCTCTTTCTGCGCAAAAGCGGCATGCCCAAACAGCGCGAGGACAAATAATAATACTCCCTTTTTCATCGTTTAAAATTTTTAATTTGGTTAAATTGTCTATATAAATCTCTGTGCAATAGCCATTTTATGTGGGAAATGAGTAGCCGGAACCAGCGCAGATATTCGTGCAGGAAGAGGAAGGAAGGAAAGAGCAACAGCGCCGCAACAACGCCCCATACCCATGAAAATACCATGCCGAATACAAGGCCGGTCAGCAACGACAGAACAGGGGCTAATGCCGATGCTATCATACACCTTAGGGTATTATGAAAGGCAGGGTCTTCAAATTTGGCGCAGAGCCATGCAGCAAGCAGGCTTATGGGCGAGGTGGCCACGGATGAAGCAATAAAAAGAGGAAATCCTGCCAACAGAAGAAGGATTTTTCCTGCCACCGACCATCCGATATGAGGGTGTAACACAGATTCCATTCCAATGCCGAGCCGGTGTCTTTGACGGGATAAATCTTCTGCGGTATCGAATAATGGTTGCGTTTCGGTAACATCGGCTAACCGGTTGATGGCTTCCTTGGCTGTCTTGAATCTGTCAATCAATGAGTTTTTGTGTCCGCAGACTTGGGCAAGGGCAAAGGCGGCGTTGTAATGCGCGTCATCGGGAATGTGGAGAATCAGTTCTTTAAGTCGCCCTGCAAGTTCGTTTCTCAAGGCGTTGATTTGTTCGGGTACGGCTAAATCGGGATGTTGGGCAATGAACTGCGTAACGTGAATCGGCTTGCCAATCTGCACCAATAAAGAGGAACGATACCTAAAGAAATGCCCAAATTCTATGCCCACAGGGACTATATACACGGGCATCCGGCTTCCGAAAGTGTCGTTGGCCTGTAAGGCAATGCGAAAGAGTCCTTTTTGCAGGGGCATGAGGCTGTGCATGGCGCGGTGCGTTCCTTCGGGCAGGATGCAAAAGGGGACTTTGTCCTGCAGGGCGTCCACGACAATATTGTTGACGTCCTCGTTTTTGGCCAAGTTGCCCACTCCGTCCCGTTTTCGGTTGATGGGCAGCATTTTCAAAAACGTCAGAAACTTTAGGGCCGTAGGATGCTTAAAGACGTCGGCTCTGGCTACAAAGATTTTTGGCCGACTGTCAATAGCTAATATGGCTAAGGCATCCATCAAGGTGTTGGTGTGGTTGGGGGCGTAGATAATCGCTCCGTCTTGAGGAATGTTTTCTTTTCCGTAGTATTCCACCTTGCGGTATGCCCACTTAAACATAAAGTAAACATAGTGCTTTAGAAGGGAATACCTCAAGTTTTTATCTTGGATTTTTGCCATGGCTTATGATTTTGGAGGACGACGCGACCAGTAAAATGAAATGCCCATTCCCGACACAATATGCCAAATGCCCCACCATGCCGTAACAAAAAGCATTCCGCCTATGGCCAATTCGGGCGGGAATATTTTGGAATTGAACAGCAGCACCAAGCCCAAGCCCGAATTTTGGATACCCATTTCAATGGTAATCGCCCGCCGGTCTTTGTCGGGGAGTCGGAATGTAGTGGCTACGCCGTACCCCAAGGCCAATGCCGAGCCGTTGTGAACCAGTACCAAAATGAAGACAAAAAAGATATACTTGACGAACAGGTCAAGATTGTTGCCAAAGGCCATCACGACCATGCCCACAAAGAATATAAGTGAAAAGGACTGCATGGGTTTCTTTAGCCTTTCGGCTATCTTGGGCAAATATTTTGCCGTCAACATACCCAAGATTAACGGGATGCCCAGCAGGAGGAATACCGTTTCAAACATCTGAAAAATATCTATATGCAATACCTGCAAAGCGTCTACGGCACGCTTGTTCACATAATTGACATAAAAACCGCCCCACAGGGCAAAGTTAAAGGGGGTGATGAAGGTAGATAAGGCCGTGCTTATGGCGGTCATGCTGATGGCCAGTTCGATGTTTGCTTTTGACAGCTGCGACATAAAATTGGAAATATTTCCTCCCGGGCAGGCGGCCACTAAAATCATCCCCATGGCCACCATGGGCGTAATCCAGTTGCTGAATAATATGACCAGCAAGAAGGTCAGGGCAGGCAGACCGATTACTTGAGAAAAAAATCCGATTAATACCGATTTGGGATACTTAAATACATTTTTAAACAGTTGGGCGCGTATCCCCAAGGCTACGCCAAACATCACAAATGCCAAAACAATATTGACGATGTGCATGCCCGCCGCGGAAAAATTAATCCGAATGTGGTCTAATTGTAAAAGTTGTTCGTACATATACAAGTCTGGTTAACAAAAGTGGTTGGCGGAGGTAACTAAAATTTGTAAATATTACCCGCAATGGTAGAACCGTTGGACTAATTCCTGCATCAAGGCGGGGTTCTGCTTAATGCGTTCCCGAATATTCCGGTCATCGTGTCCCTTGAGTTGTTGTATGATGCCGTCAATCAAATAAGGGCTAAATACTCCATGTTGCTCGTAGATAGCTCTTTGGGATTGGAGCCGGTCGGCGGATTCATAGCAGGAAGCGGGAAGTTGCTGCAGGTGTTTGGTCTTATCTTCATGGCCCGGCTGGTGGATGTTGACGTCTACATAAGTTTGTTCTGCAAGGCTTAGCGCTTTTTCGGCGTCCATTTCCAATCCGTAACGGGCGGCAACGATTAGTCCCGCAATCATTTGGTACACATCTGCCGAGCCGTCCGGACAACGCATTTCTACCGTAACTCGCGGAGGTACATCTGGCAAAACAGTTTGAGGTTCAAGAGGATTAGCTATAGAAAGCATGTGGTTTTGTCCCAACCATCCCAAAGGAACGCGGACCAATACCGACCGATTTCGGTCGCCCCAACATATAGTGGTGGGCGCTTCCTGATGAGGCACCAAACGAAAATAAGAAGTGGGATTGGTGTTTCCAAAAGCCGTGAGCGAGGGGGCGCAGGTCATATAGCCGGCAATGGCTCGCCGCGCCTCCGGAGACAATACGCCGTCCCGAATCATAACGCTTGCTCCGGCATGGAGCATACGGGTGTGAAAATGAAGTCCGCTGCCTGCTTTCCCCGAGGTGATTTTGGGGGCAAAAGTGACATGCAGTCCGTGTTGATGGGCCAAGGTTCGTATTATCCATTTGGCAATCACCAGTTGGTCGGCAGCAGCTTCTGCAGGCTGTACCAAAAACTCGATTTCGTTTTGTTCGTAGGCATGGCCGTCCATCTCAAAATTACCCACTTCGGAATGTCCGTACTTAATTTGTCCTCCGGCTTTTGCAATCAGATGGATGGCTTGGCAGCGAAATGCTTCGAACTTGTTGAAAGGAGCCGATTCGTGGTAGCCTTTTTGGTTGGATGTAGGAAATAGGGAATTGGTTTTGTCCGTCACGTAAAATTCTAATTCTCCCATCGTTTCAAAACTTAGGCCGGTACTTTTTTGAAAAACTTGATGCGCTTTGTGGAGGGTGTATTCGGGTGCGCTCTCCAAAGGCAGTCCGTCTTTGGTAAAATAGGAACACAAAAGGTTGAGCGTGGGAATATCGGCAAAAGGGTCCACAAAGGCGGTACAAAAGCGGGGAACAACGTACAGGTCGCTGGCTCCGGCCTCAATATAGGGGAAGAGGCTGGAACCGTCTACCCGCTCGCCGTAGCTGAGAATATCATTGAGATATTGGCTGTTGGTAATAGGAAGGTTGAGGCATTTAAGCCGACCGTCAGCAGCCACATAGCGAAAATTAATCATACGGATTTCTTTTGCCCGCACATAGCGCGCGATGTCGGCCTTGGTAAAGAGTTTAGGCGCTTTGTCCAAAAAACTTACTAGGGGATTTAGGTGGTAATCGGTGAGGTTCATAATATAGTTATTTGCCTGCAAATATACTTTTTTATACCTTTGTTCAAGTATCTTATATGAAAAAACAAGGGATAATTATAGGGATTACGTTATCATTGTGCCTGTTGTGCCTTTGTGTGTACCTGTACAACCGACTCAGGCAGGAAGCCGTTGTTCCCGCGGTGGCGGCCTTTCAGGCAGTGCCGCCCGATGCGCTTATTGTACAAAAGTTTAACTCTTTAGCCCACTTCTGCGGGGTATATGCCTCCCCCGCTTCGGTACCGGCCCGTTTTTGCCCCTCCAACAACGGTTTGTCGGAATTTTTGGACAAACTCTACGCAGCAGCTCGGGAAAACGCCGACTATAAAGCTTTGTTTGAATCTCAAGTGGTTGGTTCTGTGCATTATACAGGTAAAAACACCTTGCAGGTACTGCTGGCAATTTATTTGGCCGACCCTTTGGCCCAAGAGGCTTTTATGAAGCTTTTGTATGCGCAGTTTGGGGCGGTGACAGATTACAAAAAGTATAACAAAACAGATATATATCAATTATTTGAAGGTCCTTCTTCCCTGTATGTAGCCGTGGCCGGCAAATTTGTAGTAGCCGCCACTTCTTTGGTGATGGTAGAATCATCTGTCCGGCACATAGTAAGCGGTCGTTCTATTTTGGACCAAGGCGGCTTTTCCGATGCATTGACTTCTTCTGCCTCCGCGGGCCCCAGTCATTTGTATGTAAATGTACAACAATTCGATAAAATAGTAAGCTCTCTGCTGGGCAGACGGATGCAGCCCTATGCCGACTTCCTGTCTAAAAGCGCCTCATGGATGGCTTTGAACGGCGCTATGACCGAGCGATTTACGCATTTAAGCGGCCCCCTTTCTACCGATAACGGAATGGGAAACTACGCTTCCGTAGTAGCCGGACAGCCGGCCTCTCCGGTCAAATTATGGGAATACCTGCCCGCCCATACTTTGCTGTTTCTATCCCTTTCCTTTCAAGACATTGCGGCATACAGGAACTCGTACGGCAATTATTTGGAAATCCACAAAAGAGACAGGGCCGCCGCCGCCCGTATTCAGGCTTGGGAAGAAAAAAACCAAATCAAATTAGAGACTTGGGTCGAATCGCTTCATCCGGTAGAGGCGGCTTTGGCTTGGCTGCCCCACAAATCAAAAAGTCAATGGATAACCTTGGTGCGTTCCCAGCATGTAGCCCAAATGAGGAGGCAACTGGGTTTAGGAACCGACTCCAGACAAGCTTCCCGTATTTTCCCCAATCCTTATTCCGGAGCTTTTTCGGCGTTTTTGGGCCCGTTTTTTGCCAAAAATACCGAATCGCACTACACCATCATAGACAATGTACTCTTCTTAGGCGATGAGGAAGCTTTGGAGTTACTGCATGCCGGCCACAACAGGTCCTCGTCGCTGTATGCGCGGATGAGACAAAGCGGCGCTTCGGGATGGATGGAAGAAGCCGGTTTAACCCTTATGATTCAAGCCGGAGAGGCCAGAGATTCCTTGATTTCGCTTTCCGATTCCCGCTACCGTTCCCAAATTGCCGAGGCCTTGTCCCCATACGATTACGCCTTTGCCCTGTTTCAGTTGCGCGGAATAAACAAAAGAGCCTTTGCCAATTTGGTTTTCGGCGCCGATATGCTGAGAAAATCGGGTTCTTCGTCTCGGACGGTTTCTGCCGGCGCTTTAGACACTGAACCTCAAGCCATGGCCACCGGACCATTTAGGGTGTATAATCATGCAACCCTAAAATACAACCGCTTGGAGCAAAGTCCCGACAGTTTGTTGACGCTTATAGACGAGGCCGGCAAAACACTGTGGAAGAGTCGGATAAAATACCCCATCTCCGATACGCTGGCCCAAATTGATTATCTAAGAAACAATAAACTGCAAATGCTTTTTGCCTCCGGAACCAACCTGCAATTGTTAGACCGCTTGGGTCGGACGGTCAACCCATACCCCCGGCCTTTGGAAGCAAGGGTTAGAAAGGGGCCTTTTGTCTTTGACCCCCAAAGAAATAAAAATTATCTGATATTTTTAATCCATACCGACAATTCCTTGAGGCTATACGACCGCAGAGGCGCCGCGGACCGGAATTGGGAGGCCTTTATGCCCGAGGACCGGATAGAAAGAGCGCCCGTATTGCTTTCCCACGCCAAAGTTGTTTATTGGTTGGTTTATGGCGTCCAAAATGATTATGTACTCAATGCCAGCGGCGTACCGGTAGTTACTTTGCAAAGGAGAGACCGGATAAAACAAGATGCTTCCCTAACGCTTGATTCCGGAGACGTGTTGCAGGCGACCACCGTAGACGGCAGATTATTAACGGTAGAACTTAGTACCGGCAGCATTAAAACCCGTACACCCTAATGAAATTTTTACTGACTTTTATATTGATTGTGTTTGGGGCGGGCTATGTCCTTTCCCGAATTTTCCCTTGGCTCCTGCGCCTTTGGATTAAACGCATGCAAAAACGCTACGGCATGGATTCCGGTTCCGGACGCCAACGGGCCCAAGGCCCTTCGGGAAGCGTACATGTACATACCGACCAACCCAAAAAGCGAATAGACAAGCAGGCAGGAGAATATGTAGATTTTGAAGAAATAGATTAACGCATGAAGACTTTTTTACGCCTCCTTTCCTTTGGAAAACCTTACAGCAGATTTTGGCCGTCCTACTTAGTCATATGTATTTTCAGCGTTGTATTCGGCATTGTAAACTTTGCCTTGATAGCGCCCCTGCTCGAAGTGCTTTTTCAGCCTCAAAATTATGAAATTACCTCACTTCCGGAGTTTAGTTTTACCATAGATTATTTTAAATCGCTTTTTTCTTATTACCTAAGCGACATACTGCACCGGAACGGGGTATTAAACGGATTGATTTACGTATGTATCTTTTTGATTATTACTACCTTCTTGTCTAATCTTACCCGCTACTGGTCCCAACGGATTTTGGTGAGGATGCGTACGCTGATTATGCAAAACATCCGCAGGGAATTGTTTCATAAAATCACCCGCCTGCATATAGGTTATTTTCACGACAGAAGAAAAGGAGATATTTTATCCAGCGTCTCCAACGATGTCACCGAGGTACAAAATTCGGTAGCCAGCTCTTTCCATATTGTATTTAGGGACCCGATATTGTTGGTAGGATTTCTATCCATGCTGTTCTACATGTCGCCCCGCCTGACCTTGGTGGCTTTGCTGACCCTTCCCATTACGGCGGTGGTTATCACCCGCATCACCCGCAGCCTCAAACGGGGCGCAGTGGATACCCAGCGATTATTGGGGCGGATTATCAGCCAGTTTGAAGAAGCTATCTCCGGAGCCCGGATTATTAAAGCCTTTAATGCCCAGCATTATGTACGGGAAAAGTTTGAAGAAACCAACAGCGACCACCGCAGATTGGCTAAAAAAATCTTTAACCGTCAAGAATTAGCCTCTCCCTTATCCGAATTTTTAGGGGTAACGGTGGCCGTGGGCGTGTTGTTTTACGGCGGATGGTTGCAGATTCAAGGCAACTTAGGCATGGGATGGCCGGAATTTGTGGTATATATTGGCTTCTATTGGAGGGTATTGGAGCCGGCCAAGGCCATATCCAACGCCTATGCGGTAATTCAAAGGGGATTGGTTTCCGGAGACCGGATTTTTGCCATCTTAGATGAGGAACCCAAAATCAAAAAAGCGACTCATGCGATTCCTAAAAATACCTTTGACCATACGATTGAATTTAGGAACGTCCATTTTTCATACGGTCAAGAATCGGTTTTGAAAAATATCAACTTAGAGGTTAAAAAAGGCAAGATGATAGCCTTGGTGGGACCTTCGGGCGCCGGCAAATCCACGCTGGCGGATTTGGTGCCCCGCTTTTACGATGTACACGAAGGCGCCGTGCTCTTAGACGGAATAGATATAAAACAATATCAGCCCAAGGATTTAATCGGCCTTATGGGTATAGTAACTCAAGAGCCTATTCTGTTTAACGACACGGTCTATCAGAATATATGCTTTGGGGCGCATCAAGTTTCGGAGGAAGAAGTATACAGGGCGGCGCAAATTGCCAATGCCCACGAGTTTATCATTCAAATGGAACAAGGATACCAAACCAATATTGGCGACCGAGGCGTAAAACTCTCCGGCGGGCAGCGTCAGCGCTTGGCCATTGCCCGGGCCGTACTCAAGAATCCCCCCATCTTGATTTTGGACGAGGCCACTTCTGCCCTCGATACCGAAAGCGAGCGCTTGGTGCAGGATGCCTTGACTAAATTGATGCAAAACCGTACCTCTATAGTGATTGCCCACCGACTGTCTACCATCCGGCATGCAGATGAAATTGTGGTGATAAAAGACGGAATGATTGTGGAACAGGGCCAACACGACCGGCTGATGCAAAAGGGCGGATTGTACAAACATCTTTGCGACATGCAAAACTTGAATAAAAATGAACATTTACTATAAAAAAATATCATGGAAAAATCGTTGAATAAACTTTTTGAAAATTGCTTTAAGGAGCATTGGACTTATCCGGCTTTATCGAACTACAAAGGAGAAACCTTGCACTATAAGGATGTGGCGCGCAGGATAGAGAAGCTGCATATTGTGTTTGAAGAATGTGGACTCCAAAAAGGCGACAAGGTGGCTATATGCGGCCGCAATCAAGCTAACTGGGCGGTGGTTTATTTGGCTACTTTAACTTATGGCGCGGTGGTTGTACCTATCTTACACGAGTTTAAGGAAAGCAGCATACAGCATATTGTGATCCATTCCGAATCCCGCATCTTGTTTGTGGGCGACCAAATGTGGGAAGGACTGTCAGAGGCGGAAATGCCTAATTTAGAGGCGGTGATTTTGATAAGCGACTTTTCAATTCCTTACGCCAAAGATTCCCATATTTTGGAAGTCAGAGAACGCCTCAATGAAAAATTCGGTAAAAAATATCCTAAGAATTTTACCGCCGAACACATTAGTTATCACCTTGACCAGCCGGAGGAATTGGCCATGATAAATTATACTTCGGGCACCACCGGTTTTTCCAAAGGCGTGATGCTGCCTTATCGCAGTTTGTATTCTAATGTGCTTTTTGCCAGAGAGGTACTTCCCGAATTAACCTCCGGAGAAAGAATGGTTTCCATGTTGCCGATGGCCCATGTATACGGCATGTTGTTCGAGTTTTTGCATGAGATGACCGTGGGCGTCCATGTACATTTTCTTACCCGAATGCCTACGCCCAAGATTATCATGGAAGCTTTTGCCGATGTGCGCCCTAAAGTAATTATTGCGGTGCCTCTGATTATTGAAAAGATATATAAAAACAAGCTGCAACCCATGTTAAACAAAATGTCTATGAGGGTGTTGCTAAGATTGCCGGTGATTGAACAAAAAATTAGGAACAAGATACACGACACCTTATTTCAGGTCTTTGGCGGCAACTTTGTGGAGGCTATCATTGGAGGGGCTCCATTTAATCGGGAGGCCGAGCAATTTTTCAAGAAAATAGGTTTTCCTTACACCGTTGGCTACGGCATGACCGAATGTGGGCCGATTGTTACTTACGCACCTTGGCGCACCAATAAAACCTACTCCTGCGGTTATGCTGCGCCCCGTATGCAAGTCAGAATTGATTCTCCCGACCCTGAAAATATCCCCGGCGAACTGCAAACCAAGGGGGACAATGTCATGTTGGGGTATTTTAAAGACCCCGAAGCTACGGCTGCAACTTTTACCTCGGACGGCTGGCTTAAAACCGGAGACATGGCCACCATGGACAGCGAAGGCTTTGTATTTATCAAAGGCAGGTACAAGAGCATGATTTTAGGGTCGTCGGGACAGAATATTTATCCCGAGGAGATTGAGAGCGCGTTGGACAATCTGCCCTATGTAACCGAATCGTTGGTCATAGAAAAGGACGGAAGATTGGTGGCTTTGGTTTATCCCAATTTTGAATTGGCGGCAGAAAGGCAAATCAGTGATCAAGAATTGCAGGCGATTATGGACGAAAACCTGCGTTTGCTCAACGAAGAACAGCCCAACTACGCAAAAGTGGCCAAGATTCAGATATTTCCCGAAGAGTTTGAGAAGACTCCTAAAAAGAGCATCAAGCGTTACCTCTACCGCAATAATTAGTCAAAGATAATGGACAAAAAAGAACAGTTTGACAGGCGTTATTTGGAAATGGCGGACGTCTGGGCCCAAAATTCCTATTGCCGCAAGCGTCAAGTAGGGGCGCTGTTGGTAAAAAACCGGATGATTATTTCGGACGGCTACAACGGCACTCCTTCGGGATTCGAGAATGTATGTGAAGACGAACAGGGGATTACCAAGCCGTATGTGTTGCATGCAGAGGCCAATGCCATTACCAAAGTGGCTCGGTCGAGCAACAGCAGCGAGGGGGCTACCCTTTACATTACTTCCTCGCCCTGTATGGAATGTGCCAAACTTATCATTCAAGCCGGAATCATACGGGTAGTGTACAAAGAAGCCTACCATAAGCCCGACGGTGTGGATTTGTTGAAACGGGCAGGTATAGAAGTAAAACGTTATGAATAATATAAAATCCTATGGAATACTCTAATCGCGGTTTCTTTACCATACGGCGCATATATCTGGTTATTATTGTGGTACTGCTTGCCCTCTTGCTTGGGGAGCGCTACCGCAGCCGCCGCTATGTTCATCTGCCTTCCGGTCGGTGGGACAAGCTCTATCTTGTTTTGGACCAGATAGAAAAAAACTATGTTGACCCTATAAATGCCGGCAAAATCGTAGAGGATGCCCTGCCCGCCATTTTGGGCGCATTGGACCCCCATTCGGTGTATTTACCGCCTGTTGAACTCAAAGAGGCAGACGAGGCGCTGGAAGGTAATTTTGACGGCATCGGCGTCTATTTTAACGTCACCAACGATACGGTGGTGGTCAGCAGCGTAGTAACAGGAGGCCCCTCGGAGCGGGCAGGGGTACAGGCGGGAGACCGTATCATTGCCGTAAACGAACAAACGGTGGCCGGAGTGGGCATGGCGCAGGACAGTATTGTCAGATTGTTGAGGGGGCCCCGTGGGACCAATGTAACGATTCAAGTGCAGCGTTATGGATTAAAAGAACTTGTTGCCATTGCCATCGTCCGGGACAAGATTCCCGACAAAAGCGTGACTGTGGCTTATATGGTAGACGACCAAACCGGCTATATTCTATTGTCGAAGTTTAACAGAACAAGCTACGAAGAAGTATTAAATGCCTTGGCTGAATTGACATCGCAGGGCATGAAAAGACTGATTTTTGACCTCCGCGGCAACAGCGGGGGCTATATGGAGCCTGCCTTGCGCATTGCCGGAGAGTTTTTAGACAAGGGAACATTGATTGTATATCAAGAGGGAGCCCGCCGCCCCCGTCAAAATCATTTTGCCAGAACCCAAGGCTTGGCCTCGGATATACCTTTGGCCATACTGATTAACGAGGCATCTGCTTCTTCCAGCGAGATTTTGGCCGGCGCCCTGCAGGACAACGACCGAGCCACGATTGTGGGTCGCCGTTCCTACGGCAAGGGCTTGGTGCAGGAGCCCATCTATTTCAGCGATTATTCGGGCATCCGCTTGACTGTGGGCCGTTATTACACCCCTACCGGTCGTTGCTTACAACGTCCTTATGACCAAGGACGGGATAGTTATCGCTACGATATATGGGAGCGTTACCGGCACGGAGAGCTTACCTCATACGACAGCATTCCCAAAAACGACTCCTTAAAATACCTTACGCCTCAAGGAAAGGTGGTTTACGGAGGCGGAGGGATTATTCCGGACGTATTTGTACCCATGGATACTACCCGGCTGAACAGCTTTTTTGCACAGGCAAACCGCAAAAACCTAATGATTCGGTTTAGCCATGGTTTGGCCGATAGGAATAGAACAGAGCTTCAGAGAATTACAAACATGCAGGACTTAGAGGCTTTTTACCGCAGGCTTAATCTGAGCGCCTTGTTTTTAGACTACGCCGCCGGTCAAGGACTGAGGCCCAAGACGGGAGAATGGGAGGAAAGCGAACATTATATCCTGTCTCTGATACGGGCTTATATAGGACGTAACACTCCTATGGAGGAACAGGCTTTTTATTTCTTTTATGGAGCCCTTGACCCGGAATTGCAGGTGGCAAAAAATTTAGATTTTTAAACGGCCCCGTTGTAAAAAATTTAAAATCCTATAAATCTTACTAATCTGTTCAAAAAGGTAGGTTTCTTTTTAAATATATGCGTATATTTGGAAAAAATTTTTTACAATGAGCCAGACCATTGCTTTGTATTTTGTATGTGAAATGACCATCTGCATGCTCTATGCTATTGCCGTAGGCATTACCGTGTTTGATTTCAAGAAAGCGCCCCCGGAACTGCGCGCCCAAATTCAAGGGCGTAAAATACTTGCGTACACTTTTTTCTGTATGGGGGTATTCTATTTTTTACACCTGTTTACGGCCAGTTTTGTGTCGCATAGTATTTTGGAAGACAGTTATTTAGTTCGGATTCTCCTCCTGCATATAGCGGTTTTTCCCATATTGCTGTATGTCCGGTTTTCCATATTGGAAAGTCGGATTTCCTTTAAAAAATGGTCTATGTTTTTGGTCGCTTCTTTTGGCGGACTATTGGCTGCCCTCTGTATAGGAGAGGCAGTAGGTATGTCGGCCTTTAGGTCTGTGGGTCTGCGTGGTTTAGGCGCTGCTATTTGGCTGGCTCAAGCATCGCTGTACGCTTATTTGTTTTATTGGATTCGGGTCCGCGCCGGACAGTTAAAATACTTGGACAGGCATATAAAAATTGTTGCCTGTATGGGAGGGATTGTAAGCGTGGCCGGTTTTCCCTTGTGGCTGCTGCCTTTAGATACGCCTTACTGGTTGATCCTTCAATCGGGTATATGGCTGACTCACGCCTTGTTGTTTAGGTATATCTTTACCAAAGGACGCATGATTATCCCCCGCCGAGACCTTGAATTGAGGCTGCCCGCCCTGCTCACAGAAGAAAGCGCTGTTTATTCCGTCCGGGCCGGGGCCTTGGCCGACGATGAATTGTACCGGCGTATTGTGTCGTACTTTGAAACGGATAAGCCTTATTTAAAGGCCGGCGTAAATGTAGCGGATATTGCCGCCCGACTCTTTACCAACAAGACATACGTGTCAAGGCTGTTGAACGAAAAGCTCGACCAAAATTTCAATCAGTTTATAAACACCTACCGGATTAGGGAGGCCCAACGCTTGGTGGCAGAAGAAGGACCCATTCCCTTGCCGACACTTTGCAAAAGGGTGGGTTTTACCTCTATGGCCAGCTTTACGGTCGCCTTTAAACTAAATACCGGAATGACGCCGGGCGAATGGTGCAGAAAGCAAAAGCACTCCCCATGAAGGATGCTGTTATACTATGTTTTTGGGCAGGAGATAAAGGCTAAGTATGAGCCATACGGTATGTCTTTGACTCGTTTACACACATTGGCCGCATTGGTGGATAAAGAGCTAAAACGGAGCAAATATTACTTGGATTCCCGACTGAGCGCGGACTCATTGAGTCGAAAAATAGGCACCAACCGCAACTATCTCTCCCGAGCTATTTTTTTTATATCCGGTAATAATTTTTGCAATTATGTGAATCAGTTACGCATAGAGGAACTCCTAAGTGGAGGGGCATCCGTAATGCAAAGCAAGGATACTCTATATGATGCCGCCTTGGTTTGCGGTTTTAACAACAGACGCACTTTTTATCGGGCTTTTTTAAGGGAGAAGGGCTTGTCGCCGGATGATTTTGTGGCTATACATAAAAGCCTATCTTTGCATCGTAAAAATCAACAGCAACAATAATCATTACCGCTATGGCCGACGAAAAAATTATTTTTTCTATGAACGGGGTGGGGAAAATCCTGCCTAACAACAATAAAGTAATCCTAAAGGATATTTATCTCTCTTTCTTTTACGGAGCCAAGATTGGAATCATTGGCCTAAACGGTTCGGGCAAGTCAACCCTGCTCAAAATTATTGCCGGCGTAGAAAAGTCCTATCAGGGCGAGGTGGTTTGGGCTCCGGGTTATTCTGTGGGCCTGTTGGAGCAGGAACCCCAAATAGACGACCGTAAAACCGTAAAGGAAGTGGTGCAGGAAGGCGTACAGGAGGTGGTAAATCTGTTGGCCGATTATGAGGCTGTGAACGCCCGCTTTTTAGAGCCCATGGACGACGATGAGATGAACCGCTTGATTGAACGCCAAGGGGAATTAACCGAAAAAATCGAACAGGTCAACGGCTGGGAGATAGACGCCAAACTGGAACGGGCGATGGACGCCCTTCAATGCCCCGACCCCGATGCGCCGGTGGCCCACTTGAGCGGAGGGGAGCGTCGCCGGGTGGCCTTGTGCCGTCTTTTGTTGCGGGAGCCTAACGTCTTGCTGTTGGACGAGCCTACCAACCACTTGGATACCGAGAGTATACAGTGGTTAGAAGCTCATCTTAAACAGTATAAGGGTACGGTAATCGCCGTAACCCATGACCGTTATTTTTTGGATAATGTGGCCGGATGGATTTTGGAATTGGACAGGGGAGAAGGCATTCCGTGGAAGGGAAACTACAGTTCATGGTTAGACCAAAAGTCCCAACGGTTGGCCCGGGAAGAAAAGCAGGAAAGCAAGCGGCGCAAGACGCTGGAGCGGGAGTTGGAATGGGTGCGTATGGCGCCTAAAGCGAGGCATGCCAAATCCAAGGCGCGTTTGGGCGCTTACGAAAAGATGCTCCATGAAGATGGAAAACAAAAAGAGGAACGCTTGGAAATATTTATTCCCAACGGCCCCCGTTTGGGAGAGAAGGTAATAGATGCCTTGGGCGTGGCCAAAGGTTATGAGGGCAGACTGCTTTTTGAGGATTTGCGGTTTAAACTTCCCCAAGGAGGTATTGTAGGGGTGATTGGCCCCAACGGAGTCGGCAAAACCACGCTGTTCCGTCTGATTATGGGATTGGAGCAGGCAGATAAAGGGGATTTTTCCGTAGGAGAAACCGTAAAAATTGCATATGTGGACCAGCAGCACAGATATATTGACCCCAATAAGACGGTGTATGAAACGATTTCGCAAAACAGCGAATTTGTGCGCTTGGGCAATCGCGATGTAAACGCCAGAGCCTATGTTTCGCGGTTTAACTTTTCGGGCGCCGACCAAGAGAAAAAATGCGGGGTATTGAGCGGAGGAGAGCGCAACCGACTGCACTTGGCATTGACGCTTAAAGAAGAAGCCAATGTATTGCTTTTAGACGAGCCGACCAATGATGTGGATGTAAATACCATACGGGCGCTGGAAGAAGGATTGGAACACTTTGCCGGCTGTGCCGTCATCATCTCCCACGACCGCTGGTTTTTGGACCGAATCGCCACCCATATCTTGGCCTTTGAGGGCGATTCGTCCGTCTACTTCTTTGAGGGCAGCTATTCCGAATACGAAGAGAACAAAAAACGCCGCTTGGGCGACCTTACGCCCAAACGCTTTAAGTACAAGAAATTAATGGAGTAAAGATTAAAGTCGCCACTCAACCGTTAACCTCTGCCAAGCCTTCCGGAAGGATTAGGTTGATGTGTTTGGATTTTAAATCAATATCTTGGATTAATGCCTGCTGAAAGGGTACCAAAAAACTTGCTGTTCCTTTGTTGGGCCGGATGCTGAGGCAGGGGTTCTTGGGCCAGTTCATGAAGGCGTCTACAGAGCCTAACTGTCCCAGCTTTTCATCGGAGGCGGTGAAGCCAATCCACTTATTGGGGTCTTCAAGACGCTGTTGGTTGCGTTTATTTGCCATAGGCTCAGATTCTTGTTGGAGAAGTGTTTTACCTACCAATTCAAGGGCATGTTCCTCCCGATGGATAGAGTCAAAAAGAATCCGGGCGCGGTCGTGGCCTTTGGCTTCAAAAGAAGCAATAAAAAAAGGAACCGGTATTCCGTCCATAAGGGCGAATACCGGCTCTGTTTGGTTAAAACATGCCAACACATGGGGACGGAATTTGACAATCAAGGTTCCGTTGTTCCCAAAAAGTTTGAGTACTTCCGCTACAGGCCTTAATAAAGCAGGCTCTATCATGGCTTGAAAACTGCTGTTTATGCTTGAACTTCTCCTTCTGTGGCTTCTGCTGCGGACGCTTCTTCCACGGCCTCGACTGCTTCCTGTTCGGTTGCCTCTGCCTCTGCTGCGGCTAAGGCCGTTTTTTCTTCGGCGGCCTTACGGGCTACATCGCTCCGTTTCTTGGCTAAAGCGGCTGCTTTTTCTTCATTTACCTTGGCCTCGGCCTGTAAGCGGACTTTGCGCTGGTTGCGGCCTTCCTGCTCCAGATTGCTCTTTTTGTTGGCAACCTTTTGGGCTTTTTCCTCTGACCAGACTTCCCACTTGGCGTTGGCGGTCTCCTCGGTCAAAGCGCCTTTCTTTACTCCCTCCATCAAGTGTTTCTTGAGCAGTACACCTTTGTAGGAAAGGATACGGCGACAAGTTTCCGAAGGTTGGGCTCCGTTGTTCAGCCATTGGAGGGCTTTGTCTACATCTAATTCGATAGTAGCCGGATTGGTGTTGGGGTTGTAGCTGCCGATTCGTTCAATAAAACGACCGTCCCGGGGTGCGCGACTGTCGGCGACTACTACATGAAAGAAAGCGTAATTTTTTTTCCCATGACGGGCAAGGCGGATTCTAACTGCCATAACATTTTAATTTTTAAGTTAATGTATAAACTTCCTTATCTTCTCGAGAAAAGGCCCGCAAAGATAGGCAAAATTCGGGAATCTGCAAGCATGGCCCCCCCTATAACTGGCAAAGGGCGGCACATTCCCTGCGCGGCCCCTTGCACTACTTAACCTAAAACCTAATTGAAAAAACTATTCGCTAATAGTAATTGCAAAAAGCGTGCCAAAGATTGCCTGTCGTCTGTAAAAAATGTCAAAAACTGTTAACGGCTACCACCTCCACGATAGTTTTGCGCCAAACATTCTGGGAAGTCCGGGTACGAAAGTCGGAACGCCAAACATCATTCCTGTGTTGCCTGCGCTGATGATATAGTTTTTGTCGGTGACGTTGTTGCAGAAAAACGAGACATGGAGCATTGGTTTTTGGAGTCTGAAAGCAAGATTGAGGTTTAACAAACCGTATGCTTCCTGTGTCAATTCGGG
>Ga0131853_10004332_pt1 | contig 25439 bp, 19 predicted proteins | sample TergutLab28metaG_FD_92764 | JGI IMG/M metagenome (GOLD analysis project Ga0131853, IMG submission 92764) | Labiotermes labralis P1 segment gut microbial communities from Petit-Saut dam, French Guiana - Lab288 P1 (version 2) (version 2) | ecosystem: Host-associated > Arthropoda: Insects >... | reverse complement strand
ATCCAGAAGTATACCGTCTACCGCTGGGATGTTCAGGTCTTCTAATATCTCAGGCATATGGTGAAAGTTGCCGCGAATAGCTGTGAATTGCTGGGACGGCATCTGACAATTCTGCGTACAGTGGCGGGTTGCCGCGGCTATTGCGTTTTCGTCACGGTCTATGCCAATTAGCCGTCCGCTTACGGGTAGGTTGTCCACTATCAGCTTGGAATGGCCGCCGCCGCCCAATGTTCCGTCTACATATATGCCGCCACGCCTGGGATTAAGCGATTCGATAACCTCGCGGGGCATAACCGGTATGTGATTAAACTCCATAATGCCCACCCGGTTCCGGCGGGTCTTCATCAGGGTCGTGGTAATTATAAGGGTTGCGTGGGACATATGGCGGTAAATTTGATGGCCTTTGTAGAAGCGTATCATCGCCGCCATGTGGTGGGTTTAGTAAATTTCCGCCCTCCCATGGCCAGTTTGTAGCAGGCGGTTCCCACCTGTGATACGGGCAAATGAGCCCTTCAAGTGCAGCAGCAGGGAGCTCATGCTGCCGATCCGATACGTTTGCTGTCGGGTTTGTTATAGGAACCGGACGAACCAGCCCCACACGTGTGTTTATTGCCCATGCCGGGCAGTAAGGACCAGGCAAATGCCCATGTTCTGTACAATATGTGATTCGCTGGTGTACATCACATGTTTGAGTTGGCGCAAAGCGTGAATCAAAAATTTCTGTACGTATGCGGTTGCCGCGTGGGTCGTGCTGGCAATGTTCGCCGGGTAGAAGGCCGGAGTCCCTGCAAATAGTAACGCTAACAATCCCAGCGGGGCGTTCGAATTGGCGGGCCGGTAAATTTTCATGAATTTCTTGCATTATGCTGCGCCATGCAACTGTGTGGTTACTTCGGGTGTTGGGATGCATACGGGAATTGTTGTCATTACCCATCCAAATGGATGCCGTAAAATATGGGGTGGAGCCGGAAAAACCAAGATCGCGGTTTTCCTGAGATGTTCCTGTTTTGCCGCCTGTAGGGATATTGGTAAGCAGTTGTGCGTTACCAACCCAGCGTGCCTGTCCGCCTGTTGCCTGCGGGGCTGTCAGGGTGTCTCTCATAGTATCCATAAGCAGGTATGCGCTAGTATCACGTAAGACCATTTGTGGCCTATGCGTGTTTTCTAGCATTATATTTCCTTCGGGGCCAAGCACCATTGTATAAAGTACAGGTGTATTAAACATGCCGCCATTGGCTACCATGCCATATGCGCCGGCTAATTCTATCAAATGTACCCCACGCCGCATACCGCCAAGCGTAACGGCAGCACCGTCATGGCCTTCTACCAACGTTGTAATGCCCATACGCCTCAAATAGTCAAACATGGCGTCTACACCGATGCTTGATATTGCTGGGTCGGCTGTTGCCCGCGCACTGGATACGTTTGCAGATCGGTAAACAGCACGGCGTGCGGTCATATTCAACCCTTCAAAACCGGCCCCCCAGTGGTTGCCCGGTGTCCAAGGCGCACCGCCCCATGGGTCAATAAGTGTGAAAGGGACGTCGTCAATGACAGTTCCCGGTTGCATTAACCCCAAATCGAAAGCGGGTGCAAACGTTGCAATCGGCTTCATTTGGCTGCCTGGCGAACGTGCAACTGGGTAAGTTGCACGGTTTAGCGTACGATTTGCGCCGCGCTCGCCGCGCACACCCCTTAAAGCCAGTACATGGCCTGTGTGATGGTCAAGCAACACAAATGCCGCCTGGGGTTGCGGCGTAAACAACGGGTTGCTGGTAACTACTTCGTCTTGAGGGGTCATACGCTCGTTTAATATGGCCTCTAGTGCCGCTTCGGCTTCTTCCATATTGCGGACAGTGCGGTTTACGCGGTAATGCGTTGTCTGGTTCGTGACGTTGTTAAAAAGGGAAAAATTGAACTCGATGTCTATTGTAAAATCTATTGCCGGCCAATAGCTTTCGTCCAGGAAAACCCTGTCTACAGCCGCTTGCATTTCTAAGTTTTGGGTGGTATAAATGCGCAGCCCGCCGCCAAATATCCAGTTGTTGGCCATGGTTCTGGTTAAGTTATGTTCACGCATTAAATCGTTGCGCACAGAGTCCAGCAAAGCATCCGTAAAACAGTCGAATTGCGAAATAATAGGGCGTATATCGCCGCCTTCTGTGCGTACAATGGTGTCAAATACGTTGGAATTCATGGCTTCGTAATGTTCTTCTTCTGTAATAAACCCTAGGCGAAGCATATTGTTTAGTACATGTTGCGCCCTTACCCAGTTGGCTTCCGGATTCCTGTCAGGCGGGAACCACGACGGGTTTTGTGTTATTGCGGCAATGGTAGCTGCTTGGGCTAAGGTTAAATCCCAAACATCTACACCGTAATAAAACAATGCTGCCGCCTGAATGCCATAGTTAGAACGCCCAAGGTTGATAATGTTTAGGTAAGATTCTAAAATAAACAGCTTGGCGGCTTCGCGCCCCCACAACTCCGTAAGCTGGCGTTCAAAACTGACCGCAAGATATTGTTCTTGTAGTTTGTAGACAGCGTTTGAATCGAAACGCTCTAGCATATTTTTGATAAGCTGCTGTGTGATTGTACTTGCGCCTTCGGTAACTGCCCCGCCAGAGGACACAAGCCGATGTGCGGCGCGTCCAACACCGCGGATATCCACGCCATTATGCTCAAAAAATCGCTCGTCCTCTATGGCGATAAACGCGTTGCGCACATGGTACGGTATTTGGTCTATGGTCACATCTTCGCGGTTGTGGCCTGCATGTAAGCGTACTAATTCGGTATTGGTACGCGCGCAAATAATGACCGAGGTTTGATAACCAGAGGTTATCATCTCAAAGTCCAGTTCGGGAGCATTGTCCAATATACCAAAGTAAAGACCAACACCCATGCCAAACAGCCCAAAGCCGGAAACAAGCACAGCCCCTAAAACTATACGTAAAGCCAGAAGACTTATTTTATTGCGAACACGGGTAGTATGTGGGTTTTGCTTGCGTTTGCTGCGTTTTTTGCCCAATTGGGAATAATCCATGTATTTTCACCTCGTGGAAGTTCATTTGATAGTATTAGAAGGCCATTATACCGCAAAAACATGCTTATGTGAAGGCTTGTGCACAAGAAATGCGCAAAAAAATCGTACAAAAACCGCACCAGATGCGATTTCGCGAAATTTTCTTGTTAAATTATCGGGAATGATTTATAGTAGTGGCCAGAAGAGCAAAGTGGCTACGCCGCTTCCCGAAGGAAGCGTAGCTGGGCTTTGCCTGGCGGAGTGGCGGGGTTTGGGGCAGAGCCCCAATGGAAAGAGTAAAGTGGCTACGCCGCTTCCCGAAGGAAGCGTAGCTGGGCTTTGCCTGGCGGAGTGGCGGGGTTTGGGGCAGAGCCCCAATGGAAAAGGAAAAGTAGAGATGCATATGTCTGACAATACCCCATGTTTATACGTAGTGGCAACACCCATAGGCAATTTAGAGGATATGACGCCAAGAGCCGTGCGCATTTTGGGCGAAGTAGATATGATTGCTGCCGAAGACACCCGCCACAGCAGGGTGCTTCTTTCGTACTTTAACATAAAAACCCCCATGTTTTCCTGCCATAAATTTAACGAGGAAAAGCGCGGGGGTTTTTTTATCACCGCACTTAGCGAAGGCAAAAGTATTGCCCTTATTTCTGATGCGGGTACACCATGTATATCTGACCCGGGGCATAGGTTGGTTAGTATGGCGGCCGGTGCGGGCTTCCCTGTGGTTGCGGTTTGCGGGGCAAGTGCCGTAGTTGCGGCGTTGTCGGTGTCTGGGTTTGATGTGTCGCGGTTTAGCTTTGTGGGCTTTTTGCCGCGCACTAAAGGCGATATGTTGAAATATATTTCGGGTGTTTTGCCCGGTACGGCCGTGTTTTATGAATCCCCAAAACGTATAGAGGCTACACTCCGGGTAATTGCGGAAGCATATCCGATGGCGCAGGTTTGCCTGTGCAACGATATCAGCAAAAAATTTGAGCGGGTATATCATGGCGCGGTATCCGAAGTGTTAGATGAACTTGGCGGCAACGAAAATGCTAAAAAGGGAGAGTATGCATGTGTGATACATGTTCCCGAAAATGCGGTTATTGCCGAAAAAAATGTGGACGAGCCAAGTTTGGAGTCGCAGCTAGTGGATATCATGGTTAAAACGAGCTGTACATTGAAGGATGCAGGTGCGGAGCTAAACAAAATGCACACAGATGTAAGCAAAAAAGAAATTTATGCCGCAATGCTGAATTTGAAGAATTTGTTGTAGAGGCAATGTGAAAGAAGCGAACCGCAGCTTCTTTCATCAAAATATTTGTGCCTTCCGCAGGGAGGGCTTTGCCCGACTGGAGTGAACCCGAAAGAAGTCGGGCGGCGTTAGCCGCTTTCGCGAAGCGAAAGTTCTGAAAGGAATGGAATCAAACTATGAACGAGTTAATCCTACCCCATGGCACGGTAAAGCTGCCTGCATTTTTCCCGGACGGGACACGCGGTGTGGTACGCTGTGTGGACTCTGCCGATTTGGAAGCCTGCAAAGTACCCGGCATTGTTATGAACACGTATCATTTAATGACCAAGCCGGGGGCTGCTACCGTTAAGGCCTTGGGCGGGCTTAATAATTTTACAGGCTGGAAAAATCCGATCATTACGGATTCCGGTGGGTTTCAAGTGTTTTCGCTTATTCGTGAAAACGCATCTTTCGGAGAAATTCGCAAAAATGAGATTATTTTCCGCCGTGACGGGAAAAAGACCGTGCTTTCACCCGAAAAGTGCATACAATCGCAGCTTGCTTATGGGTCGGATGTGCTTATGGCATTGGATTATTGCACGCACCCAAACGACCCGTACGAACGCCAGGCCGAGTCTGTAGACGTGACTATCCGGTGGGGCAAAAAGTGCATGGATACGTTCAAGCAGCAAACCGGAACAAAGCAATCATACCTTAAGCAACCTCCGCAATTATTCGGCATTATCCAAGGCGGTAACGAAAAGGCATTGCGTAAAGAATGCGCCGATGCACTGTTGCAAATGGGTTATGCAGGCTTCGGCTTCGGCGGCTGGCCGCTGGACGAAGACGGGCAGCTTACGGAAGAAATTTTGGCCTACACGGCGGAACTTATCCCCGACGGAATGGTCAAATACGCCATGGGCATAGGCCGGCCGGAAAATATAGTTGCTTGCGTGCGCATGGGTTACACGCTTTTTGACTGCGTGATTCCTACACGCGAAGCACGGCACAACAGGCTGTATGTGTTCAATGAGGAATTCGAAAAGCCGGAAGATATCGACCTTAGCAGAGATTTTTACCGCTATCACTATATTTTGGATGACGAGCATAGGCGCGATAGCCGTCCCGTGTCAAAATTATGCGACTGCCATGCTTGTACAAACTATTCCCGCGCGTATATCAGGCATTTGGTAAGCATTGGCGAAAGCCTGGGGCATCGGCTTGCAACGATGCACAATTTGCGGTTTTACACCATGTTAATGGAGCGGTTGCAAGCATGATAAGCGGCGCGAAATATAGTATGCTTCACCTCCCGTTAGTGGAGCGGATTTATGTAGAGGAAAGCCGCAAGCACGGTAAAAATTGCGAAAAGGCCGTAAAAACCCGCCTGCACCAGATGTTCGGCGCATATGTGCAGGGTAACGCCCACAAGAAGGCGTTCGCCTTATTGGATTCATTATGCGCGGGCTCTTCTGCATCCACCCAAGAAATTTCCAAAGCGATAATGGCACTGCACGCCTCAACAAAGGAGCGCCTACCACACCTGGAGGATTTTTATACATTCATAACAGGGCACACAGGCAGCGTCGAAACCGTGTTGGATTTAGGCTGCGGCTTTAATCCGTTTTCCATCCCGTATTTACAAGTGCAAAAGCTAAAATCCTACCACGCATACGATATAGATACGCGCACAAGAGACGCCATAAACCGCTTTTTTACGTACCTAAACTTACCGCCAACAGCCGCCTGTGCGGATTTGATAGTAGATTCCCCGGCAGAAAAAGTTGACCTGGCGTTTATGTGCAAGCTAATCCCTGTGTTGGAAGCGCAAGCTGCGGGTCGTGGCTTTGAACTTGCGCGGCTGCTTAACGCAACTTTTTTGGCCATAACATATCCGCTAAAAAGCCTTGGCGGGCGTGATAAGGGTATGAGCAAAAACTATACCGCACAATTTGAACGGGCAGTTGCGGATGGTGCGCTTGGCAACTACACGGTTATAGATTCTGCGCAAATTGGCAACGAGCTTGTGTATATGTGCTTCCGGGACTTAGCTTAGGACTCCGTCCCAAACTCCGGGAATCACACCGTATTGGCATAATATGTAATTTGAAATTTTCGTGCCGTAGGGGTATCATAAGCATTCAACCGACTTTTTGCGCAACTGAAATTTTCGTATTGGGCTTACACGGCAAACCGCTTCGCTTCCTGCTAGTTTCCTTCGGAAACCGCTACGTTCGCTCAGCAAGCCGTGCCTCTTTGCTAAACCCAATCCGAAAATTTTGATGATATGCAAGAAGTCTAACAAATATACAACCAGGAGGAATTTGTAATGAAAAAATTTGCTTTACTCTCGCTTCTCGTACTTGCTATCGCTGCATTAGCTGCTTGTAGCAACGACGACGGCCGTATTGCACCGGAGGATTTAACGTTCGACAATGTCCGTATCGCGTTTATCCATCCGGGCGGTATCGACGACCAAGGTTACACATACCGCCAGCATCAAGGCACACTTGCTATGGCGGCGGCGCTTGGCATTTGTCCGGACGAGCAAATTCAAAATTTTTGGAACATACTTGCCCCTGGCGATGTTACCGCCAGTATTGCAGAAGCTTATGACTGGGGCGCAAACCTCATTTTTGCCACAAGCTTTGGTCACGGCCTTCCAATGCGTGAAGCCGCTGCAGAGCACCCGGATGTTATGTTCTTCCACGCCACAGGTAACCTGGCTGTAGAGGCCAACCTGCCTAACTTTCACAACTATTTCGGCAACATGTCTCAGGCACGCTATCTTTCCGGCATAGCCGCAGGGCTTAGAACAGAAACAAACGTGCTTGGCTTTGTTGGCGCATTTCCAAACGGAGAGGTTATAACGGGGCTTACCGCATTTTTCTTGGGCGCACGTTCCGTTAACCCGGATGTAGAAATGTACGTAATGTTCATGGGCGCTTGGAACAACCCGGCACTGGAAGGACAAATTGCACAGGCACTAATAGACCGAGGCGCAGACGTCCTTGGCCAACACGCAGATAGCCCAACGACACAGCTTACGGCACAGGCTGCCGGTGTATGGAGCGTGGGTTACAATAACTGTATGATAGGCGCGGCACCGGATGCTACGCTAACATCTCCAATGTTCGACTGGAGCGTTTATCTCATTTATGCCGTACGCGAAACAGTTGAAGGCCGCCCCGTTCGCAGGGACTTCATATACGGCCTAAACGAGGGCATGGTTCTTCTAACTGAACTTAACCCACGGACAGTAGTGCCTGGCACGGCAGAAGCCATTGCCGCGGCAGAGCAAGCGCTTAGAGCCGGACGCAACATTTTCACAGGTCCGATTTACTCCAACACAGGCGAGCAATTGCTGGCACCGGGTGTTGAATGGATAGAGCCGATATCGGCCCCGTCATGGGATCATTTTATCGAAGGTATTACTAGAGTCGATTAGTGAGGGGTAGTATCTTGCAAACAGCCATTCAAACAAAAAACCTGACAAAAAAATTCGACCAGGTCGTTGCAAATGACAAGGTTTCTTTCGATGTGCGCTGGGGCGAAGTTTTGGCGTTGTTGGGCGAAAACGGGAGCGGTAAAACCACGTTAATGAATATGCTGTTTGGCATCTACTACCCGGATATGGGCGAAATTGAGGTGAGCGGGAAGGTTGCGGCTATCCGCTCACCCAAGGATGCCCACGACCTGGGCATTGGCATGGTCCACCAGCATTTTAAGCTAGTGGATGTGTTTACCGCTACAGAGAACATAATTTTGGGGCTAAAAGGCAACATTTTCCTAAACCGCAAAGCGGCAGCACAAAAAATACGTGAAATTTGCGAACGCTACGGCTTTGACCTGGATCCGGACAAAAAAGTATATAATATGCCCGTTAGCGAAAAGCAGACGGTAGAAATAGTAAAATTGCTTTACCGCGGCGCGGACATCCTCATTTTGGACGAGCCTACAGCGGTACTAACCACCCAAGAAACGGGAAAACTTTTTGAGACATTAAAAAAATTAAAAGACGACGGCAAGGCCGTCATTATCATCACACATAAACTGAATGAAGTTTTGGCAGTTTCGGACAGGGTGCATATTCTGCGCAAGGGGCAGTCTATCGCTACTGTAAATACATCTGAAACAAACCAGCAAGAATTAACAGAGATGATGGTGGGGCGCGCAGTAAGCCTGCAAATAGACCGCCCTATTGTAGAAAATAAAGAGGACAGGCTGGATGTTAAAGGGCTTACATGCCTGACACCGGACGGAACAAAAGCCATTGACAACATAAGCTTCACACTGCAATCCGGTGAGATTTTGGGCGTGGCAGGCATTGCGGGCAGCGGACAAAAAGAATTATGTGAAATTATAACGGGACTTCACCCGGTAACAGCAGGCTCGATAATGTACCACCCCGCAGATGGGGAATTGACGGAAATTGTGGGCAAATCGCCCAAGGTAATAAAAGAAATGGGCATAACCATGGCATTTGTGCCGGAGGACCGTCTGGGCATGGGGCTGGTGGCAAACATGGATATGACAGACAATGTAATGCTCCGCTATTACGAAGATGGCAAGGGGCCTTTTGTGGATCGTAAAAGTTCGCGCTCACTGGCAGAAAAGCTGATAGACCGCCTGTCAATTGTCACGCCGGGGGTAACAAAACCGGTGCGGCGTATGTCTGGCGGGAATGTGCAAAAAGTGTTGATAGGCAGGGAAATTGCGTCATCGCCGCGGGTGCTAATTGCTGCGTATCCTGTGCGCGGGCTGGATATTAACTCGTCGTACGCCATTTACGATTTGCTTAACCAGCAAAAGCAAGCAGGCGTTGCGGTTTTATTTATAGGCGAAGATTTGGACGTACTTTTAGAATTGGCAGACCGCATTATGGTGCTTAACCATGGGCGTGTAAGCGGCATTGTAGATGGCGCTACCGCAACCAAAGAGCAAATTGGGTTATTAATGACGGCGGAGGTGGAGCATGAACGGTAAAGCTAAAGTTCCGTTTGTCCGCATCGCAAAGCGTAATGCCATTCCACTTTCCCAGGCATGGCTAATCCGCTTGTGCGGAATACTGGCCGCACTAATTATAGGGGCTATCCCAATAATTGCATTGGGGCACAACCCGCTTGAAGTATACTTCCAAATGTTCCGCGGCACGTTCGAGAGCCGCAGAATGTTTAACGAAACCGTACGTATTGCCATACCGCTTTTGGGCGCATCTTTGGCGGTGGGCATCGCGTTTAAAATGAAATTTTGGAATATAGGTGCAGAGGGTCAAATCTTAGTTGGGGGAATAGCCGCAACTTATTTTGCGTTGTTTCAATACCAAAACATGCCGCGGCCCGTTTTGATTATTGTCATGGCCATTGCTGGGGCTGTTGCTGGGGGTTTTTGGGGGCTTTTACCCGCGTTTTTCCGGGCAAAGTGGGGCACTAACGAGACTTTGTTTACGCTCATGCTCAACTATGTGGCTTTTGGCATTTTGCTTTATTTGCAAGCGGGGCCGTGGCGCAGGCCGGGCGGTGACTTCCCCATTATTGATATGTTTAACAGTGCGGCAAGGCTGCCCCGTGTTTTTGATATTCACATCGGCTGGATTATAGTACTGGTACTTACGGTGCTTATGTATTTGTATCTGAGCAAAACCAAACAGGGGTATCAGGTCGGCGTTGTTGGGGAAAGCGAAAATACCGCCCGTTATGCTGGTATGAATGTAGGGCGTATTATCATGCGTACAATGGTTATATCCGGTGCAATTGCAGGGCTTGTTGGCTTTATGCAAGTTTCCGGGGCAAATTTTACATTGGACGAAACTACTGCCGGGGGTGTTGGGTTTACGGCTATTATTGTGGCCTGGGTTTCCCACCTAAACCCGCTTATTATGGTTTTAATGGCGGCTTTTATCGCCATTTTAGAGCGCGGCTCCATGCGTATTCAAACCAGGTTTATGATCCCGTCTACCATTGCAACCGTTTTGATTGGTATAATCCTGTTTTTTATGCTGGCCTGCGAATTTTTTATTAACTATCGGCTTGTGTTCCGAAAGGGGAAATGAATGTAACATGGACACCTTTACAAATTTTTTTAATGCCGCCGTCTTGGCTGGTACCCCCTTGCTGTTTGGCACAACGGGCGAAATACTTACGCAAAAGTCCGGCAACCTTAACCTAGGCGTAGAGGGTATGATGTTTATGGGGGCTGTAAGCGGTTTGGCCGCCGTGTTTCTTTTAGAATTAGGTTTTGGCATTACAATCGCAGGCCCGCTTGCGGTGGGTTTAGCCATCTTGGGCGCGTTTGTGGCAGGGGCATTGGGCGCGTTTATCTACAGCGTGCTGGTTATATCCATGCGCACCCAGCAAAACGTTACAGGGCTGGCTTTGACTATTTTTGGCGTTGGCTTCGGTAACTTCTTCGGCGAAGTAGCGGGAAGGCGTTCTCCAGGTGGGTTTATGGCTATTAGCGGTAGTGCAAGAAGCGGTTTTGCAAGGCTGCACATACCCGTGCTTTCGGACATCCCCATTCTTGGGCCTCTTTTGTTTAACTACAACATACTGGTATATTTGGCCGTTATTATTGCGGTGCTTTTGGCCGTTTTCCTAAACCGCACACGCTGGGGTTTAAACCTGCGTGCTGTAGGCGAAAACCCGGCCGCCGCAGATGCCGCAAGCATAAACGTAACCCGCTATAAATACTTGGCAACCTGCATTGGCGGCGGAATTTGCGGACTTGGCGGTATGTATATTGCCATGGTAACAACATCCGGCGTATGGGTTAACAACGCCGTTTACGGCTTTGGCTGGATTTCTATTGCGCTGGTAATTTTCGCGACATGGAGCCCCAAGCGCGCATTAATCGGTTCGTTTATTTTCGGCGGCCTAACGGTCATGCGCTTCTACCTGCCGCTGGGCATTCCCATGCAAATTTATGACATATTCCCATATGCCGCAACCATTTTAGTGCTTATTGCAACCAGCATTCGCCAGAAAAAAGAGCATAACCCACCGGCGCATATTGGGATAAATTATTTCCGCGAGGAGAGGTAAATATGAATATCGCATACGCATCAATACAGGAATTGCACGAGGCATACCGCAATAAGGAACTAACCGTAAAGCAAGTTGTTTTAGAATTTTTGTCCCGCATCGCCAAAATCGACTCATGCGAAGGTGGGTTAAAATCGGTTATTGAAGTGAACCCGGATGTGTTATTTATTGCGGAATCGTTAGACCGCAAATTGCAAGATAGCGACAATTTACCACCGCTTTTTGGTATACCGGTTTTAGTTAAAGACAATATCAATACAGGCGACAGGCTTCATACCAGTGCGGGCTCTGTTGCACTGGGCGATAACTATGCCCTGCAAGATGCCCATATTGTGGAATGCCTGCGCATGGCCGGTGCGGTCATACTTGGCAAAGCTAACATGACAGAATTTGCAAATTATATGTCACGTGATGGTATGCCGTCCGGATATAGTTCACGCGGCGGCCAGGTGGTTAACCCATATAACCATGAAAAAGACCCCAGCGGCTCCAGCTCCGGTTCTGCCGTGGCCGTGGCAGCAGGGTTGTGTACCATATCCATTGGCACGGAAACATCGGGCTCGATAATATCGCCTGCAAGCAACAACGGTATTGTAGGCATAAAGCCAACATTGGGTTTGGTTAGCAGAAGCGGTATTATCCCAATATCAAGCACTTTTGACACAGCCGGGCCAATGGCTAGAACCGTGACCGATGCCGCAATATTGCTAAACGTACTGGCAGAAGCAGAGAGCAAAGCGGCTCCGCCGTTTCCCGGAGGAAACGAAAGCGGGATTTGGGGCAGAGCCCCATTAGATATAGACTACACCAAATATCTTGGGGGCAAAAGCCTTGACGGAATCCGAATAGGGTTAAACCGCGCAAAAGAGCTTCCCGAAGATGCACAGGAAGAAGATATAGCAATATTCAACAATTTATGCAATTTGCTTACCCAAGCAGGCGCGGTTTTGGTTGATAATATCGAAATGACACCGCACTACGACACAAGGCGAACCATTATGCAGCACGAGTTTAAAGCTTGCATAAATCACTACTTGGCTACCGCCGCCGGCAGCACAGAAATGAGTACGCTAAAAGACATAATCGAATTTAACCAGGCAAATGCTGAACTTGCGCTTAAATACGGGCAAAGCCTATTGCTTGATTCGCAGAATAAATCGTCCGGAAGGTTTACCGAACCGGCTTATCTGGAGGCATTGTTAACCCGCGATAAAGCCATTACAGAGATGGACAGCATATTTGACTCAAACAATATAGATATATTGCTAGGGCAAGCCTTTGTTTACATTGCGCCGTTTACGGGCTTTCCAAGCATGACAATCCCCATCGGGCAAAGACAAGACAACAACATGCCTATACGAGCCTTTTTTACCGCCCGCCGCTTTGATGAAGCCACTATGATAAAAGTCGCTTACGCTGTGGAAAATATTCTGGGCCTGTGCTTGCGCCCAGCTATATAAATGGTGAACATAATATTAGTCAAAACGTCTCACGCCCTCTGGCATTCGGCTTGCCTCTGTCAATGGTTTGTTTTCTACCATTTATATATATTGTTGCAAGATGTAGATATATCTGGTAGAATCTAGCCATAGTTGCTGGAAGCAAATTTCAATGCATGGCGCGTCAGATAATAGCGTTCACCCACTGTTCCTACGCGCTTTTTGCATGCTACCGATATAACTAAGTTAGGTAAAGGGGAGGCTTACTAATGAAAGCAAACCATTTTAGTGAAAGACTTGACGAAATGCGTAGGATTTTAATTGATGTAGACACTCGGAGAATTTTGAATTGGGGATACAATGTTAAGCTATGCTATTTTGTCAACACATTAGCAAAAACCGTTGTTTTACTTAAAAGTACCACCGGCACATTAGAAATAGATTCGTATGGGCGCGTAACGTTGCCCCTAGAAATGTTAGAGCAAGTATCATGGGGCGTAGGTGATATAGTAAATGCCTCGCTCAATGTAAACGCGAACACGCTAAAATTATCGATAGGGGAAAAAAACATTCCAAAGTGTGTGTTATGCGAACGCCCGGAAAAAGTCATAACCATCAATGGCAAAGATGTGTGCAAACATTGTGCGGCTGATATTTCAAGAGCAAAAGTGTGACAGTTAATTTATGGGTTGTTTGGAATCCACTTTGGACTTGAAAAAACGGCCAAAAAGTGTTATTATGACACGGAACGACAAAAAATGAAAAAGAGAGGGATTAAATTCAACATGAAAAAATTTGTAAAATGGATGCTGCTTGTTTTGTGCATCGCTGTATTAAGTATAGGTTTTGTAGCTTGTACGTCCAATGATACAGAAACTGAAGTACCTATATCGGGGGTTGAAAATAATGAAACCAATCCGAACACTGCAACTACAGAATCAGGAAGACAAGCAGAAGGTTTGCCAACCGACAACCGGCTAGTAAGTGGTGCGCTTGTAGGTGAAATTGGCACAATCAGCCAGCCCGAAGCTATCCAAAGGTCTTTCGAAAACCTTCTAGATGAAGTGTTAATAAGAATCGACCATTCGCCGCTTCAAATATTTGGCTCATTGCTAAACAGCCTTGAACATGGAACAGTGAGTGCCGATGTTCAATATGGCGGCCCATTTGGTATGAGGGCAGAAGTTTCTTTGGCGAGCAACTCACAGACGCTTGAACAATTTATAGACATTGGTGCGACAATTATGGGCTTCATACAAGTGGATGCTCAATTGTATGCTAGTGCTGACAATTTCGCTGTTCGTGTGCCTATATTTGACGATAACTTCTATGGTATCACATTCAGCACACTTGAAAACGATGTTTTAGCATTTGCCGATGTGCTTGGAATAGACCTAGAGTCTGAAATGGCTGAAATCATGGATGTATTGTCAGAATTTGCTGCATTCATGGAAGGGGCTATCGAGTGGTCAGAAAGTATTGACGAACTGGAATTTATCCAACCATATATCGATGCTTGGACACAGTTTATTGGCTCACTTCAACTGACTTCTGGAAATGCTCAAGCTTCAGGTGTCAATGTTACAAGGTATGAATACCTGCTTGTACCAGGGGATTTGCTTACTCTGCTTGACAGCTTTTATACCGTACTTGCTAACGACGAAGATATGCGTGCATATTTTGATATGTTCGACAACCCAATGTTTGCCGATATGCCAGGCATGACCGGCATATCAATGTATAATGAAATGTTGGATGAATTACGCTTTGCAATAAATGAACTTGAATATGAAATCAACAGTATTTCCGGGAACATGACAATTGCGTTTTATATCGACGAGAATTACAGACTTATGCAAATTGTTATCCATGGCGATCTTAGTCATGAGGGTGAAAATGCTCTGTTCGGACTCAGCTTTGATTTCGGTTCATCTGTTTATGACACATGGACGGTTAGCGCATTTGGCTATATTGATGGAGACGGAGCAAGCTTTGACCCGTTTATCACATGGGAATTTTCAAATGCTGGCGGCAGATATGTAAATGCAGTAACTGTGGCTTACGAGTCATGGATGGGTACAGAAGAAACAGTTACATTTAAATCTGACTGGACCCCAGCTTCCGGAGAATTTGTGCTAAGCTTTATTGAAGATAGCATGTGGGGACTTTCTGAAAATTCTATTTCTGGAAACCTTACTACTATGGCTAATGGCGGCTTCACCTTGCGTTTCACAGAAGGTGATTTGGTTGTTGAAGTAACCGCAACACCAGGAACCCCAACCATCCCAACGATTAATTTCGTAAACTTAGACCAATGGGATTTAGAGCTCGTGGGCAGAGTTGAAGAATTTTTCTTTGAAATGTCACAACTAGGGCTTTGGTAGTAAAAAAACGCATATTAATAACTTTTGCCTGCGTTATATCCATCATTTTGGTTGCAGGGTTTGCTGTTTATATTCGAACAGCACCGCTCCGGGCTATTCAGCAATCTTTATCAATTCTTAATGATGAAACAACACGGCGGATTAACGCCTCACCATTTCAGGCTATCGGGCTTTTGTCCGATAGCCTTGAAAATGGCAATATTCATTTTGATGCCCGGTTCGACGGCATCCCAAATGTCAGGATTAATGGGGCTTTAGCCTCTAACGCCAATGAACGCGCTTTAGATATTGGCGTTATTTTTATGCATCTCTTTCAGATAGAGCTTGAAACACAAATGAACCAGGAGCGCGTGGCGGGTCGCATAGGTGGGCTGGGGGATGATTTTTATGGTTTTACATATAGTACATTTAGGGATGATATAAAAATATTCGGCAACTCTATCGGGTTAGATAATGAGGTTATGAACACGCTTTCTGACATGGTTGAAATCCTTGACGAATCACTAAATGCCGATTCGCAAGCGAGACTTTTGCAGCCATATTTTGACGTTTTTTCGCGTTTTTTATTAACAAGCAGTTTTAGGGCAACGAGGGAAGAGGATTCTCAGCTTATTCGCTTTTCCTTTGATTGGGGCGATATAATTTCTTTGCTAGACCGGCTTTATGCATTGTTGGAGCAAGACGAAGCTTTGTATGCCAGATACGGTTTTTTTTCAAACTTTCATTCGTCTGTAAGTTTATATGATCAACTATTGGAGTATCTGTATGGTTTCATTCGAGAAATGGAACAAGATATATCTGGGGATGCATTTTTGACGTTTAGTATTGACCCCGATGGCCGGTTGAACAAAATGTATTTTTATACCGATATTGAACATGTTAATGACGGCCTCCCTGTTGAAATATTGCTGACCGCGTGTTTTGGAACCGGTGTTTATTGTTCCTGGAAATTTTCTATTACATTTGAAGGGTTTGGTACCCCTACGTCTGCTGTTTCTATTTTGTGGGATTTTGCCAGTGATGGCACATATGTAAATACTATTATCCTACCATATGCCCAAGGAAGTCGCGAAAATTCCTTTGTATCTGAATGGACGCCCGAGACAGGAGATTTTACCCTTTCATTTGGCGAAAATGTTGTAGGCGGGCGATTTATTAGCACAAGTGATGACAGCTTCCATTTAAGTATTAATACAGAAGCAAACTTATCCTTGGAAATTAATGCAACGCAGGAAACACCGGTCATTCCTGATATCCATTTTGTAAACCTTGATATGTGGGATACAGGGCTGATTGGGATACTGGAAAGCCCATTTTTCATCATGTTGCGTGATGCGTTGGCCAAATTATGATAAAATATTGTACGAAATATTATCATAATTTTGTGCAAATTTCGCCACTCATGCAAATTTAAGCTAAGAATTTCACGCGTATATGTCATAAAACAGTGGAAATAATTAAATTCTGTGGTACAATGATATAATCCAACGAAACAAAGAGGAGGCATCACTAAAATGATATCAAATCAGATTTTGCAGGGTACCGTAGATGGTCTTAAAAATATCACCCGCAAAGATATCGCCTTGCTGGACAGGGAAGGTAAACTTGCTGCCGGCACAATGGATGATATAAGCGAAATCCTGCCGTCTTTCATAGATAGTGTTTTGCAGTCTCCTGCAGAAAATCAACTGATACAGGGAAACCAATACTTTAAAGTTATGGACAATGGCATACCAGAATATGTACTTGTGATAAAAGGCGGCGATGAAGATGCTTTCCGGCTGGGCAAGCTTGCGGTGTTTCATGTCCAAGCTTTAATTATGGCCTATAAAGAGCGTTTTGACCGGGATAATTTTATCAAGAATCTTTTGTTGGACAACCTCTTGCTTGTGGATGTATACAGCCGTGCAAAAAAACTGCGTATAGAAAGCGATGTGCGGCGCGTGGCGTTTTTGATAGAAACAGAAGTGGATTCGGACATGAGTGCGCTGGAAGTTTTGCGCCAATTGTTCCCGGAAAGGCAAAAGGATTTTGTAACGGCCGTGGACGAAAAAAGCATTATTCTTGTAAAAGAGCTGGGCGACCGCGATACTGCAAAAGAAATTAAGCATATTGCTAACTCGGTAGTAGACACGCTTTCTACCGAAGCGATGAACCCGGTTTATGTTGCTGTAGGCGGTATTGTTAACGACCTTAAAGATGTTTCTTCTTCGTTTAAAGAGGCGCGCCTGGCCCAAGAAGTTGGCAAAATTTTTGAGCCGGAAAAACAAATTGTTAACTACGAAACCCTTGGCATTGGCCGCCTTATATACCAACTGCCGTTGCCGCTTTGCCGTATTTTTATAAACGAAATGTTGCAGGGTTTTAGTATCGACGACATAGACGAAGAAATGTTTACCACTGTAACTAAGTTTTTTGAAAACGACCTTAATGTTTCGGAAACAGCGCGTGAGCTGTTTATACACCGCAACACATTGGTGTACAGGCTAGATAAATTAGAAAAAATGACAAAGCTGGACCTTCGCAAATTTACAGATGCCATAACGTTTAAGATAACGCTAATGGTTAACAGATGTTTGCAATACCGGGAAAAACAGCTATTCTAGGAGCTTAGGAGTTATAGATGATAGAAATAAAAAATGCAGTAAAGATATACGAAAACGGTGCTATAGGGTTGGAAGGGGTAGACCTGCGTATAGAAAAGGGCGAATTTGTCTTTGTTGTAGGGACAAGCGGTTCCGGAAAGACCAGTCTGATAAGTTTATTGTTAAAAGAAACCGAGCTTACCAGTGGGCAAATCATGGTCGATGGCGAGGATATAAGTACCATAACCCGCCGTCAGTTGCCTTATTACCGCCGTAAAATGGGTGTGGTTTTTCAAGATTTTCGCCTGTTAAGAAACAAAACCGTATATGATAATGTTGCTTTTGCAATGCAAATTGTGGAAGCAAGCAATAGAGAAATAAGGCGCACCGTACCGCAAGTGCTGGGGCTTGTTGGTTTAGCTAAAAAGTCTAAGGCATACCCAAGCCAGCTTTCTGGGGGGGAAGAGCAGCGCGTAGCACTTGCCCGTGCTATTGTAAATAAGCCGCCTATTTTAATTGCAGATGAGCCTACAGGCAACTTGGATCCGGACACTGCATGGGAGATCATGACATTGCTTGAGGACATCAATGCACATGGCACAACGGTAGTTGTGGCGACCCACGCCCACGATATTGTAGACGATATGCAAAAGCGGGTTATTGCCCTTAAAAAGGGCCTAATAGTAAGTGATGCCGAAAATAGCGGCTACTTACACGCTTCCGAGGACATTCTAGGGGATATCACAAGAAGCAGCCATTCGCAAACGGCTGCCGAAAGGGGTATCGAAGATGAAAATTAGGACAGTCAGCTATTATATTCGCGAAGCATTCCGCAGCATTATAATGAATCGGCTCATGTCGGTAGCATCAATATTTACTGTCGCATCCTGTATCTTTATTGTATCGGTGTTTTTTATTTTGGCTTCTCATGTGTCGTTTTTTGTTCATCAAATGGGAAATTCGCTGGAACTTGTCGTGTTTATAGAAGATAATGTAACTGATCTGGAGCGAAACCGGCTGGAAGTGCGTATTCGTGAAATCCCGCATGTAACAAACATTCGGTTTGTTTCTTCAGAAGAGGCCTTGCGCAACCTGCGTGAATGGATGGGGAACCCGCCATTTCTTGATGGCATAGACGAGCGTAACCCACTGCGTGCCTCCTTTGAGATGGAACTGTCAGACGTTGCATATCAGGAGCAAGTCGTACAAGCACTTAGCCGGTTGGCCGAATATGGCGCAAGCGATGTGCGGCGGTCGGCAGACCTTGCACGCATGCTGGCCACGCTGGCAGATGTGGTGCAGATGATATCGGTAACATTAATCCTTATTTTGGGCATTGTGGCTATTGTTATTATTACCAATACCATTAGCATTACCGTAAACGCCCGCCGTACAGAAATTGGGATTATGAAATATGTAGGTGCTACGGATTGGTTTATCCGCTGGCCTTTTATTATAGAAGGTGTGATTATTGGCCTTATTGGGGGTCTGATACCTACCATGATTGCTTGGATAGGGCATGACAGGGCCGTTGGTATGCTTGCTGGGATACCTGACCTTCAATTTATTGTATTTTTGCCAAGAGGCCAAATTTTTGTAACATTATTCCCATTTGCAATACTTTTGGGGACGATAATTGGACTGGTAGGCTCGGGGGTATCGGTAAGACGGCACCTAAAGGTGTAGAGATTTAGGAGGGTATTTAGCTATGTCAAGGAAAAAATCTTTAGCAATTTTTATGGTATTTGTTATGTTGTTTGTGTCTGTGCCAACCATGGCATTTGGTTCAACTGCAGAGCTTAGAAACCAGCTTAACGAGATACGGCAGCAGCGTGACCAAGCACGCCAACAGGCACGTGAAACAGGAGAGATGCTGGGCGGTATGCGCGCCGAAATTTCAGAGCTAATGGAAATATTGCGCGAGTATTCGGAACGCACGATGGAAGCTGCCGCAGATTTGGCCGAGGTCGATTTTACGCTGCAGGAAACCGAATTACTTTTGGCATATGCCGAACTAGAGCTGGAGGCGGCAATTAACGACCGCGATGCGCAGGAAGAACTGTTCCATTCCAGGTTGCGTGCCATGCACGAGCAAGGCCCCGTCGGGCATCTGGAAGTATTGCTTGAATCCACAAGTATTATAGATTTTTTGGTAAGGCTTGACCATGTACGTTCTATAGCGCAGTTTGACCAACAGGTATTGGAAGATATGCAAGCGGCAGAAGAGCGCGTTGCAAACACAGTAGCGGAATTAAATAGCCTATACGCATCACTTGTGCGCCTGCGCCACGAAAAAAACTTGGCGGTTATCGCGCTTGAAGAAGTGGTGCAAGCCCATGAAGCAATGCTTGAAGCCATGCAGGAAGACGAAGAGCAAGCAGCTCTTTTATATGAAATAGAACGTGAAACAGAACGCGCTTTACAAGAAATATTCGGCAATGTAGAAGTGCAATTACGTGCGGCAGAAGCCGAAGATGCACGCCGCGCACGTGAGGAAGCACAACGCCGCGCAGCAGAAGAACAGGCGGCACGCTTGGCATCCCTTAACAATTTTGATGGCGATTTTCAATGGCCTGTGCCAACCCGTTCGTTTGTAAGCAGCTACTTTGGCGGTCGTAGGAGCCCTATCTCCGGGCGGCAAGAACACCATACAGGCATAGATATTCCCGCACCAGCCGGTACCCGCATTATTGCTGCGGCAGATGGTTATGTGCGCCTTTCTGGCTGGCATGGCGGTTTTGGCATTACCGTTATAATTGACCATGGGAATGGTTATAGTACGCTATATGCCCATAATTCGCGCAACCGTGTAGAGGTAGGCCAGCGCGTAAACCGCGGCGACCATATTGCAGATGTTGGCACAACAGGAATGTCTACAGGTAATCACTTGCATTTTGAAATTAGGCGAAACGGTACACCAATAAATCCCATGCCGTTTTTTGGCCGTTAATTTGGCGTAATCACAAGCCGTAACTCGTTTACGGGGTTGTCTATTTTATACTTGCCTAGAAATATACCGGACTGGATTGCCATGAACGAATTTCTGCCGGCAAGGGTTTCTTTAAAAACGTCGCCGGCTTGTTCTATTAAATAGAAGTCATTGCTTTGTATGCAGTAAAACGTGCCCGCCGGTATGATTTTAGCGTTGCTGTCGTGTGTAAATTTGCGTTTTGGCACTTCTATAAAAATATTGCGCTGTACCCCATTGGGCAAAAGCGGCGAAAACTCGTATAGGAAGCCATATTCAGGAATGTCGTCTTTGGCGCTGTAATCAGCCTCGGTATAAGGCATTTCTAAAAAAAACCCGGCAATGTTAGTTGGGGCAATGTTTTCTAACGATTGTTCGTAGGGTTTTGTATATAGTATCTTTTCGGAAAATTCTCTGCGATAGATTTGGCTGTTTGGATACGCTTCCATTAAGTCCATCATTTTTTCTATTTTGCTTATGCTCTTCATGACCCTTTTTAGGGTCTTTAATTTTTTGTTGGCGATTTCGCGCCCCCTTATTAAAAAGGCCCGCATATCCACTATGTTGTCTGCATCGGTATACTTGGTAAGCTCTTTTAATGGTATATCAAGTTCTATGCAGGAGATAATAAAATCCACCATATGGGTTTGATCCAGCGAGTAATATCTGTAGCCTGTATCGGGGTCCACATAGGCGGGGATTAGAATTTTTATTTGCTCGTAATAACGCAGCGATTTGATATGCACTCCTGTAAATTTTGCCATCTCGCCTATGGATAGTAAATTTGTCTTGTTGTTCAAAATAGATTCCTTTCGGAAGCTGAAGTTCGCTTCTTTCAAACTTCTTCCTTATTCCAAAAAATTTTTGTTGACTCTCCCATTATGGTACACTATATAATTCATTTCGGCAATATTGTGACACCAATTAAACCTTTCCATATGGCTGGTGTCACAATCCCCCTTTCTAAGGGGGTGATTAGAGTTTGCAAGGCAAACTTTAATCGGGGGATCAAGAAAAAAAGTGTCAGGAGAACATTATATGTCAAAAGTCTTTCAATATATGAAACCATACATTCCCATACTGCTATGCGTTGCCGTACTTCTTATTGCAGAAGCATGGATGGCATTAATATTGCCGGGTTACATGGCGGATATTGTAAATGACGGCGTGTTGACGGGTCACTTATCTGTTATTTGGAGTAATGGCGGCATAATGCTTGGCATAACATTTCTTGCTATGACGCTTGCATTGTGTACGGGTTATTTTACGGCAAAAACAGCCACAGGCGTAGCCAATGACCTGCGCGAGGCAGTGTTTACAAAAATACTGCGTTTTTCGAACGCAGAAATAAATAAATTCTCTACATCATCGCTAATAACCAGGACCACAAATGATATTGTACAAGTGCAAAATGCCTTGATGATGACTATACGGCAGTTTATCTACACCCCTATTTTGGCCGTAGGGGGCATCACCAGGGCACTTAACAGAAGCACTTCGCTGGCGTGGGTGGTTATTCTTGCTACAACGATTATGATGGTGATTTTGCTGATTCTATTCTTTATCGCCTTGCCAAAGTTCCAGAAATGGCAGGATTTGATTGACCGTGTAAACTTAGTTACCCGTGAGAATTTGAGCGGCATTTTGGTGGTACGCGCTTTTAGTACACAAAAATTTGAAAAAGGCCGCTTTGCCGAAGCCAACAATGCATTGGCCACCAATGAACGCTTTGTGAACGTAACATTTGCATTTATGACACCAATTATTCTGCTGGTTATGAATCTTACCACCGCGCTCATTGTTTGGGTTGGTGCGCGGGAAGCCTCGGCCTTCAGGCTGGATATAGGGGATATGTTCGCGTTTTTACAATATGGCATGCTTATCATTTTTGCGTTTTTGATGATTGCTATAACATTTATTATGGTTCCCAGGGCTGTTATTAGTGCTAACCGGATTAAGGAAGTGCTGGAAACCGAAGGCACCATCGAGATAAAGGAAAACCCTGTGCCGCTCCCTGCGGACTTTAAAGGCAATGTCGAATTTAGAAATGTAGATTTCCGTTATCCGGATGCCACCGAGAACGAAGAAAACGTGCTGACGAATGTAAGCTTTTCAGCCAAGCCTGGCCAAACCACCGCCATTATAGGTGCGACCGGTGCCGGGAAAACGTCTATTTTTAAGCTGGTGCTGCGTTTTTTTGACGTAACAGGCGGGGGCGTTTATGTCGACGGGATAAATATCAAAGACATTCATAAAGAGGAGTTACACGATAAAATAGGTTATGTTGCCCAAAAAGCGTTGCTATTTACGGGTACAATCATGTCAAATTTGCTTTATGCAGACAAAAATGCCACAGAAGAAAGAGTCAAGAGGGCAGTCGAAATTGCGCAATCAACAAATTTTATCGAAGAAAAACCAGAGGGGTATGAATCCAATGTGGCTCAAGGCGGTTCAAATTTTTCGGGCGGGCAAAGGCAGCGTTTAAGCATAGCGCGTGCTTTGGTAAAAGATGCGCCAATATACATGTTCGATGACAGTTTTTCTGCGCTTGACGTAAAGACCGATGCGCTTTTACGTGCCGCCCTTAAAAAGAAAATGGGCGACCGCACCATAATAATTATCGCGCAAAGAGTGTCTTCTATCATGGATGCAGACCAGATTGTGGTTTTAGACCATGGCACAGTAGCGGGAATTGGCACACATCAGGAATTGATGCAATCTTGTGATGTGTATAGAGAAATAGCGGCTTCGCAATTAACCGAAGAAGAAGCTAACAGGGAGGTGGCTAAGTGAATTTCGAAGGCGGCGAGGGTGTCGCACAAAGTGCAAAGGACCCGATAAAAACTGTCAAGAAACTGATTGTGTATTTGTCCCCGCACAAGATTGCTTTAACAATCGTTTTCTTTTTTGCTGTGGCCTCTACCATATTTTCTGTTATAGGGCCAAGGGTCATGGGGCGTGTGACGACCATTCTTGTAGACGGTATCGTTGCGTATTGGTTTGGCACAGGCTTGCTTACAGACTTTCGCCGGATGGGGCGGCTTGTAGGGGTGCTTATTGCACTGTATATTGTATCGGCCATTGCGGCATTTTTCCAAGAATTTATAATGGCAAAGCTTGCCGTAAAAGTTACGCACGAACTAAGGGGAAAAATATCCGAAAAAATGCATAAACTACCCATTAACTACTACGATACCCGTTCGCAGGGCGAAGTCATGTCCCGCATGACAAACGATGTAGACATGATTAGCGCCACCCTAAGCAGGAACCTCACTTCGCTTATCACATCGTCAACAACCGTCATTGGCGTTTTAATAATGATGCTTTCCATAAGCTGGCTTATGACCCTCGCGATACTTATTGTAATCCCGCTTTCTATGTGGATTATGGGCATCATATTGCACAAATCCCATGTGTTCTTTTCTGCGCAGCAGGAAGCCTTGGGCGAACTAAACGGAATAGTGGAAGAAACCTACAGTGCCCATGATGTTGTGCGCGCATACAACAACGAATTTGACTCGGAAGAAAAATTTAGAAAGGCAAATAAGAAAATTTACACCTCTGCATGGAAGGCCCAGTTTATGACCAATATCGTCATGCCTATTTTCGATTTTGTAAGCAATATAGGTTATGTGCTTATAGCCGTAATGGGCGGCTGGCTGGTTGTACAACGTACGATTACCATCGGTGATGTCCAGGCATTTATCCAATATGTTCAAAACTTTACATTCCCCCTTGGCGAAATTGGCGCGTCTGTAAATATGCTGCAAGGAACAATCGCCGCGTCCGAGCGTGTATTTGAATTTTTGGAAGAGGAAGAGGAAGTGCCGGATACGGAAGAATCCTTGCACAAAGAGCGGTACGAAGGACGTGTAACATTCCAAAATGTAAGGTTTGGATATGACCCGGAAAAAATTATTATCAACGACTTTTCGGCAGAGGTAAAACCGGGGCAAACGGTGGCGATTGTTGGCCCAACAGGGGCAGGAAAAACCACGGTAATAAAGCTATTGATGCGCTTTTACGAACTTAACAGCGGCAAAATTCTTATCGACGGCATAAATTCGACAGACCTGACACGCAAGGAACTACGCGACATTTTTGGCATGGTGCTGCAAGATACCTGGATATACAACGCTACAATAATGGAAAACATACGCTACGGTTCGCCAAACGCCACAGACGAGGAAGTAATCGCCGCCTGCAAAGCGGCACACTGCCATAAATTTATCCGCACCCTGCCCGGCGGTTACGACATGGTCTTAAACGAGGAAGCATCAAACATATCCCAAGGCCAAAAACAGCTATTTACCATAGCAAGGGTTATTCTCAAAAACCCAGCCATACTAATCTTGGACGAGGCAACAAGCTCTATCGACACGCGGACAGAAATATTAATACAACAAACCATGCAAGAAATTATGCAGGGGCGCACAAGCTTTGTAATCGCCCACAGGCTGTCCACTATCAGAAATGCGGACGTCATCCTGGTTATGAAAGACGGCAATATCATAGAACAAGGCAGCCACACCAAACTGCTGGAAGCCGGCGGGTTTTATGCAGACCTGTACAATTCGCAGTTTGACCAGTGTGATGAATAAGTAAAGACCAGCTATTAAATGTCAACATCTAGTAAGTGCAAATTTTCTGCCGCACTTCCGCTTGGCTTCCGCTATTTTCTGAAAGGCAGAGAAAATAACGGCAAGCAAGAGCCTCACACTGTAATGAATAAAGAAGATTTAGGATTTTTTAGGGGATAGTGATTCGTATGGACGGTTTTCT
>Ga0131853_10004330_pt1 | contig 25443 bp, 16 predicted proteins | sample TergutLab28metaG_FD_92764 | JGI IMG/M metagenome (GOLD analysis project Ga0131853, IMG submission 92764) | Labiotermes labralis P1 segment gut microbial communities from Petit-Saut dam, French Guiana - Lab288 P1 (version 2) (version 2) | ecosystem: Host-associated > Arthropoda: Insects >... | reverse complement strand
TGAACTGGACATACTGGATACAGTAATGAGCTGTGTGATGAACTGGACATACTGGATACAGTAATGAGCTGTGTGATGAACTGGACATACTGGATAGAATAATGAGCTGTGTGATGAACTGGACATACTGGTTACAGTAATAAGCTGTGTGATGAACTGGACATACTGGTTACAGTAATAAGCTGTGTGATGAACTGGACATACTGGATACAGTAATGAGCTGTGTGATGAACTGGACATACTGGATACAGTAATTAGCTGTGTGATGAACTGGACATACTGGATACAGTAATGAGCTGTGTGATGAACTGGACATACTCAAAGTGGTAAAAATAGGAAGACCGAGGTCGTTGTACAACTCTTTAGAATGCAAGAAATAGATCCTTGTAGAAAGCGTACACTTCGTAAACTAGAAGGAAATCGACGTGTAGGAAACCCTAAGTTGGGGTGGCTTGAGTCAGTAGAGGAAGTTGTAAAGAATATGGGCACGAGGAACTGATGACAAAAGTCGTAGGACCGAGAGCAGTGGAGGACAATTTTGCAAGAGGCTAAGATTCACCAAGAACAGTAATGTCGGAAGAAGTAGATAATGAAGGTACTGTTGCATGCATATAGGTTAACAGAATCATATAAAAGTAGTTGTTAACTTGAACGATTCATGGCCTCACGACTAACGGATTATAAATCCCCCACAGGAAAGAGACCGTTACAATGCTGTGCACTAACGTTGCGTTTATTCATTTCTGTAAGTCGACTTGAAAAATATATTAACAATTGTGATGACACAGAGACTACAAGTTGATAAACCTGATGGCACAGGAACTAGAAGTTGGCAAGGGTGATGGTAGTGGGAGGAGAAGTTGATAATATTGGTGGCAGAGAGACGAGTTGATACCATTGGGGGCAGAGGGACGAGAAGTTGATATCAGTGGTGTCATAGGAATGAGAAGATGATAACATTCGTAGCACAGGTACGAGAAATTGATAACAGTGATGGCACAGTGACGAGTTGATAACATTTGTGGCACAAGGATGAGAAGTTGATGCCAATGGCGACACAGGGAGGAGTAGCTGATAACAGTGGTGACACACGGACGAGAAATTGGTAACAGTGGTGGCATAGGGACAAAAAGTTGATAATAATGACGGCGCAGGAACGATAATTTGATAATAGGGGTGGAAGAGGAAACAAAATTGATGATTCTGCTGGCGAATGGACTAGAAGTTGATAATTCTTTTCTTTTTAATAAACGTTACGTTTTAAATGTCGAAGTCGTGTTGCTTTTACGCCGCAAATTTGAATTCTTGTTACATAAAATTGTGAATTAACGCTATGTATTGCGGATTTATAGTTGTAAATTGAGGTGTAATATGAATTGCAGAGCAAACAAAAAGGGTGCTAACAGCAAACACCTCGTCTCTATTGTAGAGCAGTCGCGCGTGTGTGCCAATTATTAATGCCGGATATCAGTGTTTGCACTCCGACATTGTAGCTGTGTCGCACCTCAACCAGGCCTAGTTACTTTGAGTTCGCTAGAGTTCGACTGTGATCCACTTTGTTTACTGCGAAAAACAGGATTTAAATTCCCACAGAGGAAGCACCCACAGCAACAGTGATATTACCATTTTTCTATGCCGTGCCTACTGCGTCGAGTGCGCTATTTCTAATTGGCGCCATAGGTACTTGTTCTGAACCAGAGGTTGCTACTTTAATAATGGGCTCCACCGGTACCCGTTTTCAATAGAGACTGTTAATATTTCGTACCCCAACCCATTTTATATCAGCCGGCATTGTTACATCCTATCACCCTGGCCACCATTTGTAAGCTCATTCACAAAATTGCGAAAAGCGACAATTAGCTTCGTCATGTCTGTCTGTCCTTCAGTCCGTCCTTTCACATGGGACAATTCGGCTACCGTTGGACGGATTTTTATGAAATTTGACATTTGAGGACTGTTCGAAAATCTGTAGAGAAGCTTAAATTTTATTGAAATCTGACAAGAATAATGGGTATTCGGTATTCGGAATTCGGAAGTTCCTGCGACCGGCCATCTCGACACAGATTTTTCTTGTTTTCCCTGTGCCGAAAAGCAAACGCTGAGATGTCTCCCAAGATTCTAAGTTGCCACTACATGATTCTCATGTAGCCCTCCCGACTTAAATTTAGTAGTAACCAATTTCATATTTTGTATACATGTAAAATAACCACTGCCACCGGGTAACAACTCAATTGCAGTAAATAAATATTATTATTATTATTATTATTATTACATAAAGACCAATATACATTTTTTGCCATATATCGATCATTTCTTAGAATGAGAAATGTTGCAGAAAAGTAGAGATATTCAAAAAACACATTTTATGTTAAATAATTTTTTTAATCGTGCCGTTTGTAAGATAATTTACAGATACTGTAGAGCCGGACAGGCTGCAGATGACAATATAACACATCGCATGCTCATTGCATGTTGGATATCTGAGGCTACAGACACAACCTCAGACCGAAAAATTCTTTTTTCCCACTGCAACATTAGCTAAACGCAAGCGCCTCAATATTATGTTACACGTGCATTGTCTGTCTATCTGTCCGTCTGGTAATAACACATTCCCAGCAATTTCTGTATCCTACAGTCAGCCTCTTTCCATGAGACTTTCGGATGAATGTTTTGTGGGAAGTTCTCTTCTCCGCCATACATGATACGTGGTCAGGCTATCTACTTTCCCTTGATTTGTTCTCTCAAATATATCGAATCGCGGCAGACCTACCGAGTAACCAGATGCAAATTTTTGTATTATTTCTCATTATCTCTAGACGAATGCTGTGATGATATTGTTGATGCAGGTCCCGACATGTCTGTGCTTAACCTGCACTACTCACCGTTTGAGATTATATGCTCATTGTACCTGCGACATAGCCATATAACCCTTGCCGTTTCACTAACTACAAACTCCTGTCCAGTATAAGTATCATGGTGGAACTATAAACTGTCGAGGTAGTGCCGGAAAATGTGCCACGACATCCGCCATTCAAATACCTACCCACGGCGCACGGCAATTTCCCGATACAATTCGGCGCTATGTGCATTAATTTCGGAATTTAACACAGAAACATCAATCGGATTCATTCTGCAGGCTTTTCATTTCAGTTAGAGTAAAAAGGAAGGGCAAAGAAAGTTTGTGTGTTTAATGGACCGCATTTGTGTTAAAATTAGTTACATTTCGCAAAGATGAAGGAAAGGATTTCTTTTTTAAAATGCTGAATATGCAGAGTTCTAATAGAGATGAAAATTCTTCGGATGTTATGAGTTATTTGAAATAGATAAATTACTTATTATATGTGAAAGTTTATTGGGCCAAGTTTATTTACATAAACCTTTTTATTATAACTTCTTTATTTCTTTCTGCCTTTCTTAGTTATTTTGACCTGTTTCTGCCTACTTATTGTAAGTGTAAGTGGTTATTGTTGAAATTTATAACACTAAATGACACACATACAAACACGCTCAGTAGGACTTCTCTGTATGAGCGATCGGCCTGTCGCAGAGACCTCTACCTGACAACAAACAATGTTCAAAAGGCAGACAGCCATCTCAGTAAGCAAGGGGCCACAGACCCACGCCTTAGACCGCGCGACTACCGGGATCGGCTTTGTAGATTTTGTGAGGTGAATGATTCTCTGAAGACTAGTGTTGTGGTTGATGCACATAGTCAGAGTTATAAATCCCACTGCCTATTGTCGGAGGTTTATTTTGCCTAACACTTGTCTTGTCTTTAGGTTACCCTATTTATATTGACAGATTTTTAATTTTTAATTTTATTTGTATTTTATAAATCGCTGGTGAGGGTTGAGATCAAAACACTAATCTTGCGAGTTCCAAACTTGCTACACGTCGTACAATGCACAATATACAAAATCTTGTGGTGGTAGGCGCCAGTCTGTCTCGTCCTTAAATTACGATCCTCCTCACTTCTGTACATTTGTGTGGCCCTGAAGACTAAAGTGACACATAACTCTCTCGAGGACGTTCAGCAGTCACTAGAACACTAATATCTGTAATATGTGCTTCCCCTTGGATTGTCTGTATAAGAAACCATGGTGAATAATATCCGCAATACCTTCAAACTCAACATTTGATCCAATATTCCTCTATTTAAATAGAACTATACATTGAAAATGGTTATCCAGGGATTTCAACATTGGATCAACTTTGGACAGTGCCCAACTTTTTATCCGTGGGACGCCGGGAATTATTCTGTAATAAATGACGAGGTTAATAAGAATTTGGGGGTTAAGAATTTGTGGGAATTTACTTCAACTTTCCTAGACGCCTTCATTTTGTGGCATTTAAAAGAATATGAGTTCAGCATTGCTTTGTTTTTTGTCATCAAACAGCGGATGTTGGAGGGAACATCATGTTTTTCGAAAGAAATTCTTATGCAAGTGTTTTAGATTTCTTTGTAATTTTAGGAATTACTTCTTGCTACACATACTAAAATCCTCTTGTATAAATTCATATACACAATTTGTTTAAAACTCTTTACTTATTAATATATAGCCTATTAAAGTGTTATTTAACGATAAAACATATATAGAAAATTTCTATCTCGTGAATATGATGCTCACGATGAATTTGCTAATCTGGGAAACGTCCATCAGAAGTGTGTCTGTTGAGACACTCTTAATTTACACTAAATGTGCTGCACCTATCTTTTCTGCTAAATGGCTAAACTAATTTATAGATAGCAATATCAGTTTCTACACGAAGCACAGGAGTGAAAATTTATACAGCAACGGAATACATATTTTCCAAATATGTTTTGCGAATCCGCACACCTCATTAAGTTTCGTGTTAGTTTGTTTTACCGTAACGAAGCTTATGGTTTGTTTTACTTATTTAAACATGCGTCATGCCGATACCGAAAATTTTAAAGTAAGGAAGGAAAATGAGGTCTGTTTGTTTATCATGAGAATACAAACATATTCCTTGATGAACAGTCAGATAGGTAAGTTTGCTCTCAGTTTCATGCGAAATATTAATATATAGCGTGTCCATGAAATCCAAAAGAGCCGGCACTAGATTAAAGTGAATAGTTAGGCCTTAGGTCCCGGCTGTCTTGTCCCATGTGCCATTAAGTAGTGTTTTGGGTTGTCACTGCAGGAGACTACACTTTCATGTCTTGCTTCAGCACCGACAATCAAGCAAACAGAAGAACTGGCGCAATGCCATTCTTGCTGAGTGCCTCTTGTTTACTGCCGGAGAGCAGGTAACATTGCACAATCAATACTCCCACTTCTGAGCGCGACCAATATGCAAGGCATTAAGAGCATTTCTGTGAACACGATGCCTTCCCTCCTCTACATACCAGGGTCCAGGGCGTGTCTAGGGTCCATCCAGCTACCTAATGGGTCTGATTTCAGGCTTCCGCCTCGAAGTAGGTGAGATCTGCTCTGTTCTAGGATATCACGCGGTAGCAATTCCTTACCGACGTTTCGGGACAACCTATAGGTCCCATCTTTAAGTAAATGAGCCTAAAATCTGAAATAGCCACTTTTTCCCACTTAGTGTCAAGTTTAAGTGACAAGCTGGCTTCATATATACCACCCACTGCGATTTCATAATATGCCTTGTTATGGGCATGTATTTATGTTATGCCTTCTTTGACTTAACGCAAAATTGTAGTGTGTATATTTTGAGCGGGCGGATAAAATATGCCGCTTAACCGCGGATCCGTTCCGGCTGCCATTTTTTTATTAAAAGAATTTCCTAGCCAGTGCACATGGATTAACAGGATGACAGGACCCAAGCAACTACCAGGTCGATCAACTGATTTGTGCACCTATTTTACATCAAGCTACCCAACTCCGTGGGGGAAAAAAATTCATGAAAAATTAAGAAATCCTTAGACAATCAAGAATTTCCTCTCATTCTATGGAATCAAGAATTTTGTCATATGTACAAGAGCCCACTACTTGTTTCTCTTATCCGGAGCCAGATTAATACAATCCACAGCCGCGGTATGTCCCTAAGATCCCTTTAAATATTATCCTCCCACATACTTCTTTCTCGTCCAAGTGGTCTCTTTCCTTTAGGTCATTGAACCACACCCACTAACATATGCGTAATGAGGGCTGGGGCAAGAAGTTCATCACTTACCTTTTACCTAATGCAGAGATCAAGAATGTATGGAACTGTATCTTATGCTCCCCACATACATTCATATTGTGCACAGAGACAACGTTACTTATGTGTCACATATTTTATCAAAAAAAACCCATGAGGAAGCATACATGGATTTCTACCATTTGGCTCATGTTTAAATAATATCGAAACCCCGTGATTTGTAAGTAAGAATGAAATACTTCTCTACCTTGGACTGGATTATAAAATGTGGAACAGACAGATGTATCAGGAGAGATATATTCACGGAAAAAAGGAAAAAAAGAAGAAACCCTGGGATAAAATACTCTTAAATTCTCTGTAATCTTGATTCCGCAGTCACTAACAGGTAGGACTTAACAGTGCCTTGCTTAAAGAGGCACTGACGGTAGTGGAGCCGGCATCTTGCCTACAGCCATTCATTTCATCAGCCGCAGCCAACAGACACATTACTCACCATAATTATGCAGCAAACGTAAAAGCATTCTGGTTGGGTAGCAACGAAATACCGGCTTCCTATTGACTTCCAGCAGCAGTGTTCACCCCAAGAGCGGTTCAGGCGAAGTCACTATATCTTATGGTAGAATGAGAGGCTGCCAGAAAATCAAATAGATTGAACTGGGCAATAAGAAAGAGAGCTGTAAGCGTTTGGGTCAATCGTTTAAAAAATTCTTCTGAAAGATGGTCGATTTCTCAAGTCTGCTGTTGTGGTTGATTGATAGTCTCTTTTTTTTCTTTTTTAAAAAAGCTATAATTGATAAATCAGACGGACTTTGAGACTGACGTCATGGAGCAGAAAATATTTCAAACAATACTGAATAGTATAACACAAACCTGTTTTTATTTAAAAGCTTTCACATCAGGGAGCACCAAAGGGGGCTGCCGGGCTGTAGAACCCCACCCCCCCTCAAAAAAGCCTAAGAAACAGAAATTTAAAGAACACAGACTTTGTAGACACGATGATATCAAACGTTTTACGTGATTTACCCTTCAGCCGGAATTAACCATTGATATCGGCTGATGACTTGTTCATTAGAATTAAGTTAATAAAGTTTAAAAAGAAGAATATAGGACATTGTGATTGTGTCTTGGTATATGTAATTATATTTGTGTGTACACAAATTCAACGGCAAGCAGTGCTATGTTACAATTATACTTTCAACATGATATTTGTATTTTTTTAAATCAAATACAAATTATGTATAGCCTCAAGTTTAGTCCTCACAGACCTCAGTGGAAATTCTGGTTGCTTACCTGTTCTAAATAAAGAAGCAAATTTGTGTTCGACCGATTATTTAATATTCTTTTGAATAATTTCGCAAGATACAACGGGAAACATCCTATTAATTCCATAAAGCAAAGGTATGCTTGGCAACTTGATAATATGTCAGTTCGTTCAAATTTTTTTTTTCGCATTTTACAGTAATTGAAATTTCGTTGCCATGATCATAATCCTATATCCTCACCCAATTTAATGGAACACTTCTCCTCACACACCCTGTTACATAATACAACACTTTAATATTATACTATCTTATGTTTATAGTTGTACCACACAATGTTTATCCTCCAGAATTATAAACCAAATTTTTGTATCAGTTTGTCAAGTCCTATACGAGTTATTCTTTGACAACCAAACCCATTCTCCTACACAGATTGTATTTAAAATTCTTGGACCAATTCACAAGCGAGTTCCACATACCAAAACGAAAGAAAAAGAAAACAAAATCTCTACATGTCCACAAGTAATTAGTTTCCGAGATACAGCAGCAAGTGTTGACGTCTATCCTTCAGAAATTTATACATGGGAACAGTTAAAACACTAGTGAATTTAGCTCCAATTTAAAATGAAAATACGCTTAACCGCCTGTCAAGCCATTTGCATTGAGCGCGACCTTACGTAATCTCATGTGTCCATGCTTGTATTGATTCAGACTATATTTTGAACATTTCTTGTACATTGTGAATTGATACTAGAAGACCAATCGGTAGTTTAAAATTTGGAACGTGTATTTTAAACGTGTTGTGTCATTTGTAAGAAAAATATCACATATTGAAGCCACGTATGGCCGAATGTAGCGTAATACTTCAATTGGAATAAAAAGTAACTCGTTCCCAAACATGTACTTTGTTTATAAGTAGTTATCTTGGTTTTATTTCAAGAACTTGCTCTTGAAATTTGTCCAAGCATTTTAGACACACCCTGAATATCATCACTGCATTTACATTGGATAAAATTACGGCTCGCTCTTTCCTGTTTTAGGTTTGTTCTGCCCCGTGACGTTCGACGGCTGGTCATGTTGGCCTGAAACGCCTGCTGGCTCTTCGGCACAAGCCCCGTGTCCTGAATTTATCACTGGATTTGACCCCAATCGTAAGTGACTAAATTTCTGTATTCATGAGTTGATTGTGGTGTTGTTGTAATTGCAAAGGTATAATCACGTTTTACGAATAAGACAGAATTTCTGCTTCATGCGTCAGTTTCAAGCAAACAGTTTCTTTGTGAAATACGGTGAGAAGATCATGCCGAAGGTCGACGTATTTTTCTGGACTGTCGTCCAATTTGCCATAAATTTTAACCATCGCCGTAGGGTCCCTTCCGTCCCCCTTGCATATATTCTAAATATTGCCGCAAGGTCCCTGTCGTCCCCCTTGCCATACATTCCAAAAATCGCCGCAGGGTCCCTGTCGTCCCCCTTGCCATATATTCTAACCATCGCCTCAGGGCCCCTGTCGTCCCCCTTGCCGTACATTCCAACAATCGCCGCAGGGTCCCTGTCATCCCCCTTGCCATTCATTATAACTAATCGCCTCAGGGACCCTGTCGTTCCCCTTGCCATATATTCTAACTAACAATGCTGGGTCTCTGTCGTCCCCCTTGCCATATATTCTAACGAACACCGCAGGGTTGCTGTCGTCCCCCTTGCCATATAATTTGACCATCACCGCAGGGTCCCTGTAGTCCAAAATGCCATATAGTCTAAATATCGCCGCAGCGTCCCTTTCGTCCCTCTTGCTATACAATTTAACCAACACCGCAGGGTCCCTGTCGTCCCAGTTAACATACATTTTAACCAAAACCGCAGGGTCCCTGTCGTCCCCCTTGCCATATATTCTAACCAACGACGCAGGGTCCCTGTCGTCCCCCTTGCCATATATTCTAACAAATGCCGCAGGGTCCCTGTCGTCCCCCTTGCCATATAATCTAACTATCGCCGCAGCGTCCCCGTCGTCCCACTTGCCATACATTTTAATCAACTTCGAAGGATCACTGTCGTCCCCTTGCCATATATTCTAACAATCACCGAAGGATCCCTGTCGTCCCCTTTGCCATACATTCTAACCATCGTCGCAGGGTCCCTGTAGTCCCCCTTGCCATACATTCTAACCATTGCCGCAGGATCCCTCTCGTCCCCCTTGCCATAAATTCCAACAATCGCCTCTGGATTCCTGTCGACCCCCTTGCTATACATTCTAACCATCGCCGCAGGATCCCTGTCGTCCCCCTTGCCATACATTCTAACCATCGCCGCAGGATCCCTGTCGGGCCCCTTGCCATACATTCTAACCAACGTCGCAGCGTCCCTGTCGTCCCCCTTGCCATACATTTTAACCAACACCGCAAGATCCCTGTCGTCCCCCTTGCCATATATTCTAATCATCGCCGCAGTAGCCCTGAAGTCCCCCTTGCCATACATTCTAACAATCGCCTCAGCGTCCTGTCGTCCCCCTTGCCATATATTCTAACAATCGCCGCAGTTTCCCTGTCGTCCCCCTTGCCATTCAATCTAACCAACACCGCAGGGTCCCTGTCGTCCCCCTTTCCATATATTCTAACCATCTCCGCAGCGTCGCTGTCGTCCCCCTTGCCATACATTCTAACCATCGCCGCAGTATCCCTGTATTCCCCCTTGCCATACATTCTAACAATCGTCGCAATATCCCTGTATTCCCCCTTGCCATATATTTTAACCAACACCGCAGGATCCCTGTCGTCCCCCTTGCCAAATATTCTAACCATCGCCGCAGGATCCCTGTCGTCCCCCTTGCGATACATTCTAACCATCGCCGCAGGATCCCTGTCGTCCCCCTTGCCATACATTCTAACCATCGCCGCAGGATCACTCTCGTCCCCCTTGCCATACATTCTAACCATTGCCGCAGGGTCATTGTCGTCCCCCTTACCATATATTCTATCACCGCAATGTCCCTGTCTCTCCCCTTGCCATACATTCTAACCATCGCCACAGGATTCCTGTCGTCCCCCTTTACATACATTCTAATCTTCGCCGCAGTATCCCTGTCGTCTCCCTTCCCATACATTCTAACTATCGCCGCAGTATCCCTGTCGTCCCCCTAGCATTACATTCTAACCATCGCCGCAGTACCCCTGTTGTCCCCCTTGCCATACATTTTAACCAACACCGCAGGTTCCCTGTCGTCCCCCTAGCATTACATTCTAACCATCGCCGCAGTACCCCTGTTGTCCCCCTTGCCATACATTCTAACCATCGCCGCAGGATCCCTGTCGTCCCCCTTTCCATACATTCTAACCATCGCCGCAGGATCCCTGTCGTCCCCCTTGCCATACATTCTAACCATCGCCGCAGGATCCCTGTCGTCCCCCTTTCCATACATTCTAACCATCGCCGCAGTGTCTCTGTCGTCCACTTGCCATACATTCTAACCATCGCCGCAGGATCCCTGTCGTCCCCCTTGCCATACATTCTAACCATCGCCGCAGGATCCCTGTCGTCCCCCTTGCCATACATTGTAACCAAAGCCGCATGGTCGATGTGATGAGGCATAATCTGCTGTTATTATGTGCACAAACACAATCCACAGACCGCGACCAAACAGTACAACGACAACAAGAAAATGAACGTATAAACTCTTCGTATTGTAGCCGCCGTACTTGATACAAACAACTGGTCAGTATAAGTCTCCGACCACTTTACCCCTGGGTGATAAGCACCTAAACATGTTAGTGGAGAAAACTACATAATAAGGATCTTAATTTTATATACACTTCATCCAATAATTTTCGGGCGATTCAATCGAGAATAATGAGATGAGTGTGGCATGTAGCACGTATAGGAAGAAGAGAGTCGCATACAGGGTTTTGGTTTGTAGACCTGAAGTAAAGGGACAACTTGAAAGATTCAGACTTTTGCGGGTGAATGATATAAAGGTGTAACTTCAGGAAGTTGGATTGGGGGTATGGACTGGATGGAGCTGGCTCACGTTAAGGACAGTTGGCTGTCACATATATATGCGGTAATGAACCTTCGGGATCCATAAAACGCGGGGAATTTATTGACTAGCTGAGGACCGGTTAATTTCTCTAGAAGGACTCTATTCCGTGGAGTAAGTAAGTACGTAAATTTGTTAATTTGTAAGTTAGTAAGTAAGTATTTAACCATAATTTTATGGTTGGAATTTGGACCCCGTTTTACTTAATGTTGAAGAGAGTGATTCATGCCTGTACTGAGATTTAAATACCGGTTAATCTAATATAGTAACTTTAGTGGCTGAGCTATCCTGGCTTCTAATATTTTGACATTTTTCTTTAGTATTTATAGTCACGCCTCTTTACGTATGACGATACATGTTCGTAGCACTCAGTTTTATCGCTACGTCAATATTCGTGGCCAACAATCGCATTATTGTAGGACCGTTGGCATTTTTATTTTTTATTTCGACCATTTTTTCACTGCCGCTCTATTTTCCGCCCTTTAGTAACCATTGCATAACGTTACTTTACGATTCGATGTTTGTATTTCAAACACAAACGTGACAAGAGCGCTGCATTCTACCGCCTGATCTTGGGCTTACTATATCACAAGCTTACTATATCACAAGCTTACTATATCACAAGCGAAGAAACCCACATATATTAAACTTACGAAAAGAGTTATATACATGTTGATATCATAACATTTCAAGGAAAGCGAAAGAAGTTTCAGCTTCTTAATTTTCGATACGAAACATTTTGAAGAGTCTGAAGTATATTTGAATTTCTAGAGCAGTTTAATGAAGTGGGAGCCAACTTTAATTCATCGTAATCGATATCATAGGCACGTAATGTTTTGAAGGTGAAATGGAAAAATATTTAGAAACCAAAGACCCGTAAAATATGTGTATATGTACATGTGTGTATGTGTGTATGTATGTATGTAAGTGTGTGTGTGTGTGTGTGTGTGTATTGACCAGAGAGAATTACTCGTAATTTATGAACGAATCTGATGAACAAAACTTCTTCTATAGTTTGTAGTAAAATTGAGAGCTCCTATGGTTTCCAGGCGTGATTAAAATATGTGAATGGGGAGCAAGGAGAATGTGTTACAGAACTGTGGCTTCTTAGAAGGGGCGTGATGTTCTATAACACAGAGTACTAGCCCGAATTCGCCATTTATTCCTACAAATCCTATAGGAAAATTGACTCTGGTTTGTGGTCGACCATCGCAAAGTAGCGTGCGGCTAAACGGCTATAATCGGGTTACTCGTAATAGAGAAGTGCAGAGTCAACTGCCTGAGCTGCCTTGCGAGCCAGGTGGAAAGTGTGTTTAACAACAGAACAGAAAGGAGTGTGTTTGTAGTCGAAAGTGCTGCCCCGAGGTAGTCATCAATGTACGGAATTGACATTTTGTGTTGTGAATATGCGTAAAGGTTTTCCGCCATATACGAGGCTTATTAAGAAAGTAAGTACCGTTTCGCTATAAAAAAATCGAGTAAGGTTTCATATAAAAGTTTGTTGTTATCAGATTCTATATTCTTCAAACTATTTTTCCACATATTCGCCGCCATTATTGAGATACTTTTCGTAGCAGGGCACAAGTTTTTGTATAACCTCCTCATAGAATGCGGCCGCCTGCGATGTTAGCCACTACTTACAATGTCATAGAGTAGAGTCCTTGAAATCTGAAGAAAGTGCAGGGACAGATCAGAAATTGTGAAACGTCTGTCGTCACGCACTCTTTCGTTGAACCTACGCACCAAATCATCATTCACCGAGGATGGACACCTCATCGTGCACGTTCTCTTGTCTTTCATTGAACATCCGAACCCATTTCCTAACCATGTCGTCACTCATCGCATTGTCATCATACACTTGACAGATCTGGTGATGAATCTCACTTGGTAGCACATTTCTAGCGTTGAAAAAAAGAATTACAGACCGTATTTCACAGTCGGCGGCCCCTTCAGCTGTCTTAAACATGTTTAACGCACAGGGACAAACATAAACATAATATGAATTTCACGAAATGGCGTCTGTGGCTTCTCAATTGTTAGAGAAAGTCACTGCACATGCGCAAAGTGACAGTCTCGAGGATGCGCGAGGGATATGCGCAGACGGCACTTACTTTCCGAATAACCTACGAAAAACCTTAGGTAATTTGAATGTCCTGTGACACACACATTCACGCCTTCCCACAAGCTATACATACAAGGCGTTTGTTTTCATGCTGTGTAAGTTGTGGTCATTGCGAGATAGTACTGAAATAACGTTGAAAAATTACTGTAGGCTTGTATGCTTGGAATAAATTTGTATCTAACAAATGCAATATATAGGGTACAGAAGTATCTTCGTGGGCCAGGATAGCGTAGTCGGTATAGCGACTCGCTGCGGGCTGGAAGGTCGGGGGATCCAATTCCGGTGGGGTCGAAAGTTTTTATATCCGTCAAGACTGGCTCTGCGATCCTTTCAGCCTCCTGTAAAATGTGTAACGGATGTTTTTGCCCTGGGTAAAGTGGCCGGATTTTGGCGTTGACCACGCACTCTCATATAGAGCTGAATATAAAGAAAGAGTAGAGCTGTACCTCTACTCCACCAACGAATTTCATGGCCTGTTCTATGGTGAAATTTACTTTTTTACCTTTACAGGATTACAGCTCTCCTAAAACCGCTTGGTGTTCTATTACCTTATTCATGTATTAAGACCTAAGATAAGGGACGTTACGGGCAACTGGTGAAAATTTCACACTGAAATTTCACACTGAAATTCTTCATGATTGGTAGATACTTACTGCCAATGTTTTAGGGTCATAGAATTAAAGAGATCTGGATGAGCGGAGCATGTGGCAGGCTTGGTAAGGCAAGGAAATGTATTCTATGTGATGGTATGAAGACTGAAGTAAAAAGCACACTTGTGAGACCTAGGCACAGAAGTAAGGCTATTACTGAAACGGATGTAAAAGAAATGGGATGACAAGGACTGAATTAATTCGATCCAAGATAGGAGAAATTGCCTGACTATTGTGAAAATGTCTGTGAATTTTCCGGTTTACATACAATGCGGAATTCTTGTCGTAACTTTAGCTTCTAAAGAATATCTCCGTCACATGAGCTCATTTTGCATTTAGAGTGAACTATCCTAAAACAACAAAGAAAAATCATGTGTACGTGTGTAAGGAGGGTGAGGTAGCTGATATACTTATCCACGGATTTTGGGTGGTTGATGTTGTGTGTGTTAGAAGGGCGGGGGCAACACCTAATTTGTCTCGCAAATTGATTGCAGTCTGAATGTGCGGCAGTGAAAACAGCGCAAGGCAATACGTCCTTAATTACGTAGACCTTATTACTGCAGACGTCTCCGTACAGAACCAGAGCGTTTTGAGGAAATAATGCGCGCTTGGCTGTTCCTCGATCTTGCTGTCGTCGAGGTTAAACAACCATTTCGGTTGTGAAGAAGTTGTCGAGTCATTTCAACTGAGGGTTTTAGCGTACTGCGGCACGAAACCTATTATATGTTCGTGAATTTCGTCATAGCGTCGGAGTGGTTAAGTTTCTCGAATGTGAACATTTAAACAAAAGATTCTCAAGGCATGCCTGAACACTCTTCTGCCATTCGATTTACACAGTACGTGGACACCGAAGGGCGATCAGGGAAGCCTCATATGAAAGGCCGCTGCAAGTAATTATTTTGAAGGGGCATGATGTAACACTTGTCGTGTTTAAGTTGGAATTTGTATCAAAAACCATTGACCAGTTGAGACTACATGCAGCAAGGCTGACTATGTGTTGGTGATGTCAGTCTGTAGCTGTATAGACTACATATTTTGGGAGATTTCGGTTGTTTATGGCGGTGGTTATAAATAATTCTGCCTTTAAGGATATCACAAAGCTTTGTCTGGTATGTATGTACATATATACAAACGTTTCGGAGGACCCTATTGCCTTCTTCTTCAGAATATAAAAACCAGATTTTCCTCTTAAACGCTGATAAATTTCTAACATAATACACGGCGTCATGTCCTGGAATGTGGTGTTCTGCACAGTACTATTACTGTAATACTTACTCTTCAGAGAGGCGGTGTATTGTTTTAAGGAGCATATTTGGTCTTAAACTGTTGTACTGAAGGGTAGCAGTTCAATTGGATTTTGTACATTTTGAATATCCTTGTTTGACTTTGGGAGAGAAGGGGCCTAAGATCTGGTCTGGAGTTTGAGTGGGGTTTTTTTTAATTGATGTGTGAATTTGAAGGTTCCTCCAAAGAAGGTATAAAGTAGTCGTGATAATAAGCCACCGAATCGTCTTACAACTCCCTTAAAGTTTCTTTATTTATTACAATATGACGCTGAAAGAATATGATTTGTATATGGGACGGTGTCGTTAAATGTACCGTAATCAATTGCAGACACGGACGAATTTGTAGTAGAGGCTTAATCTTTGCAGATCCTGGCACCATGTATTCTAAAGGCATATGTCTGCGCCCGCTCAACTGCTGTGATGCGGGTTCCAGTACCTCTGAGAGCATGCGTTATTTTAGCCTTCCTCGGCGAAGTAGGTGAGATATGCGCTCTTCTAGGTTATTTTGCAGTGTGTAGTGGCAATTCCTTATCGATGTTTCGGAACCGATATCCCGAAACGTCTGTAGGAAATTACCACTGTACGCCTCGTAATAACCCAGACAGCGGAGATCTCTTCGCCTGTTGTGTGTTGTGTACAGGGGTGCTGATAAGTCCTTAGCCCGACCAGGAAAGAAACAAGCTCGGAAGCATGTCATGGACGCGCGCGATTTCAACAACATCGAGACGCGAGCTGTCATCAAGATTTTTGCTGCAAGGCAAGGCACCGAAAGAAATTCACGCCATTCTGACAGAAACAATAGCTTGTTTTCTTCCTGGTCGGGCTAACGACTTAACAGCACCCCTGTAGGTAGCGACCTCTGCGACGAGCTCAGAGGAGTCCAACTAGTTGTGTCTGTGTGTGATCTAGTAACCTTAACAATGAGGCTTCCTAAGCCCGAGACACGCTAATGCCCATGAATCAACACAGTCACTTGTTATTAGGGCTGATGGATTGAAACAAAGGAAGACACAAATATGAATTGTGCCTGTGTCAGGTAAAGCCCGTGAACCTTGAAGTGTTAATGATGATGAGCACAGGTGCTGCTGTAACAGTATTAGTGGTGGCAGTCTGAAGATATTGCCGTCGTTTTGCGGCACAAATACACACATAACGTTACGTACACAGTACAGTAGACAGGGCACAAATAAACAAATGTTTCCGTCCTACTAGAGGGCGAGTAGCCAATTCGTTAATTTCTAATTATTAGAAATGCTCATTAAAGTGACTGTGTGATTAAATAAAATATAACGTACGCGATTTGAAGATTCACTTTCAAACTGCAAATTGGAGGTAAAATAACTGGAAATATTAAGTGAGACTTAAAGCCAAGAACACCTCAACCGTGTCCGTTACGATCATAATTTTTCAGGATTTTATTCTAGATTTTGCTTAGGTAATTTGGGGGGGGGGGGTTCGTAAACCCTACAGGATAATTTTGGCTTTACGGAGGACGTAATCCCACTTCCTGCCTAAGAATCCGAGCCTGATTCATTCACATTGGATCCGGAGTCAGTGTATTCCTCCGAAATGTCATAAAACTTTATTAATAACAATGAAAACTCGGAAAGGATCTGTCCTGCAATCTGTTTAGGGTGAGTAAGGAAAACATAGAAAAACTTTATTTAAGATACTCGTTAGCCCGGCCGAGATTTGAACCACATGTCTTTCGAGTGCAAGCCTGGGCTTTTGTCGCCGAACTACTTGGTCCAGGTTATAAGACATGCGTCCTAAACAATCTACACGCAAACTGTATTTCTATCACAAAGTGTAGCATTTATTTATTAACATTCATATGAAACTTATGACTTAAAAACATGTGATTCAATTATATATATTTTGTCAGCAACTTTGCGATGTTTCCAGTAAGGCATTATATATATATATATATATATATATATATATATATATATATACATATAATACCTTACTGAAAACACACACACACACACACACACATATATATAAAGCACTTGCAGTGTAAGAAATTAATGAAAGAAAAAACCTTATTTACACAACCACCATATACAATATTCTAAACTAATTTTATGTACCTAAAGTGGAATAAATCGGTCCCAGTGGCAACGCCGTGTAAGGCGTAGGTCTGTGGCCGTTCGCCTGTCGTGGGTTCGAAATTCACCCGGGGCATGAATGTTTGTCGTCAGTGCTGTGTGTTGTCAGGTACAGGTCTCTGTGTTGAGCTAATCACTGGTCTAGAAGAGTTCTACCGACTGTGGTGCGTCGCTGTATGTGATCTAGAAACTTCGTGAATGAGGAGGCCCTCGCCCACGGGGGGCTGTAGTCCCCAAAAATAAAAAACAAACAAACAAACAAAAGATGGAATAAGCTCTAAATCAACAGAACCACTGAAACCAAGCACATGGTATAGGTAGTAATATACATGTAGAAGTTAACAGGAATAATTTTGTACTGTATTGTGCATGATTTTATACGTGCAACTAACCTTACTATAAAAGTAGACTGAAAACTTTTGACATTCATAGGGCCAGGCATCGTAATATTATTTCTATAGTAAAACCAACTGCATGCACCAATGTATCAAATTTATTTTATTTTGGAATGACACTCTAAATGTTTCGGACGGTCTTTCCTTCCATCATCAGGAATTCAAGACTGTACATACAGCAACATGCGTTTGTCAAACAGATAATACTGTTTGCTTGTTAGCGGGTACCCGCTCGTAAGCAGACAGTATTATCTGTTTGACAAACGCCTGTTGCTGTATGTACAGTCTTGAACTCCTGATGATGGACGGAAAGACAGTCCGAAACATGTAGAATGTCATTCCAAAATAAAATAAATTTAATACATTGGTGCATCTGGTTGACTGTACTAAAGAAATAGACTGAAAATTATTTAGCGCCCTTCAAACCTGTCTAATAAAAGTCTCGTAGTTGTTGCAGTTATGCTGTAAACCTTTCCGTCTTTGTTTGTTGTTGTTTAATTAATTGTTTTCCTAGCACCGTTCTCCTTCTTCGTTTGCTGACTGCTGCTTGGCCGATTTTAAATCGAAAGCTTTATTTAGTTGCTTCATAGTGAAATCTGCTGCAGCTGCCATTTGGCAGTATTTGAGCTGTTCCTGCTGTTCGGTGGAATTGTCCTTTGAGCTTACATTACGGCAGGGCGTTTTGTTATGATAAAGACTGAGTCTGATGTGTGTTTTCCATAGATACAGTCACGGCTTACGTCCGGTATCTGGATTTAGTCAGAATTGACACATTTAACGTTTAGTGAATACAATTTGGAACTCGAGATGGCGATTTTGTATTTATTTGAAACCTACTGCTATTTATATTCTCTATGAATATTGACCCGGTCATTTACTCGCATTGTATGACTTCATTAGGAGAATATTTGGGCCTAAGAGGGACGAGGTAGCAGGGGAGTGGAGGAAACTACATAATGAGGAACGTAATGATCTGTATTTCTCACCCAAAGTTTTTCGGGTTACTAAATCAAGAAGAATGAGATGGGAGGGCATGTAGCACGTATGGGGGGAGGAGAGGCGTATACGGGGTTTTGGTGGGGAAACCTGAGGGAAAGAGACAACTTGGAAGACCCAGGCATAAATGGGAGAATAATCTTAAGATGGATTTTCAGGAAGTGGGATATGGGGGCATGGACTGGGTCGAGCTGGCTCAGGATAGGGAATGGTGGCGGGCACGTGTGAATGCGGTAATGAACTTTCGGGTTCCATAAAAATTGGGGAATTTCTTGACTAGCTAAGAAGCGGTTATCTTCTCAAGAAGGACTCTGCTGCATGTAATAAGTAAGTACATGACTTCATCATCGGACTGTTTCCATCACCATCTTGTCTGTAGGCAGCCATATGTTTTTTTTTTGCTGTGGCTGTCTGTGTTTCGTACACTTTTTTTTATCTCTCGTGCACTTAATATCACTAATGTTTGTCTTGTACCTTTCCGTACATCTTTGTCTGATCATTCACTGTGTGTTTAATCGTAACATTTGCAGCTTGATTTGCAGACCTACATGCCTCAGGACACACAGACATAAAGCACATTTTCATATATTCACAAATATTCACGTCCCGAGTGGCATTTGTATAGAGTTGCTCTAATGAACTGTATTTGTTTCAAATCTCTGGATTGTGGGTACACTTGAGCTCTATTAAACACAACACTTCTCTTCCAGTTACATCGGCGCACACTGCCCTGGTCACACTGCTGCTGAACTGAACTGATACATAAAGCAGCTACAGTTACATTCAACCACACACACATTGCTCGAGCGGTAAACACTAGGTGCTGACTAATGAAAACAAAAAGAAAGAGAAGGAAAATACCTTCCTCTGCTCAGTCTGCGTATATGACGAAATGAAAGCTTAAAAAGCATTCGGATCCACGATTTCGTTGTTCGAAAGTAGAAAACAACACATATCTCGGAGGCCCTGCATTGCGACAGGTCTTAATATATCATGTACGATTTTTAAATTAATTTTGTCATTCAGCACAGACTTATTTGCCATCTTATCGTGTCCGTGATCCTTTATTTCAATATGCAGTTATGCAAGAAAAAGTAACTGTTTTACGCATAACATGGCAGTGCCTATAGCATTTGAACAAGACGATCACTTCGTTGAACGAAACCAGCTATTAAACAAACTGCTAGATATTCCTTGTTTGTTAGTCTAGTAGGAAATTCCGTATGCAAGGAATAGGATTAAGTATTGGCTGCGTGCTGAAATAAACTTCATTTAAATAATCGATGCCTCCGGCTGTTTTACACTGAACTCGGGCATTAATCAATGATGATGTAGGTACCATCTGTCTAAAAAAGAGAGATAGAAGTTCGCCGATTTAACAAGGCAGAAAAACCAAGCTTAGCTGCAAGACATCCTCTAATCTATTAAAACGAACATTGTTTCCAATTAGAGCATTCATTCTACCAACATAAAGCCTAACATAAACCACGGGCCCTGTCGCACTTCTGAGACTGAAATGCCTGCTGAAACACGGCTTTCTGTCACCCAACATACTTGGCTGCACTCAAAAGCATTTCGTCTACTCACTCGGCCTATAAGCAAGATGACGAAAATATTCCATGTCAGGAAACTTCAAACTTTGAACATCTGCGTAACTAGGCCTTCGTGAGCAGTGTATTTGTTATCTCAAATTATAAAAATTTTAAAACTACAAATTCCAGATGAAAATATTTTAAAGTAGTTGTAAAATTGAGGCAGAATTTGTTATCTGAACCTCTGTCCATATAGGATTACGTGGTTTTCCTCTAAATTACTGTTACCAGAGACTGATAATGACTTTTAAGTAACCAAGTCGAAACTTGTTGTTCGGGTACTTATCTCAACTTATCTCAACAAAATAGTTTGTTTGATAAATAATCGTGTTTGACGGCTGCTACCACTTAATTTTATATACGTAAGGAATAATGGGATGTTCAACGTTAAAACAATTGGGAAATTCACTACAAGACACCACTGTGGATGATGTGGATTGGACGGAATATTTCGAATCCACAAGAGTAAGAAGGGACAAAGGTAAAATGCAATAGAGCGTTCCGTTCCGTTCCGTTCCGTTCCCAATCCTGTACATGTTAAAATGAAAGTAGTATATTAAATGCAAACTCTGGCAAATCCTGCCAAGAAAAACCACGCAGGAATGACGCATTAAGGCAACCACAACCAATTACCTTCTTCATCAAAATGAGGAAAAAATAAATAGCCGGTTGTACGATACTAAGCCTACTACTTTCTGGGGCTGTGCATAGAACCACCAAACCTGCAGGCCGGACAGCTGTGACGTATGGGAGAAGACACGAAACCAGATATGAAGCTGTAATCCCGCGACATTTATTGCATAAGATGGGATTCAGTGGCAGACTTAATCCCTTGCTGCATGCAAAGTAAGGACTGTAGTGAAATGAATGTTCCCCGTGGCGCTTGACGTTTGAATTTCTAGTGAGAAATACAGACTCTTGCCACTGAGGATGTCCTTGGTCAGTAACAATTTATGCCGGGTTATAATTAGTTTCGTAGCCCATTCTCTTGCTCGGACGTTGATAAGATTAAGGGAGGAAATTCTGCTTGTTAAATCCTGGATTATTTTATGTTGGCTGTCATTTGGGCAGTGGTCTCTAAAACTGCGTGGTTTGGTAGGAATAGATTTAAAGAATTTAGCAAAGGAAATTATGGGGTTCTATATACAACAGTTCTAGTGGTTTGACAAGCAACGTCAGCAATATGCTTCTTATATAATGATTTCTTAAGTTTCTTTTCTAAATGTCTGGCAATTTTAAATGGTTTGGAAACCTCACCGTCTTCCATTACACTCTTTTCTCTTTCTTTTAAGACCAGATGTAGAGCCAAATAAAAAAAAAATCTTTTTCTCTGTCTTGACACTTCAATTTTATGGCTTCTGAAGCAGAATTCTGTAGCATTTGGACGGAAGAGAGGCCACAAATTCATGCATAAATGAGGTAGATTCCCAGCGACAGTGGTGGCAGTCCTTGGCACACACAGGGAAATCATGAAATGTTATGGGAAAATGTGACAGTGTGGGAGTTGGTGCAGATTGGTGAGCGTCTGTCGAATTGTCCCATAATAGAAGGAAGCCTGTGAACGAATCTAAGTAGAACCGAAAGTAGAAGAATAATTCAGTTGTGAAATTATCTTCGTGGAACAGGCTTACTGAGTCTGTTATAATGTATGAAAATATTCAGGCAGTTAAATGACTCTGTTCTTGTATTAACCAGCCGAACTAAAAACACGCCACACCCACAAACCTACTGATTATTACGACATATTTTAGGGAAATCGGTGACTTGCGTGACGTTAACGTGACGCATGCTTGAAGATCCAAACTAGACTGATTATGTACGTACAGCTTTACACTGAGGTGAATTTGCGTAACAAATGTTGCAGTGGAAAAGCAATAAATGTTAAATTTTATAATTGTGTGTCTGGATTCTTACTTTATTTATCCGGCTTGCTCCACATTATATTTTCATCTGTGGCCTGTCCGGTTTTACAGTGCTTTTCCACATGATCTCATAAACGGAACGATTTTCAGAAAACGTTATTGAAAATAAAATATGTGTTTTGGTACCTGTACCACTCTTATCTCTAAGGTTCTAATTCTAAGAAAACTTTAGCTAGATTTTGTCATAATTGTACATAAGTGTTCAGGCAGGGTATCCATTTTTCTTGTCGGATTTTAATGAAACATGATTTTCTCGACAGATTTTGAAAAAATTCTCAAACATAAAATTTTTTGAAAGTCAGTCCAGTGGGAGTCGAGTTTTTTTCATGCAGATGGACGAACAGAGAGACGCTACGAAGCTAAGAGTCGCTTTTTGCAGTTTTGCGAAACCGCCCAAAAAAGGACAATTCCATAAATGCATAATTTTATGTGATAAAGAAAGCGTAATAGCAGTTCACCACACAAATTTTAAACGCACCCAGTAGCTACTATCACAAATGTCCCTAGGAGATCTGACAATTATATAAACGGCCTGATTTGTTTGGGTTGTGACCGGCAAGAGCGGCGCGTTGCTAAATGTTTGAACATATAATGTCACAATTAAAAAATGTTCATCTCACATGTCCTATGATATTTAGTACTTGTAAAATTTGTTTTAACTTCAAAATACATTTCGATCCAGTGCTCCCCTTTTTCCGAAAGAACACTGTGTTTGAAGGTTTCCAGGCTTGCTCGTCTGTTCTTCTGCTAAGAATAACACATAGTTGAAGATGACTGTACAGCTTTGCTTGAAGAACCGAGAGTAACCTGTATCATATTTAAACATTTAGCTCGTACCAAAGTATAAACATTTTCCTTCCGTTTATGAAAACAACTTAGTTAATACTCTATAGGAAAAAACTGTTATTTGTCCTCAAATTCATACAACACACATTAAAAAATCAGCGAGCTAAAAGTAGGTCTTTTAATGTTAAAACTGGTGGTGGGAGTACGTAAAGTGACCATTGGGCTCTAAATGATTGATTGACAAGAAATTTGTTTGTGTAGGCAGATCTGATGGGAGGCTGAGCCTCAGTTGGATCTAGATTCAAACCGTGTCAAAATTAAATCTTTACTGTTGGTTCTTTTTTTACTACTACTACTACTAGTAGTAGTAAGGTAAAGGTAAACAAGTCCCATTACAGGCCTGGAGTGACCCGGAGGTTTCCAGGAATTTAAAGTTCCCAGATTTCAGGATGGTCAACCTTACGCACCGGCCACCTTTACCCCCAGGAAATGCTCCTGGTACTCATTTCTGTTAGACGCTGGGTCGACCTCAGGGCCATCGGAAGGATTTTATGTAAAAGAAAAATTCCAATGACACCAGCTGGGATCGAACCAGCGACATCCCGATTTGTAGCACAGCACCCTAACCACTGTGCTACCGCGGTCCCCAGTAGTAGTAGTAGTAAATTTTTGTCTACAAGTTGTTAATTATCCGACAACACACAGTCATACAGATCTAGGGTATTAGTCTTTTATTATATACTGCAGCATGTTTTGGGTGTTCAAACAAGCCATAATCGGGCAGGTGATAGATACACACAAAAAACATGTACAGGCAGAGAGGCCTGTCTTTACAACGGTACAAATTATAACAGTATTATTCAATAAAACGGAATAATATTGTTGAAGTTAATTCATACTTATGTTAGAGAAATCCTTATGTATAATCGGTGAGAAACCGTGATAAAAGATAATAAAGATAAAAATGAGTATTGGAGCAGCCTTCGCAGTCTGTTTGTTCGAGCAATATCTAGTGTTGTACTTATATTGGCGTAAATTCTGACGTCTTGGTTTATTAAAATCCTGAAATGGAACTCCCGAATTGTATCGATTGTTCTTAAAACCCTTATGTTTCTCAGTAAAGGAAAGTGAGCCGGACACAGTCTGGTGTATCGAAGATGGTAGGTGCGGATATTCTAATACTTGTTTTGACATGTTGCTTTGTAAATGTTACTCACTCTCTGTATAAATATAGGCAACGTAGTAGTCTGCATACGACGTATGTTGGCAGTTACTTCCTGTTTGACGACTGATCCACTACTGAGTATAGTATGTAGTAGAGGGGGCCTGTCGATAGCTGGCATGTTTATATTCAACTACGGTCTCGAACATTCTGATAGAACTTAAGGCAGGTTTATCGTTCAATTGACTATTCTAATGTGTTTCCTCATAAATGTAGATAATTTCTAAAACATTCATAAAAACTGCCTTTATTTACAACCTATATTACCATGAATCACGCGGTAGCACAGTGGTTAAGGTGCTGTGCTACAAATCGGGAGGTCGCTGGTTCGATCCCAGCCGGGGTCATTGGAATTATTTATTGACATAAAATCCTTCCGATCGCACTATGGCCCTGGTGTCGACTCAGCCTCTAACAGAAGTGAGTACCAGGAGTATTTCCTGAGGGTAAAGGCGGCCGGTGCGTAAGGCTGACAAACTTACCACCATCCTGTGCCGTTGTCACGCAATCTCGGAGCCCTAACTTCCTGGAACCCTCTGGGCCTGTCCAGGCCTGTAACGGGACTGCTTTACCTTTACCTTATTACCATGATTTGCTGTATAGGACCCATAGAATTACAGCATTCCAGGAAGTGTTGAGAGAATTTTGATTTTATTTATGTGACATACGAAGTTCCTTGAACCCAGTTTTTTACTGGGTGAGAAACGTCAAGTTTTGAAACTATCGACAGATTTGTTTACGTAGGCTTACAGGAGTTTCGATTGGAATTACTTTAAATACAGGGTGTTTCAAAAGAGCTTTACAACTTTGAAAGCGTATAGACATTTATACAGAGGACATACACAACGTTTTGAACTGTCAAAATGTAGCAAAACACACCGAGTTTTACCTCGGATAGTTATGGTTCAATGTGACTTCCATTGGTAATGCGGCAGACTGCCGCAGT
>Ga0131853_10004327_pt1 | contig 25448 bp, 23 predicted proteins | sample TergutLab28metaG_FD_92764 | JGI IMG/M metagenome (GOLD analysis project Ga0131853, IMG submission 92764) | Labiotermes labralis P1 segment gut microbial communities from Petit-Saut dam, French Guiana - Lab288 P1 (version 2) (version 2) | ecosystem: Host-associated > Arthropoda: Insects >... | reverse complement strand
TACCGGAGTTGCGAGCCTACGAGCCGGCTTGCCGGTCGCAAAAGGCCCGCAGAATTCCAAGCCCGACTTCGCCGCTCTTTTCGGGGTGGAACTGGGTGCCCATAACGTTTTCCTTGTGGACTACGCCGCTCACTTTGGCCTTGCCGTAGCTCGACCAGGCCGCCGTTACCCCGCCGCTCGGCAGATAGTACGAGTGCACGTAGTAGACACAGTCCCCCCGCCTGATGTGCTTTAGCAGCGGGCAGCCAGAGCTTGTAATCGCGGTGTCGGTTTGCTCAAGTGTATTCCAGCCTATTTGTGGTATGCGGCAAGACGGGTCGTCCACATCGTGGGCCAGGGGCACGATTTCCCCTTCCAGCAGACCTAGCCCCTGGTGAACCCCGTACTCTCGGCTGCGCTCGAAGAGCAGCTGCATCCCAAGGCAGATGCCCAGCAGCGGCTTGCCCGCGCCTGCAAGCTCTTTTAATGTGGCATCCAGCCCTTTGGATCGCAACTTGTCGGCTGCATCCCCAAAAGCACCCACCCCGGGCAAGATGATTTTATCCGCGCTGGCAAGGACCCCCGGGTCGCCGGTTACAACGCACTGCTGCCCAATATATTCCAGCGAGCAGCGCAGGGAGAACAAATTCCCTACACCGTAATCCACAATGGCAACCATAAGACCTCCGTATATATGCTTGAGTGTCAGCTGGGTGTTAAAGCTTTTCGACCACGCTCAGCAAAGTGTCCATTTCCGTGCCGCTGCCGATCGAGATTCGCGCAAACCGCAGCGTTCTTGGGTGGCCAAAGCAGCGCACCAGTATTCCGTTTTCCCGCAGGGCTGTGTAGAACCCGTGCCCGTCCAGGCGCGGGTGAGCCACAAATAGGAAGTTGGCAGCGCTCGGCAGCACCTCAAGCCCAAGCTCACGCAGACGGGCGGCTACCCGGTCTCTGGTGCCTTTTACTTTCTCAAGTGAGCTTTGGAAGTAAGCTTCGTCCTCAAGGGAAGCAGCCCCGGCCAGCTGGGTCAGGCTGTTAACGTTGTAAGAGTTGAAGGAGTAACGTATACGCTCTATCCCCGCTATGATTTCGGGGGTGGAGATGGCGTAGCCCAAGCGCAGCCCGGCAAAAGCCCGGGACTTAGAAAACGTACCGATTATCAGCAGGTTCCTGTGGCGGGCGAGCAGGGGCAGGCTGTTTACGCCCTCATGGGCGAAGTCGATGTAAGCCTCGTCGACTATGACCAGCCTGTCCGGGTTGGCGGCTAGTATATGCTCTACCTGGTCGCGCTCCAGCCAGAGACCGGTGGGGGCGCTGGGGTTAGCGAAGATTATATTGCCCTCACTTGACGCGAGGGCATGGGGGTCTACCGTGAAATCTTCCCGCAGAGGGACGAGGTTTGCGCGCAGCCCGCAAAGGTCGGCGTAAACCGGGTAGAACCCATACCCCGGGTCGGGGAAGCTGACGGTGTCCCCCCGGTCGAAAAATGCCATAAACGAAAAACCCAGTACGTCGTCCGAGCCATTGCCGACAAATACTTGGTCGGCACTCACGCCGTAGCGCTCGGCCAGCTTTTGCCGCAGGGCACCGGCTTCCGGGTCGGGGTAAAGGCGATAGGTGGCTGTGTCTTGCCCGGTCAGAACTTTTGTCACCAGCGGGGAGGGCGGGTAAGGACACTCGTTGGTGTTCAGTTTGATAAGACGCTTGCCCTGGGGCTGCTCTCCCGGGGTGTACGGCGTCAGTGAGGCCGCTTGCTTGCCTAGGAACTTGCTCATGTTTTGCACCCTTTCGTCTAGCGCAGTCGCAATCAATTGCTAGCTGTGGCCGCAGTGTCCAGCCGCCGTCAATTGCTTTTTCTACTTCTCGCTGCCCTCGCGTGTGCGGTAAGGCCCTCGCGCTCGGCAAAGAGGGCTACGTCTTCTGCCACCGCCCCCATTGCCTTTTGGTCGTAGCTCAGGAAGGACGACGCCTTTACGAAGTCGCTCACCCCCAGGGGGGAGGAGAATCGCGCTGTACCATTGGTGGGCAGGGTATGGTTTGGCCCGGCAAAGTAGTCGCCCAAGGCCTCGGTGGTGTGGCGGCCCAAGAAGACCGACCCCGCGTGACGGACTTGGGGCAGCAGGTCAAATGGCTGGTCAACGCAGAGTTCAAGGTGCTCGGGAGCAATTGCGTTGGAGACCTCCAGGGCATGGTCAATCGAGACCACTATGAATATGGCCCCGTTGTCGTCAATTGATTTGCGGGCGATTTCAGCCCTGGGCAAAACTGCCAGCTGAGCCTCTATTTCCCGGGAAACTTTCTCGGCCAGCTCACGGTCGGTGGTTACCAGAATCGAGGCTGCCAGGGTATCGTGCTCGGCCTGAGAGAGCATGTCCGCCGCGATGTGGGCCGGGTCACTGCCGCCCTCGGCAATTATCAGCACTTCGCTTGGGCCGGCAATCATGTCGATGTCCACAAGGCCGTATACCATTCGCTTTGCGGTGGCCACGTAGATATTGCCGGGACCAACGATTTTGTCCACTTTGGGTACGCTGGCAGTGCCATAGCTGAGCGCTCCCACAGCCTGCGCCCCACCCATCAGGAATACGCGGTCTGCGCCCGCTATCGCTGCCGCCGCAAGTATATCGTCGGGGATCGCTCCGTCCGGGCCGGGAGGGCTTACCAGCAGCACTTCGTCTACACCGGCAAGCTTGGCGGGGATTATGTTCATCAGCGCGGTGGAGGGGTATCGGGCGGTGCCGCCGGGAACGTATACCCCTACCCGCTCAAGTGGGAGTATGCGCTGACCCATTACAACGCCGGGGCGTGGGGTGAGCATATACCCTGAGCGCAGCTGGGGGCTATGGTAGAGCCGTATGTTCTCGGCCGCCTGCTCAAGCACGCCCAAAAACCGCCTGTCTACGCGTGAGCGGGCCGCCTCCATCTCGGCTGGGGGCAACTCAAGCGCACTGAGCGCAGCGCCGTCAAAGCGCTGGGTGTACTGCTTTACAGCGTCGTCCCCTCGGGCTTTTACATCGGCTAGAATACCGGATACAACGGCGTCTATCTGCTGCTGGACTTCTTCTTTGCGGCCTAGCAGCTCCGGTGCCTGGGCCGGGCTGGGGCACTCAATTATCCGTATCATCCAGGCGTCTCCTTTGCCAGGGCAAGCTTCATCCGCTCTATTTCCGCGGCTTTGAACTTGTAGCTCGCTATGTTGGCGATAAGTCGTGCGCTGATTGGCAGTATCTTTTCAAGCACATCCAGGTTATTGGCTTTCAGGGTGCCGCCGGTCTGGACGATATCCACCACCACATCCGCAAGGCCGACCAGTGGGGCCAGTTCTATCGAACCGTTCAGGGCGATGAGTTTAATCTCACGGCCCTTCTCCCCGTAGTATTTGCGGGCTATGTTGGGGAACTTGGTGGCCACCCGCAAGGGTGAATCCCCAGGGTCGACAAAACCTTGGGGGCCGGCCACAATCATATCGCAGACGCCCAGGCGCAGATCAAGCAGCTCGTAGACATCCGGGGCAGTCTCAAGCAGGATATCTTTACCAACCACGCCTACATCCGCTGCCCCGTGCAGCACGTAGACTGCCGCGTCCGAGGGCTTTACCAAAAAGTAGCGAATACCGTTTTCCGCATCCTCGAGTATCAGGCTGCGGGAATTTTGGGCGAGTGACGCACCTTTATACCCTGATTTCTCCAGCAGCGCAAATACTTCATCCGAGAGGCGGCCTTTGGGAAGAGCTACGTTAATCACAACTCCCACCACCTTCCTCAGACTGAACGCTATGTGATGCGGAGCACGCAGGGAGCGCTTTTTGCTCCCGGAGTTGCGAGCCTAAGAGCCAGCTTGCTGGTCGGCCTTTGGGAAGGTCTACGTTAATCATCGCGCACTCCCCCTTCTTCCGGGAATTTTATCAGCCTCGCATAGGAGAGGCCGGAGATGTCGGCGCCCTGCGCTTCGCACCGCACAGTAAGTCCTTGGTCGTTAAGGCCGCTCACCATCTCGAGCAGGGCTTTCCAGTCACAGGGGTCTTGGTAGCTTATCAAAACATCCAGCTGGCGGCTGTATTTGGCAAAGTAGCTTTCCAGCCGGTGGAGATAGATGGCGAAACCGATAGCGCCGCTTTTTTTGCCCAGCTTCTTCATCAGGTTGTCGTACCGCCCTCCCCCACAGACCACACCGGGAATGCCATTTATGTAGCCGGTGAAGATAAGGCCATTGTAGTAGTCAAGGTCACTGACGACTGAAAAATCCAGGTTGACGGCCTGCCCAGCTGTCGGCCGGACGATATCGGCAAGGGCCAAAAGCTCTTCAAATGCTCGCTCCATCTTAGGGCCTCGAACCAAAGTTTTAGCTCGCTCAAGTTCACTGGGGAAGGGTCCGCTCAGCCCGGCCAGTGTGAGAATACGTTCTTTATCTTCCGTGGGTGTATCGGAAATGTCCAGCAGGGCGGCCACACCGTGAACGCTTTTGTCGTGGATAGCCCGGAGCAGCTCACGCTCCAGAGCCGGGGCGATATTGGCCTCCTCAAGCAGCCCGGAAACAAAGCCCAGATGGGATATATCTACAGCACTCTCCTCACCTATCTGAGCGAGTGAGCGCAGGGCGAGGTCGAGCACTTCAAGGTTTGAGAACGGATCTCCACAGCCTATCCACTCCAACCCGATTTGAGGCAACGCCTTAACCCCCTCACCCGGCGAAAAGCGCACTACGTCATCGGTGTAATAGATTTTTTCGGTACAGGCGAGCTGTCCGGCCTGGGCGCTTTTGGCAATAGAGAGAGTGACATCCGGCTTGATGGCCCGCAGCCGCCCGACAGGGTCGGTAAATGTGAGTATCCAGTCGGTCCCCAGGAAGCTCTTGTTGTCAAGGTATAAGGAGTAGTCTTCGAACATTGGCAGGGATATCCGCTTAAAGCCCCGGCTTTCGTAAAGTGCGCGAAGGCGCAGAACGCAGGCTTCTAGTGGGAAAAACGCGGGCAAACGCTTTTGAGCAACCTGTTTTTGCATCACGTACAAAACCCCTCTGTGGCGATATGGTAAGCTCGCACTATACTCGTTTTACATAAAAACAGCACAGACCAACTGTTTTTATGTACGCGGCCCCGGTCGCGTGCTGCCGCATAAATGCAGCAATAGCACCATGTATACACTATTAGCAGATACACCGCGTAGGCGCCCATTCAGATTGTATGATGTCCGCGCCCTTCTGCGGATATTATACTCTTTTTTAACGGAGCCGTCAAATGAGCGCGTACAAGGCAAACATAGTCACACACTCCGAAACTTTATACCCGCTACAATTGACCTTGTTACAAAACTAGTGTATAATGTTCAACGAGAGTAACAAGGTTATAGCACTGTATTTTCCGCACAACTCCCTGCCCTGCGGGGGGGCTGGCTTTATAGAGAAAAATTCGCCTCTGTGGTAGAACGGCAGACACAAAAGACTTGAAATCCGATGGTGCGGCAGCTTGGTTCTCGAAGCCAAACCCGCTTGTGAAAGGCTTTTACGGCAGTTGGCTAGGTGCATTTTAGGCTGATTGCCGACACTATTACTAACACTTTAATTTTTTTCTTTTTTCTTTCGGGGAGCTTTTTCCTCAAAATGCCGCCATGGTGGAATGGCAGACACAAAAGACTTAAAATCTTTCGGGAGTAATCTCGTGCCGGTTCAAGTCCGGCTGGCGGCACCATATCGAATATTCATAACGACACTGAACATTCGGGGGTATAGGAGTAGTCACCCGACTACTCCTATTTTCGTTTATAGCTTTAGCGCAACTTAACCCCCGGTTTACTTCTAAAGCATCGGGGATTTTAGAGAATGTGGCCCACATAAATAAAATGCTGTTTTCTGCCGCTATGTCTTTTACAGGCAAGGCGCATATGTCGGCGGTGTGCATAGTGGGGTAATGTAGTTCCGGCCCTCGCGGTTTTTTCTCGTATGAAGTACGATATTGCCACGGCGGGGCGGCGTATATGATACTGTATTTATCTATTGTATTGTTGATAAACAACTCCTCTCCACTTCGGCCAACTTGGCCCGAAGTGATAGTATTATCGCTCCGCGCTTTGGGTTTTACCGCTTTTTTCAGGATTGGGTCGTGTCCCATCGTCCACAAAGTACTTTATGTTTTGATATCTGTTAGGGTTCACATACGATGCGGTAAGAAGAATCGAGAAAAGTGAGAGAGAATGATTGTTGTTGGAAACAAGAGCGTGAAATAACAGGCGGTAAAAAGCGCACAAAACCCCAGGATGTACTTAACCGGGATTTGCGCGCAAAATAACACTCCTTTTCGCGCGCGTTCTTTAGGAGTGCTTTCTTGCTTTTTATTTCAATCCAATCACCCATTCTTCTCGCTCATCTCCTTTTTTCTCGCTCTTTCTTCCTCTCCTCCCCAGCATTTTTTGAGAAAATTAACAGGAAGCATGGGTTGCATAAAGTGTAAGTAGCGCAATATATCCATGAGTTCGATTTTCATGAAGGCTACGACTTTTATGAGTGGCATGGGACAGAGCGAGGTGACAGCCTCGTTATTTGGACAAATATGCCGTTGACGGATATTTACATTGGGGCTTGACTTCTCTTTTTCTTAGTTCATGTCATTTTAACATACACAGTCGCCGACAAAAATTTCAAACTCCCGCTTGACATTATGTTTTCGATGACATATAATGACTTTAATTAACAAAAAAATAAAGAGGCGACTATGGCAACCAATTCCTTTCTCAAGCAAAAGAATATGCTGGAAATCATCTCTGCTATCAAAAAAAATGGCGCAATTACTAAGCCCGAAATCGCGAAGGCAACCGGTCTCACCCAGTCGACAATCCACAACTTCACCAACGACCTACTTGAGAGAAAAATCATAGTTGAAGACGGAATTGCTGAATCGAACGGCGGTAGGAAGGCCACTATCTATCGCATGAACGCGGAAAAATTCTTCGTAATTGCGTTGGACATTGGCGATTCATACATATCAATTTGTTTATACAACCTCGAGCTTAAAGAAATGTACAGCAAGTCGATCCAATACAACATTCACGAGCGGAATGTGAGCGAAGGCTTTGAAGATATACTAAGCATGATAGAAGATGTGCTAAAGCAGCCGGGTGTTCGCAAGGACGATATTTTAGGGGTTGGTGTATCAATTTCCGGTACGGTTGACTTTGCCAGCGGTAAAATACATCAAATTACAAATGCACCTAAATGGCGAAATATTCCTCTGGCTAAAATGATTGAGGATTCGACAGGCATAAAATCTATTATTGATAAAGACAACAACAATGCTGTTCTTTACTACAAAACTGAGGACATTTATAAAAAACGTAACCTTGTTTTTCTGAGTACTAGAAAAGGAATCGGTACCGGAGTGCTGATTGAAGGCAACGTCTATCGGGGGAACCATTGCATGGCTGGCGAGCTGGGTCATATTCGCGTCGATTCGGTAGGCGAGGTATGTAAATGCGGCCGCAAAGGATGCCTTGAACCGCTGGCCTCCGACCTGGGAATCATCCGGCGTGTCGAGAGAAAAATTAGAAACGGTGAAAAGTCTGTCATCGTGGGCAACAACATCACGTTAGATATGATTATCGGGGCGGCACAAGACGGCGATGTGGTCGCACGAGAAACTCTAGATGACGTCTCTGAATATTTGTGCATTACTATCAGCAATACAATTCGGATATACGACCCCGATGAGATTATCGTTGACTGTATTTGGCTTCAATGTTTTAGTGATATCTTCAACTCCATCGTAGACAGAGTTTATGAAGACAACAGCTTACTGGACCGGGAAAGCTTGATGATTACCCTTTCCACCGAAGATAACATTCTGTTGCTGGGTGCTGCGGCATTGATAATTGACTACCATCTTAATTCTTGCAATTCAAGCAGATTTTTGTAAACTTTTGGGAGGGCATTCCAAATGATCGTAAGCCCCTCCACTGTGCTATATGGGCTTGCAGTTTCACGCGCAATGCATACGAAAAACCTCTACTCTGAATATGGATACATACGGCCGAATCTCATACCCACGGCAGGCGGGTATCGCTCATGCATAATTTGATATAATCTTTTTGAAATGCCATCGTTCTATTTTGTAGTATCTTATTTCAAAGTTTGAAACAACTTAACGAGAAAGGGTTGATGATATGTCAAAGTTTGGTGTTATTACAGGCAGTATGGGCAATGTGGGAGATAGGTATTGCCTTAACGGTTACAAGAACGATATACCGCTGGATAAAATGCTGGAAGGCTTTAGTAAAATCAAACACCTAAGTGGGGTGGAAATTTCCCAGGGCGAAATCGGCAATGTAGCCGAAAAAGATATTAAAGATATGTTCAATACTTATGGCTTAACAATTTCCGCCGTCGGAATCGACCTCACTTCCGACCCCAAATGGAAGTTCGGTTCCATCACATCAAAGCACGCGAATCTGCGGGCTGACGCCGTAGAGCAGCTAAAAAGGACTATGGACTTTGGCATGGCAATCGGCACTGATTTGCTCAATGTGTGGCTGGGTCAGGATGGGTTCGACTATCCTTTACAGGTAGACTACACGAAGCAATGGGCATACGCACTTGATGTACTGAGAGAGTGCGCCGACTATAACCCCAATATCAGGCTTGCGCTTGAACCAAAACCACGCGAGCCGCGCAACCGCAGTTTTATCGATTCCACAACCACAGCGCTTTTGCTTGTGATGGACGTTGGGCGAAAAAATGTCGGTGTTACCCTAGATGTAGGGCATATATTGCAAGAGGGAAAGAACATGGCCCAATCTATCGCTTATGCGCATATCCACGGCAAGCTGTTTAACTTACATATTAACGATAATTACAGCACTTGGGACGACGACATGATTGTAGGCTCGGTGCATTTTGTCGAGTTTATCGAGATGTTTTATACCCTTAGGAAAATCGGATACGACAATTGGTGTGCCGTCGATATTTTCCCATATCGCGAAGAAAGCCTTCGGGCGCTTGAAGAGAGCATTCTGAACATGCACAAGTTTAATGAATTAGTCGATATCATCGGCGCTGCCGAACTCGATAAATGCGTCTCGGGCGATGATGTGACGCATACCATTAAACTAATTAGAGAAAAGGCTTTTAGATAATGCGCAGGGAATTTGAAAGTAAAGTTCAGAAGGTGCGGCAGTTCCTTGCCGCAAACGCTTTTGATGGAATTCTGCTCTCGCGGCGGGACAGCTTTGCTTGGCTCACCGGCGGCAAAAACGCAGTATATCACGCGACCGAGCTTGGCGCTTGCGAGTTGTTTATAACAAAAGATAAGCAGAGCATTCTCTTTTCCGAAGTGGAAAAATATCGCCTGGTCGACGAAGAGATTGGCGGCCTAGACCTCGAGCCTATCAGCTTTGACTGGTACGCGGACAAAGGTCGCTCAATAAAAAATGCGCTCAGCAGCGGTAAAATTGCCGGCGATTGCGCAGCGTGGGGATTCCCAAATGTGTTTGAGCTGTTTAGCAAGCTGCGCTACACGCTTTTGCCAGAAGAAGTTCAACGACTAAAAGCGCTGTGCGCCGATGTGGCGTTGGCCGTCGATGAAACATGCCGTACAGCGGCTGTAGATGACTCCGAGTTTGTGGTTGCGGCTACATTGACTAGCAAGCTGCTGCGTCGGGGGATTTATGCGCCGGTGTGCATGGTGGCGGCAGACGAGCGCATTAAAAAATATCGCCACCCAATACCGACTGAGCGCGTAATCAAAAAATACGCTCTGGTTGTTGTAGGCGCGCAAAGGCATGGGCTGTTCGCTTCGATGAGCAGGATGATTAGCTTCGGCGAGCCGTCGGAGGAGATTAAAACAAAGCACGCGGCCTGTATGGATATTGATGCAAAGATGATTGCAAAAACACAAATCGACACAAAAGTATCCGACATTTTGCGGTGTGGAATAGATGCATACGCCCAAAACGGATACGCCAATGAATGGAAATACCATCATCAGGGTGGCGCAACGGGCTACCTGCCCAGGGAATATATTGCCACACCGACTGATATACAGACAGTATTGCCCAACCAAGCTTTTTCTTGGAACCCAACCATCGCGGGGACTAAGTGCGAGGACACGGTTATCTCCAGCGAAAACGGCCCGGAGATTTTAACCGCTATCAAAGGCTGGCCAATGCGCGGCAATCGCCCCGACATTCTTGTAAGATAGTTAGAGCATGTCTTAAAGCTCATTGCCCCGCTATCGCGGCACATCTTCATCTGCCTTTTCGCACAAAAACACTCGTTACTATACAAGGTATCGCCTGAGTTTTTGTGCAAAATGACAAGCAAATCCGCACCACGCTAACGCGACAAACAGTTTTAAAACACACTCTAGGAGACACCATTATGAAAACTTCGATACGCAGCGAAATCATTCGCATTTCAAAAATCATGTACGCCAAAAGCATGGTTAACGCCCTTGAGGGTAATGTTTCGGTCAGAGACGGCGAGCGGATTTACATTACTCCCACCGGCATTTGCAAGGGTTATCTCGAGGAAGACATGCTGGTGGTCGTCGACAAAGACGGCAATGTCTTGGAAGGAACTTATACACCAACTTCCGAGATGGGGCTTCACCTCGAGTGCTATAGGCTTCGCCCGGATATTTCCTCGGTTGTACACTGCCATTCACCTTACGCGACTGCTTTCGCAATCGCAGACAAACCTATCAAATCCGAGGCATATCCGGAGATGATAATCGCTTTTGACCAAATACCCTCTATTGCTTACGGCACGCCCTCCACCAGCGCGGTTTATGCTGAGCTGGGTAAATACATCGATAAAATCGACGTGTTTCTCATCAGCAGGCACGGTGTCGTTTCGGTGGGGCGCGACTTAAACGACGCGTTTTTCAAAATCGAAGCGGCGGAGTCTATCGCAAAAACGTTGACGCTTGCAAAACTCTTGGGCGGCGAAGCGCCGCTTTCCGAAAGCCAAATCTACACGCTGTACAAAATGCGCAAGCAAAACTTTGGACGAGATAAACTATAAACCGGTTTTTCGTCACCATGTTTACAGGGGAGTGTCGCATACGGATTTAAAAATCGGCAAGGAGGGCATCGCAGGGATTTTTCTGCCGGGCCGACGCCAGGCAGAAAAGAGTTACGTCCGACGAAAAAAGACCGCAAGGACTGGGTAATTTTCAAGTGCGTCAGTTGTTTTTCTGCAAAGGAGGTGATTGGCGGTCAGTAAGCTCTACAGAACTCAATATAACAAATGAAAGTATTTGAAGGAGGAAATAAAGTGAAAAAGAAAATCTTATCGATTATTGCCATCTCTCTTATTGTTGCTCTTGTGGTCGGTTGCACACCCGCAGCACCGCAGCCCGCAGCGCCTGCGGCACCCGCGGCTGCCGATACGCCCGCCGCAGACCCACCAGCGGCAGCCAACGGCGAAAGACTGATTGTAGGCGTTTCCGCCGATGACTTTGCCAGCTCATTCTGGCGTGCATGTGTCAGCGGCGTAATTGACAGGCTCGAAGAGCTTGGATATGAAGTAAACGTACAAGTGGCCGCTGGTGACCCCAGCCTACAAAACAGGCAAATCGATGACATGCTAGCACTCGGCGTATCCGCAATTGTTATAGCCGCAAACGACAGTATCGCTATCCAGCAAGCTGTCAGAAGAGCCAACGAAGAAGGTGTGCCGGTCGTCTACCTCAACCGTGGTATCGAGAGCACGCCGGGTGCCGAAGTTGCATGGGGCACAGGAACCGATGACGTTGCCCTGACGCAGGCCGCCATGGAGTATTTGGCGGACTACGCCAGAGAGCGCGGCATCGAGCTAAACGTCCTTGAATTGACTGGATATCTGGGCGATCCCAACTCCCTTGCCAGGTCGCAAGGCGTACAAAACGCTATTGACAACAACAGCGACATTATGCGAATGGTTGGCCAAGTACCAACCGACAACGACATCGAGCAGACCCTTAGAGGTACAACCACAGCGCTCCAAGAAAACCCCGAGATTAACGCCATCTTCATGGTTGCAGACTTCTTCCTCGACGCCGCGATTTCTGCCATGAGACAAGTTGACAGGTTTGTGCAGATTGGCGAACCCGGCCACATTTTCGTAGTCACCTTCGACGGCGCCAGAGTTTCCATCGACAACATCAGAGACGGCTATGTTATCGCTTGTGCTGTTCAAGATGTTCGCGGCATGGGCCGGCTTGCAGCCGAAAGTGTTGACGACATCCTTAACGGTAGAGACCCCGGGCCTTTCGACAGAAACCCCGGCTTTGTACTTACCAGCTACAACTTCGACGAAATGGCACCGCAAGCCTTTGGGTGGGATGACTAACCTTTGTTTTATCTAGCCATTCCACTTAAAAAGTGTCCAATATTCCAGGTGAGCGCATAGCGGCCGAGTCGCTAATGTTGTATACATGGATTCCCCGGCGCGGGGCGGTCGAATGACCGCCTTTGCATGTGAGCTTCTGAGTATACTTAAAACTGCGGGGCAAGTCTTTTACTCCTTTCTGGCTTGCCCCAAATCCTTTAGAGGTGGAAACATGATAAAAAAAGCGGCTTACCGTGTCTTGGCCTTTGCAAAGGAATATCCTGTAATCGTGTTTTTTGTGTTGTATCTCATTTTTGCAATCTTGTTTATCCCACGCTTTGCCACGCCGGTCAACATCAGAAATGTCATCGTTCAAGCAACCGACCTTGTTATTATTGCGTGTGGGCTGGTTTTTGTCGTGATGAACGGCGGTATTGACTTTTCTATTACCTCTAATGTCGCAATCGGTAGTGTCGTTGGGGCGTCAATTATGAGCACCAGCGAAGGGCTGCTTATGGGCTCACCTTTGGCAGTTCCGATTGCTGTGGCCGCAATGCTTGCGTGCGGGCTGTTAATCGGTGGATTTAACGCTTTTTCTGTCACTATTCTTAAAATGCCTTCATTCATTGCAACAATGGTCACGCAGCTGGTTGTTGGCGGTGTGGCCATGTGGATTGTTGCGTCGCGCACCATACCCAATATGCCCTTTGGATTTACCTCTATCTATAGGGGCGAGATTATCCCCGGCATACGCACACCAATCATTATCGCACTTATTGTCGTTATCGTTGGCACCTATATCCTGCATAAATCTTTGCTCGGCAGGCATCTGTTTGCCATTGGCACCAACCACAAAACTTCGAAAATATCGGGTGTATCCGTTAATAAAGTTATAACCAAAACTTTTCTTATCTGCGGGTTTTTGGCAGCGTTGGGCGGAATCATCATGACAGCCAGAATCGGCGCCGGGGTACCTGACCTTGGCAGAACCATCTTTTTGGATGTACTTGCCGCTATTATTATCGGCGGCACCAGCATTACGGGTGGCAAAGGCAGCGTTCCCGGGGCGGCCGTGGGCGCCGTCTTTGTAATTGTTTTGAGCAACAGCCTATCGCTCATGGGCGTAACGTGGTTTATTCAAAACGTATTTTTGGGGCTGTTGGTCTTGTCCGCAGCGGTGCTGGATATCATCAAGCATCAAAGATTTGAATCGGTCAGCGCTTGGTTAAAGAGGCGGCTGCGCATAACAGGGGTGAACACTAATGAATGAACATGAAGTCTTGCTGCGGATGGAAAACATAAGCAAGTCGTTTGCCGGTGTAAAAGTGCTAGATAATATCAACTTGATGCTGGAAAAAGGGAAAGTACTTGGCTTAGTGGGCGAAAACGGTGCCGGAAAATCCACACTTATGAATATACTGGGTGGCGTACACCACCCTGACGAAGGGCATATTTTCATCGAGGGGAAAACATCAAAACACAGGAATCCCATGGAAGCCACCGAAAAAGGCATTGCCTTTGTCCATCAAGAGCTGAACCTCTTTAACAACCTAACGGTAGCCGAAAACATCTACATCAACAGCTTTCCGCGGAGTTCTATCGGCTCGCTCAGCTACCAAAAAATGAACAAAATGGCCCGCGAAGCTCTAAACCCGCTGGACAAGGATATTGACGTAAAAAAAGTTATAGATGACCTGCCGATGGGTCAGCGGCAGCTAGTAGAGGTCGGCAAAGCAATTGAGTACAACGCGAAGATTATTATCTTCGACGAACCCACCACATCTCTTTCGAACAAAGAAAAGGATAAGCTTTTTGCCGCAATAAAAAAACTGTCGGGCGAAGGCGTGGGAGTCATATACATCTCCCATATCCTCGAAGATGTATTTATGCTGTGCGACAGCATTATGGTCTTGCGCGACGGCGAATTTATAGGCCAGCACAAAAAAGAGGATGTCACAAAGACAAAGCTTATCGAAATGATGGTGGGCAGAAGTATTAATCAAATTTACCCCTATGTCGAAAAAGACTTGGGGAATGAAGTTCTGAAAGTGAGTAATCTCTCGCAGGGAAATAAAGTAAAGCAGGCGAGCTTTTCTTTGCGCGAGGGGGAAATCGTTGGGTTATTTGGCCTTATGGGCGCTGGGCGCAGCGAGATGGTCCGCTCAGTCTTTGGCATCGACCCCATCACCGGCGGCGAGGTGTATGTCTACGGGGAGCAAATAAAAGACTTAACACCAAAAACGATGATTGACAAAGGCGTTGCTTTTATCACCGAAAATAGGCGCGAAGAAGGCCTGCTGATGCCCAAATCGGTAAGCGAAAACTTGTCGCTGGCCTATCTAAGTACCATAAAGCGCAAGCTTGGCTATATCCCCGTAAAGCAGGAAAACAAAGATACCGACAAAGTTATCAAGAATATCCACATCAAGACATACAATAAGTTTCAGCAAGATGTGCGCAAGCTCTCCGGTGGCAACCAACAGAAAGTGGTTATCGGGAAATGGATGCTGACAAACCCGAACATATTTATACTCGACGAGCCAACGCGCGGTATCGATGTTGGGGCAAAGTTCGAAATCTACACCCACATCAACGAACTGGCAAAAAGTAAGTCCGCCATACTGTTTATTTCGTCCGAGATGGAAGAGCTAATGGGTATATGCGATCGAATTCTGGTCATGTCGTGGGGCCGCTTGGCCAGGGAATTTCAAAGGTCTGCTTTTTCCTCAAACAGCTTGATGGAATCTGCATTGGGGGGGTAACTTAGTGATTCAGGAAAAAAATGCTGTAATGGAGTTCATTTTCAAATACGGGCTGTATGTCATGTTTGTGCTTATTATCGCCGTATTCGCGCTCAGTAGACCGCACTTCCTCCATTTGGGCAACATCAATAACATGCTACTGCATTCGTCAGCTTGGTCTGTTGCGGTAACAGGGCTTGTGTTTGTAATGCTTACCGGCGGCATCGACATTTCAACCGGCTCCAACATGTACTTTACCGCATATATCTGCGTTGTTCTTACTACATCTCTGGCAGTAATACCGGACACCATTCCCGGCATTATCGCTTTAATTTTCGTCGCTATGTTTATCGGCGGGGTGCTGGGGTCGGTAAACGGGTTCTTCGTTGCGTTTGTAAAAGTACCGCCTCTAATAGTTACCCTAGCAACGCTTGGGCTTTTTAGAGGCGTCACTTTTATGATTAACAATGTAACAAGTGTGGTGTTCAACAACAATGTCAACGAATACCTTGGGCGTGGCAGGATTTTCGACTTCTTCCCGGTCATCACCGTAATCATGATAATTACGGTGATGACCGGCCAGTTTATTCTTAGGTACACAAAATTCGGCCGGCAGCTTTACGCTATCGGCAACAACGAGCACAGCGCAAGGCAAATCGGCATACCTGTTGATAGAATCAAGTTTATGGTTTACGCCATCTGCGGTGCCACCGCCGGTTTGAGCGGATTGCTTATCGGCGCCCAAACAAACGCTATCGTGACAAACTTTGCCGCCGAGCACCACTTTATCATCATCAGCTGCGCCGTGCTTGGCGGGGTAAGCTTGTTCGGTGGCAGGGGGACAATTTTCCCCGGTGCGTTTATCGGAATTTTGATTGTTGTTATTATTGAGACCGGCTTGGTGTTTTTGGGGGCCGACCCATACTTCTATGCAATTGTGCGTGGCGCCATTATTTTCTTGGCAGTTATGATGGACTGTATTAAAAACAAAAGCGAACTGCGATAGTGGGGATGGTTAAAATGGATATCAAAAAAATTGCCGCCAGCTTAGAACAGTCGAATGCCACAATTAGCATGTTTGCAGACGGCTTTATCGACGAGGTGTTCGAGCTGGTAAACAGCCGAACTTCCTTGACCGATTATATTATTATGGGCCAAATGAAACAATTTGCCGAGCGCATCACATTGGCTGGTTCTGGCGGTATGAGCATCGAGACAATAAAAAAACGCCGTACCATCGGCGGCTTTACCGCCAACATCGGAGACGCCGCCGCCCGGCTTGGGGTCAACACAACGATGTTTGGACTATACGGCAAAGAAAAGCTTGACCCACTTTACGAGCCATTGGGCAGTATCTGCCGTTTGATTTCGTTGGGAGACCCTGCAACCGTAAATGCTTTGGAGTTCGACGACGGCAAGATACTGTTGCCGCATATGGAAGCTGTGACAAAACTGTGCTGGAGTGACATCGTCGACGCCTTGGGCGAGGAAGAAATTGTCTCGATACTATCGGCTTCCGATATTGTCGGGGTCGGGTACTGGTCTTCTATGCCTGCATTTGACGATATATTCGCAAAAATTTGCGCACTAATTCCCCGGGACAACAAGCAGCGTCGATTTTTCTTTGACTTCGCCGATTTGCGCAAAAGAGAAGAAGCCTGCCTGGTCAGTTCGCTGCTAAACCTCAAGGCTTATAACGACGAGTTCCCAATGACTTTAAGCCTCAACGAACACGAAGGAACAATTATTTGCGAGCTTTATGGCGAAAATCTCAGTGAAGCGGGCTGCCCTATCCCTGAGAAGCTTGAATCTGTCCGTGAAAAAATGGGGTTGGATGAGCTGGTCATTCATACTCCCCAATATGCCGTTGCCGCTACACATGCTGGTGGGGCCGATATCATTTCGCAGCGCTACTGCGCCAAGCCGGTCAGAAGCGCCGGCGCTGGCGATACGTTTAACGGGGGGTATATTGCCGGAATTTTGGCCGGGCTGGATATCACCGAGCGCTTGCAGGTAGCGAATGCCGCGGTATATTATTTCCTGAACAATGGATTCCCTCCAAGTCAAAATGACTTGATTGACGAGCTGAGCCGCACCTTGTGAAATTAGACAAGAACTCAAGCGACACTATGGTTACAAATAATTTACTCCGTCAGCTTAGAGCGTGTTTTTAAACTCATTGTCACGCCATCGCGGCAGATCTTCACCCGCCCTTTCGCACAAAAATACTCGTTAATACACAAAGTATTGCCTGCGTTTTTTGTGCAAAACAACAGGCAAATCTGCACCATGCTGTCGCAACAAGCAGTTTCAAAACACACTCTAGCTGCATTTTATAGTTAACTAACTTGAATAATACCATTTATCCTACTATAATATGAAGTATGAGTTATGATGTGAAGTATCGCAAACGAGCACTAGAATATTGGTCGTCTGGACACACGCAATAGAAACCCGATTTACATTGATGACCTCCCGCAAAGCAAACAACAAATGATTCTGGATATTGTTGATATCGTGAGAAAAGAGAATACAAGCAGCACAGGTGAATGAATCAATCACCTGTTTCATTTGTGGGGGCGCTGGGAGCGCTCCTTTTATTTATCATTCGACTATTATACTTGTTTCACTTCAAAAGAAGAACACTTTTGAAGCTGCGGCAAGTACAGCCGCAGTCAGCGCTCCGCGCTGGCAAGCCCGTGTATACGCCATCTGCGGCTTTGCCGACACACGCTCTGTGAGCGTGTAAACTTGAAAAGAAAGAGCACTTTTCAAGTTCTATGGCTATAATAGTTATAAAACCCTACTCCCCGAAACGGGGTATAGGGGTGGGCATATGAGGTCGTAAACCACGACCTCATCGACATGAAACATGGGGAGTGGCTCGCGCCACTCCCCATGCGGTTAGCTAACCATACTCTGTCGGCAATCTTCAATCCCATTCACGCGAACCATATTTCGGACAATCTCATAGACAATGCGGTATCGGTTAGCGGAAAGCATATACCGATATTTGTCGGGTGTAACCCCAATACGTTCATATTTGGGGTTGCGCTCGGGCATCTTTTCCAGAGAGCGTATATCTTTGAGTAATGTATTTTTCAGGCGCGTTGTCGCATTTTTACTGACTTTTGCCAAGAAGAAAAAGTGCCTGTTTATATCATGATAGGCTGCCGGTGCGATTTTGACCTTGTATGCCTTTTCGCTATCCACGCCGCGCCCCCTCTTTCGCACCTTGCTCAATAGATTCATTTAACGCCGCTTCTAGTTCGTCAACGCCATACCCTTTTTCGCCATTGGCCCAACTACGCTCGGCTTCCAACAGCTTGAAAGCGAACGCAAGCTCCTCTTCACGGCGGCTGTACGTTTCGATATCCATCAGTACAGTATCGCCCTCACCGTTGCGCGTCAGAAAAACCGGCGCCTTGCTGGAGCGGCAAATTTCCGCGATATTGTTGTAGTTTTTTCGAAGTTCGCTGGACGGTTTTATAATAGGTTGCATATTTTACCCCCTAGCTGTGTTGATACCCATATTATACCCAAATTTGTTCTGAATTGCAATATGTATGGGACTATAAATAATCGTCAGTGGCAGGCTTTTTGCGTGACTTTCAAAATCCGTTGGTAGATCCGCTTGCATTACTACTAACATTTTTCTAACACTTTGCCCTGGATTTCGTTTTCAACGGGTAGTTCCGCAAAGCTAGCCAGAATCAGGAATCTGTCGCAGGATGCACGTTTTGTGCCATAAGAAAGTTAACCGTATAGACATTCACTATTCTCTTATTTGGTTTTCGGGAATCAGGGCATAGTCATACAAGACTTCTGAATGATTATCCCAGACAAGCTCCTTTTCTAAGATATTGGCTACTGCGTCACCAAAGCTTTCTTTACTATAAGTCTCTTTATAAATCTTGGAAATCCTATAGTACTTATCTTGTTCTTTTTTAAAGTGATGGTTTTCTTCAATCAACTTATAATGCCACGGAAATTCCTTTTCGCTTCTTAATTCTGCATAAAAAATTTCACCATCACACCATAAAAGTAGTTGAACATCTTGGTCAGTATTATTCTTAAACCTATAGTCAATATAATTATACGCTATTGAAGTCCCGGCACTGAAAGGGATTCTTTTCCCTTCGTCAGGAGCAAGCGCATCGGAATGCTTATGAATCTCAATTACTTCTAATGGGCTGTGTAAAACTAGCAAATGTATAGTATTTGCTAAATTACAAAGACCTCCGCCCAACCCAGTTGTTAGTTTTTTTCTGTGCAATATACGGCCATCCATATAACCTTTTTTCTTAGATACTTTTCCTATAGTCTTCCAAAAAGAGAATACCTCGCCCGGTCGAATTATCATTCCGCTAATTTTGCTGCTGGCTAGTTTTATATTAACCACTTTGTTTTCCTGATGTTGTAAATTAACGCCTTCAGCTCGTTTAATCATATTTGAATTATGGTCAAAAACAACATTGGGCAACTTCTCTTCTATTATAGTTTTAGCAAATATATATTTACTAAAAAAATCTATAATATACCGTTTGCAAATCTCTTTTTGTACAGAAATTGCATAACAAGTCGGATTAATATCGCAAAAAAGCTGATCTCTCTTCCATAACATCTTTAGACAGTCTCCTTAATATGGATATCTCCTATTCTATTTTGAAAGCGTTTATTAAGTCCATAGAATTTAATAACTACTTTTTCCAAACGTCTTCTTATCCCTATTTTAGTTTCATTATCATAGCGCATATATTTAACCAAAATATTATCAATGCCACTTTTATTGGCGCCGTAAATATCCCTAAATATCTGGTCTCCTATAACTACTGCTTCTTCTTTTTTTATTTTTAGCATTTCTATAGCTTTTAAGAAGTTAGTTACATTTGGTTTATTAGCTTCGTGTATATATAAAGAGTCAATGTTAATTAAAAAACGTTTAATTCTTTTCTCACTATTGTCGGATAATATAATAGTTTTAAAACCTATATCATGAATTGTATAAAACAATTGGTCCACTTCTTTTGTAGAATCTTCTCCATGGTGCGTTAAAGTATTATCCAAATCAAATAATATCCCTTTATATCCCATTTCATATAGCTTATTATAATCAATAGAAAAAACATTCTCTACATATTCGTGGGGATAAAACACTTTAAACATTAGTCTCTCCTATGTATCAATATACTCGAATACTCTATCAATTTGCTCTTCGTGGGTTTCGCCAAATCTATTTTCGAAGAAGGCCCCACCAATCGTAAATGCCCATGGCGCGGAGTTTTTTATTTCATCCAGTTTATTATAATTATCTATACCACCGGCTACACAAATTGGTGCGTTTACTTGTGCCATAAACTTTCTAATAAGCGAAGCAGAGTCTCCCAAATATCTGTAAGCTAACAAAACAAAACCGAAAACACCTTTTTTAATGTATTCATTTGCTTCATCAATCATTTTATCCATATCGCCTTCCAGAATAGATGGCCGACCTGAAACTTTGCCAACAAGCGGCATGTATTTAAGACCTTTCTGTTTGCAGTATTCATTAACAGAATTGAAAAACATTGTGCCCATAAGAAAATCGCAACCACATTCCACGGCCATATTAGCGCCAGCCATACATTCATCTTCTGTGTAAGCGACTACTTCCAGAGCAGTTGTTTTACCGCATTCTTTCATGTAGGCGTATAACTTCTTCATTTGCTCAAAAGAAAGTCCCTTTTCTTTAAGTCCCCAGAATTTTGCTTTAGAATCTTTGCACCTATCAAAAATTCTATATGCATTTTCTACGGTGCAATCGTTATGTGTTAACATCACAATTAATTCAGAATTTTCTTTTTTATATTCTAACATAGAATGTTCCATCTTAAAGAGTTACCCACAAAGCGGGGCGAACCCCGAGGTGCGAAGTCGCGTAGTTGGCAGGGTCAAAAAAGATAAAGCCATTCATACCAACAACCCACACTTGGTACGTCGCATTTCTAGACGGTGAGCGAAGCCACCAGTAAGCCGGCCTGCCCACTACGCCTTCTTCTGATATTCTGAGAGCCACACGTTCTTCAATACGACTAAAGTACTCGTTAACTTCAGATACGCTTAATAGGAACGCTTTGTCGCCGCTTCCGGGCGCGCCGGGTATCGTTCTTGCCTGCTGTTGGTTTGTGTCTGATGGAGTATATACCCATGTCGTCGCCTGATGTTCTACGCCATTGCCACCGGGAGTACCATCATCAAGCTGGAACGCATATGGCAACGCTCTTGCTCTGAGACCGGGCGATACAAACGCGTCATTGCCAAACCACGTATTTAGAGTGGTAGATATTTCTGCGGTCTGGAATGGCCTAAAATCATCTTCATAATGATATCGCGTATTCGTAAGATGAACATGCTCGGTTATAATAAGCGCGCTACCATCTGTTACGGCCAGTACTCGCCACTCTAAGCCGGTGCTGTCGGTGAATACTTCACTTACTGTTGTGGGGATAACTATATCGCTTGGCGTTGCACTAACCGCAGCGTATGTACCGGCACCAACCTCATTGACAGCGCGTACGCGGAGATCATATGCCATGTCGTTTGCAAGGCCGGTGACCGTATGCCCTGTGCTCGAAGATGCCGGTACATATGAATTACCGCCATCGGTTGAAACTTCATAACCGGTAATATTACCACCACCATTGTCGGCCGGTTCTGCCCATGTGAGCTCTATTATTTCGTCCCCGGCCACGGCAGCTAACTCCCTCGGTATACCGGGCGTAGTCATCGGAGTTACGCTTGCTGACGCTGCCGATGCGGGGCTGCAACCCGCTTGGTTCGTGGCGACAACTGTAAATGTATACGCTGTGCCGTTTGTTAACCCGGTAACTGTTATTGGGCTGGATGTTCCTGTCGCCGTTATACCTTCCGGATTGGAGGTAACAGTGTAACTGGTTGTCGTACCCTCCGGCATGTTGAAGCTTACTATAGCCTGTGCGTTTCCCCTTTCAGCACTTGCGCCTGTTGGAGCGTCGGGTATTATAGGCACGTACCGCGTATATATAACAAAAAATGCGGCCGCAAGCACTAGAACTCCAACTACCATTGCCACTAATCTATGGTTTGAACCTTTTAGTTTTTTCATTCTCGATGCTCCCTCCTAAAAATTTCTAAAAATTTTTTTATAATTAAGTACTTAGAATTATATACCTTTTTTTGTTTTTTTTCAACAATTCTACCTGTATTTAGTATAAATCGATATTGTAAATTTATATTGCTCCTCAAAGTTGCTGGTGCACTCTTTCTTTATAAGTATAACATTATCATCATCGAAATTTCGTATGCTTTGAAAAATTGAAGCCACATGTCCAGCAGAACTTCAACTTTGTGTTCGGGATTCTTTTCGCAAAATCAAAGTCACCCTCAGTCGATACATTCAGCGCCTTTGACAGCTAAACCAGAATATCACTACTTATGTTCTGATTTAGTCCTTGCTCTATCTGACTCAGTTGCTGGGACACAAACCCAATCGTATCGCATAGCTCCTTTTGAGAAAACCCCGTGCTTGTCCTTAAATCTCCAATGCTCTCGTTAATTGTTTCGAGTATTCTCCCTTTAGCATATTTTACCACAACATTTGCGGTTATGCAATTTCAAAACCTAGGTTTCATCAAAAATGCAATTCCCGCAAAAACGGAAATTTCATTTTTGATGAACTAATTAGACCATAGCAGGCCAGCTAATAAATCAGTGGAGTTGCGAAAGAAGCTGATGCAATCTTTTGGGAGAGAAAATAGAAAACAGGCTGTGTAGACACAACCTGTTTTCTATGGTGTTCGAATAGTTAGACTAAAGCAGGGCTTAGGACCCTTAATAACTATCCGTACTGGTGCCCCAAGCCTAGTTAAATCCGAACTCTCAATTTCCTTTAGTGATACGGTTTTCGTGCCGTCCTTATAGTTGAATGTGAACACAACCTTATCATCATACAAATAGATAGCGTTCACAAATATATCAATCAACCGCTGCCGCTGCTCTTGGTTACTTATATCTATATCCCTAAACTTGTACAGCATAAACCTCAAAAATTCCTCCGATAACAACGGCCTATCAATTTCCTCTTGCAATATCTTTACTTCGATTTCGCTCTTGGTCTTCTCCAACTCGTCAAGTCGCTGCTTGGTCGACTGATTGAAAATACCCGCTTGAATGGCGTTGAGCATGTTCTCAATGCCTTTTTCTGTTTCCACAAGCTGCTCTTTGAGCATTGGTAGGCTGGTACTCTCTCGGCTCTGCACTTCCATAACAAGTTCGATAATATAGTCGACAACTGCATCATCACCCAGCATAGCAAGTGTTTCATTGACCACAAGGTTCTCTATCCAGCCTTTTCTGACTGACTTCTTTGGGCAACCCTTGCGCTTCTTAGCAGTTACACATTTATAGTATTGATAGAACCGCCCTTTCGTTCCGCTTGTGCCACTTTCGCCTACCATATAGGCCGAGCATAAACCACAGAAAAGTTTTGTGGTGAGTAGGTAGTTATCCACTGCCGCTTTGGTTCTGGCAGGTGCTTTTTTGTTCTTCGCCATGCGTTCCTGCACCCGGTCAAACAAATCCTGTGGTACGATTGCGGGTATGCCATTTGGTTGAACAATATCACGATACTTATACTCGCCAATGTACTTTCGGTTTTTCAGCATATACGTTACGCTGTTGATGCTCATAGGCTTTTTGTTGCTTGTGAGCAATCCCTTTTCGTTGAGCAGGACAACTATTTGCCGGACGCTTTTTCCCTCATCGGCATACATCTTAAACGCGTCAACAACAAGCGGTGCAGTTGTTTCGTTGACTTGAAAATACTGCTCATCATCCACACAATACCCCACTGGAATGCCTGCGCCATTATATTTGCATTTCAGCGCATTTTCAGTCATACCGCGGATAACCTTTTCAGATAATTCAGCCGAGAAAAATTCCGCATAGCCTTCAAGCAACGATTCCAAAAGTATGCCGGTCGAATCTTCCGCAATAGCTTCGGTGGCTGATATAACCTTAACGCCATTCTTGCGCAAGATTGCCTTGTTGTGCGCGCTGTCGTAGCGGTTGCGGGCGAAGCGGTCGAGTTTCCAGACAAGCACAAAGTCAAATAAGCCTTTGGCGGAGTCCTTAATCATTCGCTGGAACTCTGGTCTGTTATCTGTTTTGGCAGAAAAGGCGCGGTCAATATATGTGCCGAGAATGGTCATGCCGTTTTTCTCGGCAAACTCTTTGCACTCGCGGAGTTGGCCTTCGATGGAGTTTTCGGTTTGGGAGTCGGAACTGTACCGCGCGTAAATTATGCCTTTCACTGCTCGTCCCCTCCCAGCATCATCTGCAATAATGTTTCTTTCATTTTACCGCTGACAGGTGATTCCGGGTCAAAACACATTTCGATAAACTGACGCATTTGCGGGTTATCAAGATTTTGCTTAGGGTTGTACTCGTACATCTTGCCTTGCGGCTTGTCCGTTCGAGCAAAAATATAGTCAAGCGAAACATCAAAGTAATCGGCATACGCGCAGAACAAGGCAACTGATGGGGTGGATTGACCGTTCTCATATCGATTAATGCCCGACTGCGTAGAGCCGACGGCCTGTGCCATCTTTACTTGCGAGAGCATGGCGCCCTCTCGCAGAACTCGCAGACGTTTACCCACTTCTTTCATTGCAAATACCTCCAGTTTGAGTTGGTGTAAGTATAACTCGAATTTTAGAGATTGTCAACGCTGATATTGCGTAATTATGTGGGGAGTTTGAGCAACGTCCTCCAACAAAAACCCACGAAGCGTATTATTTTGCGTAGGCGAAATAATACGCTTCGTGGGTTGCGCGGGGGTTTCCAAAGGGGGTGCAGACCCCTTTGGCACACGATTTTGCCGTAGGCAAAGTCTAGTGTGTTATGCCTACCCACCGACCGCCACCAAGATGTGATATACACGCTCGGATTTTTGATAGAATGTGGGTAGGCATACAGGGCTTAAACGACGGTAAACCTTTCATGCGTTGGCTTGTTAATTGGTGCAACGTTTTGTACGGTTAGCCCTCTTGCCTCTGCCATAGAAATTGTTCGCTCCGTTCCACCTTCAAGGCCATCCCAATAGCATATGAGGTGTGATGAATTTTCAACCATGTATTTGTTTCGCCGCTCGTAGCAGCTTGGCGAATACTCTGTTGACACAATTACAATCTGATTTGAGCATTGCTTGACGATGCGGTGCAACTCACCCCAAGCCCCGGTAAATGTATGGGAAGGGTAAGGCAATACAGCGGTTAGGCTGATATTCCGATACTGCTTGTGCTGCTCCCGGATGTCCAGCAATATATCGGCACATAGCAAGTCAAAACCGCGCGCCATGCCGCATAGGAAGAAATTGTAGCCAAGCCCCAGTGCCTTCATTATAGATTTATTGATGTC
>Ga0131853_10004326_pt1 | contig 25451 bp, 28 predicted proteins | sample TergutLab28metaG_FD_92764 | JGI IMG/M metagenome (GOLD analysis project Ga0131853, IMG submission 92764) | Labiotermes labralis P1 segment gut microbial communities from Petit-Saut dam, French Guiana - Lab288 P1 (version 2) (version 2) | ecosystem: Host-associated > Arthropoda: Insects >... | reverse complement strand
GATTTTATTTAACGAAATCACAAAATCTATTGAAAACGGTTACGATACCTTCATTTCCGGAATGGCTCCGGGGTTTGACATTATTGCTGCCGAGCTTGTCATTCTTGCCAAGAGGACGTATCCTGAAAAAGCAATAAAGTTAATATGCGCTTTGCCTTATGGCAATTTCAGAGACTCAAGGCATTTTACCCAACACTGGCGGGCTAGATATGATAGCGTGATAGACCATTGCCATAAAATCATAAATGTCTCTAATAATGCTATGGAGTCTGTCTACTGCTATATCCACCGAAACAATTTTTTGGTTGATAATAGCTCACAACTTATTTGCTATTATTCCGGCAAAAGCGGCGGCACTAAAAATACGATTAAATATGCCGATGGTAGTAAGATTGAGATTGTAAATATTGCAAACTTATAGGCAGTTAAACTGAAAAGAGTCCAAATAAAACGCCGTCATTTTTTTACAAAACGAGGAAGCGTCGACCACGCATACTGGAAGGAGTAAGCTAGGAGATGCTGACGATGTACTGTAATAAAATGACAAGTTTTATTGGTCAGTTTTCAGTTTAACTGCCTATATAGTCAAATCCCCCTAAAACAGTAACAAAAAAGCTTAAATATTTTTTCGCTGGACGAGAAGCCGCCTTACCGTAGTACTCATGCAGTACATACGGTAAGGCGGCGATGATGAATTGCGGTAAACAGCAAACTTTTGTTACTGTTTTAGATGGATTTGACTATATACCTATAGATTTCCCAAAACCCGAGGCCATGAATAATTAATAATCTTTAGTTAATATTTTCTAAGTTTTTAGTACTCTACGCCCTATTCAAGGTTATTATAATTCAAGTAGTTCAAAGGCCTCGGGCTTCGAATAGCTTCCTATCTCCACCACATCATATGTAAGTTAAGAGCGCCCGTTGCGCAAAGCTCAGGAACAACAAGGTTTGAATTCCAAGCTCTTAAATGTGTTCCCATGTACATAGGTATATGAGGAGTGTATGTGTTTGCAATTCTAGCAATTTCCTGATAAATCGCAATTCTTGCATCTGCATCAATTGTTCTAAGGCCTAAGTCAATCCAATAGTCAATTTCTTCATTTTGGAAGTTACTTCTGTTAGAACCGCCAGGTACGGCCTGGTTGCTATGAAGAACGCCACGTACATAACCTAAGAAAGTAGATGAGCTGAAACCGCCGAAGCCCGCTTCGAAGTCACCCTGTTGAGTTCTTTCTAAAGTAGTTGCAAGGTCATTCATTTCAACTTCAACATGTACGCCGATATCAGCAAGGTTTGCTTGAACAACTTCACCCATACGTCTTCTCTGGTCGTTTGAAGCGATCATAGAGAAAGTTATGTCAGCAGGATCAACTCCGGCTTCAGCTAACAATGCAAGTGCGCCTTGCGGATCAAAGCTGTGTATGTTCACATAAGGATCAAATCCCGGGAAGATAGTTGGTACATTTGCATATGTTGGGAATCTAAGGCCTTCCATACCAACTAGGATAACAGCTTCTATATCGACTGCCATAGATAGTGCACGTCTTACTCTGTAATCTGCAAACATATCAAGATCATTGTTCAAAAGCAATTTGCTATGAACTGTTCCAGCATACATTTGCATCTCAACGTCTGGATGATCATGCATTCTGGTAACGTCCGCAGGAGCAACATATACGTTAAAGTCACCTTCGCCCATTTCCATTGCGATAGTTCTCGAAGTTGGCTCAGGAATAACTCTCCAAGTTACATACTCGACTCTGGCAGCTCTGTCAGGATCGAAGTAGTTTGGATTAGCATAACTATGGATGCTGTCGCCGGCTCTCTGATGATCAAATATAAACGGACCAGTACCAATAACATTTGTCTCAAAGTCATTACCTGCATCAACCAAAGCCGCTGGCATTACCCTATTACTATGATGAGTTAGGTCCTGGAAAAGCATTGCGTTTGGCGTTACTGTGTCCACACGAATTGTTAAGTCATCAAGTGCTTCAAAGTAAACGATACTAGCACGAGATGCAGCACCTTGCGGGAACTGACGAACAAATTCCCAGCTTCTGATGAAGTCATGTGCAGTCACTATTGTTCCATCATGGAATTGAACGCCGTCAAGAAGAGTAAATTCAAATACAGTATCACTAATAGCTACATAACTAGCTGCCAAATCAGGAACTGCATTAAGGGTTTCTGCACAAAGTCTGAAAAGTCCATTATAGTGCATAACATTCATGTACGCACCGGCTACAGCGTTGTGCTGACCTGGAGCTAATGAAGGTGGTTCATCTTGCGTAAGTACAATAATCCCTCTGCCAAGACCAGCATCCTGCGGCGGTGGCTCTGGTGTTGGTGGTTGCTGACCCGGCTCTGCCGCTACTGGCGGAGCAGGCGGTTCGTTTGGTGTCGTAGGTTGGCAGGCAGCCAATGTACCTATCACAAAGGCAACGACCAATGCTACACCTAAAAATCTCTTTTTCATAAACTTTTTCACCCCTTAAAAATAATTGGTTCTCTTAGTTTCTTATATTGAACTACTTAATACTTTTAGTAGACAATATACTACTGTGACTAAATCCTCAAAGCATTTTCAAAGGAAAAAATTATATATGTATTTGTTTCTGAACAATATTATACGCATTATATCAGCTGTATATTACAAAACAGTTACAAAAGTACAAAGAATTTATTAATTGTGTATTATTCATGAATACTGGTCACAAAAGCCTCATCAGGTATGTACCCGGACGAGCAAGCGGGCGTGCTTCAAGCACCATTGCGTAGGTCGGGCTTAGCCTGCTTCAAGTATATAGTGAGTTTTCGTCAGGAATAAATCGGCTTCAGGGCTTACTTTTCAAGGTCTTGCGGCCTCAAAATTTTTCCTTTGCTACCTTAAAGCTTTGATTTAGGGGACTCCGGGGCAGAAACTACTCCTTCGGGGCGTCCTAATTTCTTCCGATTTCAGACGATTCTCCTCAGCTGGGCAAAAGGAACCGGTTGAAGTATCGGGCGCACGCCTTGGTTTACGATATGCCGTTTGTGCGTAAACCAGTACTATTTTTCACTGCAAGGTCCCCGAATAACAAAGTTTTTTGGGGTGACCTAAGGTGAAAAATTCAGAGCTAGGAAATGTTTTTCAAGAAAAACATTTCTTATCCTGCGGATTTTTAGTCTGCGGCGCTTAAAAAACAGTTTGTCTTCCAGGACTATACACAACAGTCCTTCACCTTTGCGAATAAGTACGTTGTTTTATTAATATTGAATACATGATTATTATGTTACAATTAATTTTTCTTCCAATCAATTTTGCTCTCGAATAATTTTGCTCATTTCATCATAAATCTTTAGGCCCGAAAAAAAGCCCATTTCAAAAGCAAGGTCACTTAAATCGCTTGATGCGCTTAAGATTTCAACAAACATTTCATCTGTCTTATTAGACTTTTCTGTTTCATCACCCACGCTGTTCCAATCAAAAGCGATTATCCTATCTCTTGCCAGGTACATACCATGCCAAAGGCTTGTTTTATAAAATCTATGCCTATCTTCTTCCGTACTTTCTTTAGCATCAACGCTCATCTGTTCTGCTCCAGTACGGATAAACTCAAATATTTGACGGCTGCAAGCTCTTTTCCAAATATCCTTGCTGTACATAATATCACCTCTCTTAAAAAATTTTAAAATTAAATCTATAATGAATATTAGCTAGAACATATTATAGCTACAATATACTGATGTTACTTGTGAATGAAGGGAGCACTCAAGCACATTTATGTGGGAAAAGAACAAGAAGAAAAGGATTGCAAGATTGACTGATACACTCCACGGAAATCATTTTTCTTAATTCCCCAAAGCGTCGCAGACTCTTAATCCGCAAGTCGGGCTTTGCCCGACTGAGGAGAATCGGTTGACTGTAAGCGCACAAACCGATTCATTCCTTCGGTACATCGTTAAAATACTAAGGAGCGGTAGCGACGACGTATTTTAACGACACGGAAATCAAATATTGATTTCCGTGGTTGCACTCAAAGACATATTGACAAAACCCAAACCTCAATGCTAAAATAACTTTGATATACTTCGGGGTTGGGTGAAATTCCCTATCGGCGGTTAAAGTCCGTGAACATGTTTTGCATGTTGATCTGGTGAAATTCCAGTACCGACGGTTAAAGTCCGGATGGAAGAAGGTATCAAAGCAGCCTAAATAATTTTTAGGTATGGCAGTCGCATGGCCTGATTGTCATATTAGCTTGTTTATCACGCCCCGATTTTTGTATTCGGGGCTTTTTTTATTGCCCCCAAAAAAAAATAGTCAATAAACTTGAAAACCGCCCAATAAAGCTTGCCCTTTTCCTGCAATACATCGTCAGTGCCTCCTAGCGTAAACACATCGATTATGCGTCTCATGATTTTCACCTATGGCGTAAACGGTGCTAACGCACCGCCGGTATCTTCCGGTCACTATCGGCACTTCCTTGTCTTACAGAAAAAGTGCCGCACTTTCTTTGGTCGCTTTTCAACCTATTGACTACAGGAGGGATTCCCATGAATCAAAAAACGAAGAAACTAAGCACATTAGGTATGCTAAGCGCACTTGCAATCATTTCCGTTCTTTTAATACGCATACCTTTGATGCCGGCGGCACCGTTCCTTACCTACGACCCTAAAGATGTAGTAATAGTCATAGGCGGGTTTTTGTTTGGACCGCTTGCAGCTTTTCTGATGAGCATTGTTGTGGCTTTTGTGGAAATGATAACGGTAAGCGACACGGGCATCATTGGAATGCTGATGAATGTGATTGCGAGCAGTGCTTTTGCGTGTAGTGCAGCTATCATCTATAAGAAAATGCGCACTTTAAAGGGTGCTGTTTATGGCCTTATTGCAGGCTGGCTGCTTACTACTGTTGTTATGGTGCTGTGGAACTATCTTATTGTGCCTCTTTATATGGAAGTTCCTCGTCACGTAGTTGCGGGGATGCTTATGCCTATTTTTGTGCCTTTCAATTTAATTAAAGGCGGACTAAATGCAGGTTTTGCCTTGCTTTTGTATAAGCCGCTTAAAGTCGCATTCAAAGCTGCAGGCATGGCAGCAGGCGAAGAACCGCAAGCCTCCGGCACGACACTAGACGTCTATGAAGCATCGCAAAAAAGAAAGCGTACTATAGGCATCATAATCAGCGCAACTTTTGTAATACTAACTTGTATATTAGCAATATGGGTGATAATGCAAACTTAGGGCATGTAACAATAGATTTCGAAAAAGGGTTACGAGCGTGATTTTCCGACAATTGAGGAAGTGCCGACGACGCATACCGGAAGTAGTGCGCTAGGAGGCGCGCTAACGAAAAGTGACGGTAAATCAGCCGAAAGACTTTTCGCAAACTCTATTGTCGATATACCCTTGCAGGAAAGACTACTTGTCGCTTACAAACTCCGCATAAATAGAATATTGCATAGGACCCCATCTTGATTTATAATTGAACGCTAAGCAAGCATAAGAGCCTGTTTACTATCTCGCTTTTGACGAATTTTTGAGAAAATTTATTGCCAAACAAGGCTGGTCGGCCACAAGCAGCCTGCTCACCCTAGCGCTTCCTGGGAAGCGCGAACAGTGACCGGAAGAAACCGCGGTGCCTTGGCATCGTTTTTGCTGAAGGCAAAAATCTTGCACCGCATATGCAAAGCTAATACGCAAGTGAGCGCTGACGATGTATGGTGATAAATTTACTAAAAAGGAGGCGAAATGGATATATAAACAGACTCTAACGAGGGGGATAATTATGCAATACTTGCAACCTGACGATTTCAGAAACTATTTTTTTATCAATGATTTGAAGCTCTCTCCGAGCGGCAAAAATATAGCGATAATGGGCCGTAAAGCAAACGCCCTAAACAATTACGACGTATCCATATTTGTGGACAGTGGTAATGGTTTCAAGATTGTATCTGACGCCATGAGCAATGTTTCGCAGTTTTTGTGGCAAGATGATGAGACCATACTTTTTAGTGAGGCTTGCGAGCCTGAGGATATTAAGAAAATTGAGGAAGGCCACGAGCTTACTTGCTATTACAAAGTAAATATTCATGATCGTATAGTGCAGCCCGCATTTAGGGTGGATGCAGTTGTTGTAGATATCCACCTTCTATCGCCTGGCAAGTTTTTGGCACAGACTATTTATGATATCAACCGCCCATCTCTTAAGGGCAAGTCGGAAGAGGAAGTTGCGAAAATCCTTGAGGAAATAAGGATGGAAAAATGCTTCCAAGTAATTGATGAGCTTCCGTTTTGGACAGACGGCAGAGGTGTCACCAACAAAAAGCGAGTACGACTCAGCATATTGACCGAGGATGGAAAACTCGACCCTATCACAGACCCGCTTACAAATGTTGTGGATTATAGACTTTCTGCATGCAGAGAGCGTTTGGCGTATATATGTGACCCGGCTCCCGCGGAGATTCGAAGTCTTGAGTGTAATATCCATGTAGTGAATCTGGATACCCGCGAGGAAGAGATTGCGCTATCTGACCCTAAGCGTATCCGTATCTTCGACTTTTGGAAGGATAAGCTTGTGGTGAGTTATGCTGAGCCTAGTACGCACCGCTACTATCACGGCCCGTTTTATATAGTGGACCCGAAAAACAAAGAAACGAAAGAGATTGCGAAGTTCGACCTTTCTATAGGGGAGCCGGGCTTTTCGGACTCTAAGTTTGAGGGCGGAGAGATGAGGCAGGTTGTAGGCGACAGCTATTTCTTCCTCTCGCTTAAGGGCTATCATACCGATATTTTTGAGCTTGATTTAAACAGTGGGGAAATTATGAATGCAACAAATAGCCATGCGGACATTAATTTCTTTGACATACAAAACGGCCGAGTAGTTTTTGGCTCAATGGTACCCGGAAAATTGATGGAAATATTCGAGCTAAAAGACGGCAATATAGTGAAAATCAGTACATTTAACGATAAATTTCATGAATCACGCAAATATGTGGCGCCCGAGCATCTCACATTAATAGACAAAGAAGGCGTAGAAGTGGACGGCTGGGTTATGAAGCCTGTGGATTACGAAGAGGGTAAGGTTTACCCCGCAATACTCAATATCCACGGCGGCCCGAAGCTTGCATACACTGACGGCTATTTCCATGAGATGCAGTATTGGGCGAATCAGGGCTATTTCGTACTTTATTCAAACCCTAGAGGCTCTGATGGCAAGGGCAATGAATTTGCAGATATCAGAGGCAAGTACGGTACTATTGATTATGATAATCTTATGCAGTTTGTAGATGAATGCATCTTGAAATATCCCGGCATCGATTCGGAGCGGCTAGGCGTCACAGGCGGCTCATACGGCGGGTTTATGACCAGCTGGATGGTTGGGCATACCGATAGATTCAAAGCGGCGGTTTCGCAGTGTTCTATATCTAATTGGTCGTCATTTTACTGTACAAGCGACATAGGCTATTATTACGGATCTGACCAGATGGCGGCCGACCCATGGAGCGATTATGCAAAATTATGGTGGCATTCGCCGCTTAAGTATGCTCCGAATGTGAAAACACCGACCTTGGTGCTACATTCGTGCGAGGACTTCCGCTGCTGTATTCCTGAGGCGTATCAGTGGTATACGGCACTTAAGCTGCATGGTGTCACGACTAAGATGGTTGTTTTCCATGGCGGAGACCATGAAATGCCGCGCTCAGGCAAGCCTGATTATAGGACGAGAAGGCTAAAAGAAATTACAGAGTGGATGGATAAGTACCTAAAGATATCGTAAAAATGCGGCGTCGCTACGCTCCTTTGGCATTTTTACGAGGTTTCTGTATGTATGAATCGATGACTGCAAGCGCTGTGCAAGCATAGTTTACCTCAGCCGGGCAGAAGGAACCGGATGAAGTGTCCGGCGGCACGATTTGATTTATGCACATGTTTCTAGTGCATAAATCAGTGCCGTTTTTCGCTGTCGGGCGAAAAATTCGCAAGCTAGGCAATGCTTTCAAGAAAAACATTACTGAGCTTGCGAATTAAAGTCTGCGACGCTAAAAGGTGAATAAAGGAATATTTGGAGGGTTATATCATGAAGAACAGCTATAAATTTTTCGAAAACAGAGATTGTGCATTTTTCCCGTGCCACACTGATGTGGTCGAGGATGGATTTAACTGTTTATTTTGCTATTGCCCCCTTTATTTCCTAGGAGATAAGTGCGGCGGTAATTTTAAGACAGTCGGCGGCAATATAAAAGATTGCAGCGACTGCCTGATTCCCCATCGACCGGGCGGCTATGACATTATAATGGGTAGGATAGCGGAGAATATTGGCCAGATGTAGGGAGGTAGAGGCATTATGGAAGAAAAAGTAGAGGGCAAAAAAGAAAAAGAAGAAAAAACTCCTATGCAAAAAGCAATGGGTCAAATTAAAACCGCCTATATCGCAGCATTTATTTCAGCGGTGCTAACATTTGTAGTTGCCGTTGCGTCAATATGGGTAGACCTAATAAGCGGCCTTAATATTTTTGCTATCATCGATGTTGCATTTATATTCGTGCTCGCTGTTTTGCTGGTTACGATTAAAAGCCGAATTGCGGCAGTTATTTTGCTTATTTACTATTTGTTTTCGCAAATTTCGATGCGTATAGGCAACCCTGATATAGGTGCTGGAAATATCGCTATGCTTTTGATTTTTGTATGGGCATATTACCAAGGAATTGTAGGGACTTTCACATATTATAGGTTGAGGAAAGCAGAGAAGCAGGAGTTGCAGTAAGCCGAACTTAGGGACATGCAATTGGGGGTCTCTCGGCTGTCATCATAGTCGCCAGCCTGTCAAAAAAGCCTTGGATTTGTTATACAAATCCAAGGCTTTTTTGAGATCCCGATCTGTATAAACCGGATACCTCGGATAATAAATCATCAATCAATCTACTAAAGTTTGCCCTCTAATATCCAGTAAAACGGGTAAGAAAAGTGCCTGTGGCGGAATTTATAACCACCTTCTGACTTCTCAACAACAGCCGTCAATCTGATAGGATATGTAAACTCTGTTCCCAAAGCAGTCTCTTTAAGGGCATACGCAATACTACGCTTTATTGAAAATAGTTTGTCCTCTGGCGGTAAGCCGGAATTTATTGATTCCTCAATCTCTTGCAAAGATCTATCAAAAATCTTGTCTTCAGATATTTTTTGCTTAACTGCCCCGATTGCAACTATCCATGAGAACCGCCCCGCCTCAAACACGGCAACCTGCTGTGGATCTAAGCATAGTCCGCCTAATTCAGCGTCATTAGCCAGCTCATTTTCAAGTTGCTTTAGCATGCTTAATAGCTGGGCATTAGCCTTGTTGCCTTCGTGTGCAACAATCTTATCTCTCGTTGAATTATGGGCGGCAAGGTAGTTCTCAAGCGGCTCCTCAAATCGCTCGTCAGGATAGCTGGTTTTTGCTATTGTGAAGTGAAGGGTTGCAATCTTCCATGCCCCATTTTCCTTCACCAGCATTCCACTAAGTTCGCTAGGCCATAGATACTCTCGCTTGCCTGGCTTGCGCTGATTGTATTTTAAGCGTAACAGCCAGTTAAGAAAAGACAGACGTTGTTTTGGAGTTGCTCCTTGATTTTCGATAATCTCCTTAACATAGTCAACAGAGTTTTTGTTTCTTTCTTCGGAATCTTCAAACGAGTATTCCACTGTGCAATCAGCGTAAAACCATGCTGCATCACCATCCGCATCAATCTTTGCGCCTTCAATGTCGATTTTAAAATCCCCCCAGCCACCGTCCCAATCACTACGGATAAGTTCTGTAACTTCTTCGCGGCCTATGCACATTTCACCAGACCCTGTTCCTAATGTCAGCAAGTCATGTCTGTCTGAAAAAATTTCTGCCATTAGCGCAGATGTGTTTTCGGGGATTTTTTCTTCATATCCTCTTTGGAATTTTGTTAATGCGCCAATAATTTCTTTCATAATATCGCTCGCCCCTTCGCTATTTTAAATTGTCTGGTGTTGCAAAGGTTCTGCCTTTTATTACTCTTTTGTAAAAACTAATATCCAACCACCGCTTGAACCTAGTCCTAGTTCTGATTCAATCGTAAACCTTGACCCATAGTGGATATTAAACGCTTGCCCCATAGCACGTATCGGTGTGTCTGAAACTGTAAAATGACGACCTGTAACTCGTATAACAACATAATCATCTGTAATGTATCGGATACTTATACGTCCTTCATTACCCAAGCCATCTATGATAGTTATCTCATCACCCCTTGTCATATTTTGTGGTGCTGTAAGAGGATTAGCTGGCCCTCTTGGAGGGTCATCAATATCGCCGCCAAAACTTACTCTCGTACTAATACTTAATGTCACATAAGTTTCATTTTGATCTTCTACAATATTATTAACTACCAAAAACATGACAATTAACAAAATCGCGATCAGTAAAACTATTAACCTGTTTTTTTGCTTCTTCATATTGCCCACCAAATATAAAATTTGTTCGTTATTTGCCGAACCGAATATACAGTCTAATTCTTCTTAGGTGCCAAGGAGTATCTTTGGCTTAGAAAAGAAATACATAATTGGGCCAAAATAATTCTTAAAAATAGATAAAAATTCATCGGAAGTCACATTACCGTTAATCGACATAACATCAAGCTTATTGCCGGCAAAAGTGCATAAGTATCCAGTAGAAGAATAGCCGTTTTTAATATAGAACTCTTTGCGCTTTTTTCTTACCTCTCTATCTGCCGCAGATTCATCCTGAACATCAAGATTTAGAACAATGCGGTTATTGGGATACACTTCGTGAAGACGCCGCATAATTTGCGAACCATAGCCCTTTGAACGTAGGTCTGGCTGAGTCGCAAGATACCATAAATAGGTCATGTCTTTAAATGAAATTGTGTAGGTTAATCCTACAAACACATCTCCATCATAAAAAGCATCAAATTTAACAGTGTCTTTTTTTGTTTGATTGATTAGAAGCGCCAGAGGTACTTGCTCCTGCCTAGGAAAGGCGGAAGAATATAAATCTTTTATATGTTGAAAACCCTCTTTGTCATATTTAATAGCTTTTGTAATTGGTTTAACGCTTAACATGTTTCGTCTCCCACTTATTTAATAGTCTATATCTTTCCATGTACGAAAATATAAATTTAGTTAGTTACTTGTTACCAAGCCGTCCACACGGCCTAATACTTATACTATCATTCTTAACCCTTATCCCTTACAACCATCAATGGAACTGAAACCAATACAACTATCGGTAAGACCAAAGCAGCCAATGCGAAGTTGTCTCCAACGACATTAAATAATCTACTTACTGTAAATTGAGCTATTGCACCTCCTAGTGTCATGCTTACAATTGCGAACGACATTACCTTACCAACAATTTCTTCAGGTGTATTTGTCCCTAAATAAGTGAAATAAATAAGTGAAAACATCATGATAAAGATATTCATAAAAGTTGTACCAATTATTATTAAAATATATGCCAACGTACCTGAAGTTAATATGAATAAGATTGACATAAAAATTGACACCACCGACATTATTAATAGCATCATTGGTAACTTAGACACATTAATTTTTTCACTGAATTTCCTTTGCATAAGGACACCTAGTATACCACCTAAAGCAATGATTCCTTGAGCTAAACCTAGATTCGATTAATACCTAATCCATTAATAATAAAAACTGACGGAACTAGATTAAGAGCAGGAGTAATAAGAAATGCGTACAAAAATATCCCGATTGTTGCACGCTTAAGATTGATATTTTCTTTCGAAACATACTAAAACCCTGCATTAAAATCGTCTAGTACTGCCTTTAAAAAACCTGTCTCAATTTTTTCTGGTTTTTCAAATTTTACTTTCATTGACGCATTAATGACTGATGAAAGAAAGAAAAGTATAAAACCAATATAAATAATGAAATCCAACCCCAAATTACGTAAGAGAAAGCCAGGTAATATAGGGATAAGAACACCTGAACCAATCATCATGATATACGTAACGGAATTAGCTTTCATTAAATCATCGATTGGAATGATTGAATAAAGTACCGTTTCAAAACTAGAACCTTGGATAGCTTGTAGCGTTGTCATTAAAAACAATAAACCGACTGAAATGAAATGAGTATTAAAACTTCCAGTTATTAGGACGTAAATTCCAATTATAAAGGCGATTAGGAATTGGCTTACTACAATAACCGACTTCTTATTTACTCTATCTGCCAGTAGACCACCGATTGGTGTAATCAAGATATAAGGTAACAAATTTAAAGTCAATATAGTCCCCAATAATGTCGGATTATTTGTTGCGATTAAAATATAAATTGGAATTGCAAATGTTAACAACGCTGTTCCAATTTCCGCCAATTCATATGCAAAGATATATTTTATAAAGTTTTTGTTCCATAGTTTTGTTGCTGTTGTCATTTTTTAACCCTCTTTTTTTGTTTTATTTTTAATCTTTTTCGCCATTCATAAATAAATTTTATTGATCTATCAAATTTTTTAAAGTAACCTAACTTTTTAAACCCCTTTGACAAGTCTTGATATAACTTGATATTAGGTTTTAAGCACTAAATATTTTATTGAAATAAAAAAAGCCACGGAGATACCCGTGGCAAACAATGATAGTAGCGTTTTATCGTACCGAACAAAATATGTCAGTACAACTAAAATGATTCAACAAAAAATGTTGATGAATTTTAGGGGCACTAAAAAAGTATTTAGGTATCTTATCAATAAGAAACGCACGTCTAAAAATGGTCAAATAAACCCAACGTTTTCGTTTCAATTATTATTTAATTTAGATAAGTCCTAAGACACTCACCGGCTACATTCCCCTTATTTTAAAGTTAAATTATATTAGCACATATTATATAGCATGTCAATTGTTTTTATTATCGAGTGGTTGGTTTTTTTAACAATGGGTGCGTTGAGTAGTTTTTTGGACAAAGAAATGATATAAGCACCGCTTGAGATGGACTTATATCAATTTGATTTATTCTGTAGGTTAAATCCCGTAATTCCAATGTTTTTTCGAGTTGTACATTGGAAACAATTTATCTTAGCATTTAATCTACTACCCCAACCACCAAGCCAAGCTAGACCCAATAGTAGCCAAATTGCAAACCAGAAGGAATTACCATTGAAAAAGTCGGCAGCAGTAGCGAATACTCCATATCCGAGAGCAATTGCTCCAATAATAAAAATTATAAACTTTATAAGACCTATCATCTAAAAACTCCTATTGTTCAAAATATAGAATTTGTTCGCTATTAGCCGCCTGTACGGCATTTTGCTTAATATGGTAGCTGTCACACTTTCATGCAGGTTAATCTTGATCGACTCTACTAATTGACCCTATAGCAGTTCTGCCTATATTCTGCGTAACAATTGGATTGCCGATATATCTAATATTTCCTACCCCCTCCAATGTGGCATCCAAGTTATCTGAAACAGCAATTATCACTTCGCCTGCGCCATTGAGATTTATTTCAGCCTCCGTCGTTTGCAGGCCGCCGGCAATTATACTTCCAGCTCCATTCTTAGTGATGATGACAGTATGTGCATCTCCCCAAAATTCCAATTCTGATGCTCCTGATAAATCTAATTCAAGTGTATCAACTTCCAGAGGCGCGGAGATAGCGACAAAGCCGTTTGAGACTATTGAAAAATTTTGAGTGGCTATGGCGTCCCAATCTTCTGCATGTAAAGCACCATTGACATTTATAGCAGTGAGAAAAGGTGCATTGATATAAACCCTTGGTCTGTAATAGTAATATACGATGCGGTCTCTGGTAGCCCGGGCAACAGATAAAGAGCCATGGCGTACTGATACTTCATGGAAATCAAATAAATTCTCTTGCATTTCTATAGTAACAGAAATGTTATCAGATTGCCTGAAAATCACTGTAAAGGAGGAACCTCCACCGACTTCTAATTCAGCAAAATCATCAACTTGAAATGAACGAGAAACCATCGGACCAGTACCTTGTACGATATTGCCGCCTCCCCCTGCATCTACATTTGCACAGCCCCCAAGCAGTACCATAGCAGCGACTATAAGCAGGGCAAATATACCAATTTTTCTGTTCACAAAAGAACAATAAAAAACTATATTGGACATGAAAAAATGCCTCCTTAATAATTTATAATATTAGACCACATGCAATGCGACAACTGGAAGTCACATTATAAATTATAAAATTTATTCGTTATTGAAGCCGAACCGAATACACAGTCTGACTTATTCGCTTCACAATCTTGTGCCAGCATGAAATTATTAGTCTCGGCATTTATAGAATGACAGTTAGCACATGTCCAATCTTCTTTTTCGATATATTTAACAGATAAAGTTATTTCCATTATTAGCTCATTTTAAATAACGTGCATCATTTCCAAGATTTAATGACTTTGCACCTACAACTAATATTCGAAGATTTTTTATGACTTTTTCTTCTGAAATCCTAGAGTGATGTACAAGATCAGAAATTGAACGTAACTTATCGGAACCCCGCCATACCTCTCGGGTATGGCGGGGTTCCGCCTCTGCGATGCTAGGGCTGGCAGGCTGCCGGAGGTAGCCGTCCAGCTTGGCTCTGCGTGAAAAAATCTGCGTCCTATGATACTGTTTAAAATTATTTGACTAAGCGATGCGAATGAACGTTTTTTCCCTGCATAGTTGGAAGAATGTGCTTGCAATTTGTCAAATTCTCTGATAGACTGTATTTAACCACATAAAAAGCGCGGTGGCTTTGGGCGTATTAGAGTACCCCAGAGTCATAAGGTGAACAGGCACCCCATGCGTGACCAAATAAAACGGCCCCACCGCTTGCATAAGTGTAGCACATTTCCGTCCACTTTGCAAGTCACGTAGGAAGGCGTAGTTTTGACCGGAATCTGGGTCAAAACGTCAGCCGGTTTTTCCAACTTGTTGGAAAAATCCTTCCACGGAAGGCGTAGTTTTGACCGGATTCTGGGTCAAAACGTCAGCCGGTTTTTCCAACTTGTTGGAAAAATCCTTCCACGGAAGGCGTAGTTTTGACCGGATTCTGGGTCAAAACGTCAGCCGGTTTTTCCAACTTGTTGGAAAATTCCTTCCACGGAAGGCGTAGTTTTGACCGGATTCTGGGTCAAAACGTCAGCCGGTTTTTCCAACTTGTTGGAAAAATCCTTCCATAATTGGCCGTGTACAAAAATACTGTCACAATATGGGTATACACCTGTATTGTGTTTTTTTATTGGTTGCGGTGGGGTCTGCGGCCTGCCTTCTTTGACTTGTTTGTTTTTCAGCCCACGAGTTACCAACATATCTAATTGTTTTTTTTATTGGAATGTATATCAACAGTTCTACTGTAAACGTTTCCGTAAACATTTATGTAGCACTAATCCTAGATTAAAACCAAAAGTTTAAGCTACGCCCCAAAAGGGCGAGGAGAAGCCCTTTTGAGGTGATTCTAGCTTCGAAAATGTTATGGATTTTAATTATGTATTAGTATAAGCATTACATGCAAGGAGTGGGCTGTAATTCGGGCAGTTTTAAGCTGGCAGGCTGTATAGTAATTTTCTTAACCATAGTCCGGCTTTTGCGCACGGTAAGGCTAGGGTATGGAGCAAAAGCGGGACTACCAAAGCAATTCCATGTTTGACTTGAAATTTTCTGCGCCGAAAAGCTCCAACGCTTCAAGGACGTCGTAGAAAATCACCTATGTCAAACGGAATTGCTACCGTAAGTTAAATTGCTATAACATAACTAAATAGACATATCACGCATAGAAAGGTATGTTTTTTATGGACAAAAACACTAATTTTGAGCAACTGTATTATTACACATTAGCCGAGTATAACAAAGTCATTGTTCAGCTTGAGAAGACGGTAGAGCGGTCCAAAGTAGTGATGTTGGATATTGAGGAGAGGTATTTAAAAAACGGGGGCGAAGATGTAGAAGACTCTTAGTATGTATATTTTAATTATACCCGGCTGAGGTAAATTTGTCCGTGCGCTTTAGCGCACAAGCCGATTTGCTCCTACAGTAAAAAACTATTCGTTTCCCGAATTTAATCCGCTAGACGGGCTTTTGGAACCGGAAGAAAATCCGGACGCGACCGAAGGGAGCGGTTTTCGCCGAGGCGAAAATTCTGAGCCCGTCTGAGGGAAATCGGCTGTCCGTGCGCTTTAGCACACAAGCCGATTCGCATAGTAAACTCACAAAAATGGCAAAGCCATTAAGGCTTCAACTGTGTGACGGTTGAGTAGCCGCTAACACCCTTAATTCATGTACAGGGTTGTCCACTTCATTCCGGCTGGCAAAAATTTCTGATTCTATTGCAAAAAAAGATTTTACCCCTTTTAACTGCTCCCGAAATACTTCATGCGAATTTTCAATTTCTCCAGCTTCACATTGTTTGCAATAGTAAGTACCGCATGGAATAGTAATAACATTTTTACCTTTATGGAATTTAGGTAATTCCATAAAGGCGTATCGCTTTACACCTTCGGGCGAATATTCGATTAATGACCCTAGCTCAGTAAATATCCTGTAATCGTCATCTTCATAGTCAAAATCGTAAAACCCTTTTAGGATTGTAGATTGGTTTGTCTCTCCACACACTTCATCATGAGGGACAACAAAGTAAAATTTTTGAGGAATATAACGAGAATAAATTTGCTCACTCTTATGGTACTCTTTCGCTAGTGAAATTTTTTGCTCAGCAGTTTCAATATACTCTACACCTTTTTGCAATTTTCTCATTTTTTCACTTGCAACGCTTTTTCCATAACTTAAAAGCGCAAGATAGTCAATCGTCCTTTTTTCATCTATAAATTTTTTCTTTTAGCGGAATATCCAACTCAACGCAAAACATAAGAATTTCCACCAAAAACATTTGTTCATAAGCATAATAACGATATCCCGAATCGGGGTCAATAAAAACTGGCTCTAGTAAGCCAATTTGAATGTAGTAGCGAATCGACTTTACTGTAGCCCCTGTTAGCTTGCAAATATCACCTACAGTCAGCAGGTTATTTTTTTTGCTCATGGAAAAGCCCTCCAAAAAAAACTCTAAATAACTATTGACTCTGCCCCAAGGGCTTACCCTACACTTGATTATAGAGCAAGGGAAATAATCTGTAAAGGGGTTTTACTAACATGGAAAACAGTAGTTTATTCAAAACATTCTCAAAATACGTTGGAATGAACTTAATCGGTCTAGTAACATCAACGATAGTCATTCTAGTTGATTATATATTCGTTTCAATGACTATGGGAGCGGATGGATTGGCAGCAGTTACATTTGCCGTTCCAGTTTATACCATTGTTATGGCAATAGGTATGATGTTAGGTGTGGGCGGTGGTGCAAAGTACGCTGAACATTCCGCAAAAGGTGAACAGGAACAAGCGAATGGTTATTTCACGCTATCCATAAAGTCAGCGTTTATTATCGCCATTCCAATTGTTTTGATTGGGATATTCCTTGTAAACCCAATTAGCGGTTTGCTTGGGGCAGATGGCCACATGAGAGATTTGGTTGCTTCTTATGTAAGGGTAGTATTACTTGGTTCTCCCATCATGTTACTACATTTTACTCTAACGAGTTTTGAACGCAATGATGGTTCACCCAAAATTGCTATGATTACTGGCGTTATCGCTAGTGTCATGAATATCATAATGGATTACGTTTTCATTATTGCCCTAGACTTAGGGGCAGGAGGCGTGGCTGGCGCAACTGTGGTTGCAATGACGTGTGCAATAGGATTTTTAACGATTTACAGATGGAGAAAGAAAGCAAACTACCGCTTTGTAAGGACACGATTAGCGATAAAAAGGCTTGCAAGTATGTACGTTATTGGGGGTCCAAACCTTCTGAGTACGCTATTATATTCTTTCCTTACGATTACCTTTAACCTAATACTTTACAGGGTATCTGGCAACATTGGTGTAGCCGCTTTTGGAATTATAACCACATTTGCATTTATGATACAGATGTTCTTTACAGGGATCGGGCAAGGAATGCAACCAATAGCCAGTTATTTTTACGGTAAAGGCAACTGTGTCAAGCTGAAAAGCATTGCCAATTATGCCATTATTGCTAATACTATTTTGGCTGTCATAGTTATTGCCGTTATAAATATTTTTGCGACTGGCTTAGTGTCTATATTTAATCCTGAGCAAAATGCAGAACTGGCACAACTGACTGATACAGGGCTACGAATTTATTTTATTGCATTTCTACCTTTTGGAATCACAAATATAGTCACATTGTTTTTAAGCGTAACAAGTAGTCCCACATATGGGCTTGTGGCTGCATTCCTTCAAGGTGGTGGCATAGCCATTCCGCTTGTGCTCATACTTTCACGCCTTTTTGGAATTACAGCCATTTGGGCAACATACCCAGTAGCGTAATTTATATTGGTTATCATCAGCATTACTTACTTGGTTCGAGGGCATAGGATTCACAATGAAATGTTTGCAGGAAAGGTGGTATCATAATGAAAAACTATGTTATAACAATCCGCCGTAAATTGGGAGCGATGGCAGAGATGTTGGAAAACTTGTAATACTTCGCTAAGGAGGTAATGCATCTAGTTGCCGATAAAAGCGGAATATCGGTAGAGGCAATAGAAAAGAGCGGCGAGCGTGTTTCGAGTGAGTTTTTATTAAACCTTTACGCCTATCATCAAGTATAACAAGCCTACGTATACTATCTTGCCACACATCTTACATGGCGGCAACTTTGCTAAGCAAGATACACGACACAGAAAAATCAGTTCATGCTCAATCGAATATCAATTTAACAAGTAAACTGCAAAAGCATTATCCATTTTATCGGATAATGCTTTTATTTTTTTGGAACTCCACCTTTTATAAAACACTAGGCGCCTTTACATATTTTCGAATATTTCAGGAGTGTTTATTTTAAAATCTTCTGTAATATAATCGATTATATTGCCAAACACATGATTTTCTATGCCCATTTCATCAAAAATTCGGCCTATCTGACCTCTATGATGGCAAGCATGACCCCACCAACCACTAATAGCTAAAGCTAGGGTCGTATCATAGATAAAATTGATATCAGTCTCTACTACACTAAGATTGTCCTCAATAGCTACTACAAGCTCATTATCACTTTGCAACAAAGCTTTATTAATAATATCAAAATCGACTACCTCTTCAAATTTATGGGCATCTTCAAATGTAAATTCTTTTACGCTAAAATCAGCATTTGGAATGACCTTAGCAAAATCCACAAAGCAAAGATAGTTTCCCATCAATAGATGCCTATATAAATCTACTAAGTTTTTATAATGCTTGTGTTCGCCTCTTTTTTTCATCAACTCTTCTTTGCTAAGTTTTTTAAGAGTATTACTAACTGCTATATTGGCCTGTTGGTTCATCTTTACTTGAATTAGAATTAGTTTTTCTAGTGTTGTCATAACTATCACTCCATTTTTTAATTACATTGTATCACGGCAAACCAGACAACAGTGTGTCTTGTCTGAAAATAAAATATTGCTACTACCACTTTATAAATCGCAATTATAAAAATGCTATTGCAAAGTGCCACAGGGGCGGAATTAAAATACATCTTAGTGCAAAACTACATTGAATCTTCGCAGTTTTTGCACACTACTGAAACTTAATTTCGCCCTCGGTGGAATTGCGGGTATAACTTAGTAGGGACATTTTATCGTCTGTAGACATGCACAGAAAGGGCATAGCATATAAGCTTGTTCCTTCCGAGTTGTCTGCTATCAACCCAACGTAAAATAAGGTATTACACCTTATGCAACCCATGTTTCCAATTAACAATCACAAACAGGACAAGCACAACTGCCGCATTCCCAAGCATGACCCGCATCGTAGTAAGCTGAAACACAGAGTATAGGACGTACATCTTGGCTAATTGACGATATACTTAAAAATAATCCATCCACCCTAGACTGGATACTGGAAGCTAGAAAAGCCAATATTACGCAAAAGCACAGCTTGTAAAAAGATTAGAGAGTACAATTAACCTAACCCTCCGCCGAAAAGGCGAAGCCCAAGCCCAAGTCTATAGGCGTATACTCCGTAAAAGCATACTGGCTGAAAAAGGGCTTCTGCCCTCTCGCTTTCGAGGGAGAAGCCCACCGGATTGGGAGCGTTTTTGCCTACTCAAAGAAAAACAAATCTTCAAATTTCTTGTCAAGGGCTATACAGAGGATAAGGGCTAATTTTGCCGTTGGGCAGAATTGTCCTGTTTCTATGGAACTAATGGTGTTTCGTGACACTCCAACCATTTCTGCTAATGCCGCTTGTGAAAGGTCTTTTTCTGCCCTTGCCACTTTCAGCTTGTTCTTTAGTACGATTTCATCTCTCATAGCAGCCACCCAAAGAGAAAATTCCACTGTCCGAGTGATTTTGCTACAAGAAATACAATGCAAATCATTACGGCCATAGCAATACCCACAGTCCATGCAAGATGATATTTTCTTTTTGTGAAACGATACTCTGCCAAGCACTGCCCGAGTACAAATGCGCACAGAGTTGCACTTACAGCAAAAAGAGCAATAACCTCCCCTTGAAATACAATGAAAGTCACAATGGGAATGACTATGGCAATCATAATATACATGCCTAGACTGTTCCCTTTTAATTGTGCATACTCCAAACCCTCGTCTCTGCCTGAGTTCCTGCTCTTAGCCAGAATTTCCTCTTTGCGGCTGTCGTTGCCGTTTTCAGTTGGATTGCTCATAAAAACGCCTCCAAGTATTCTGTTGTTTTTGACAAGTATTGTTGTCAAATCAAATATGCCATACGCCAAGTTAACTTGTCAATAACTTTTTTATTTGAACATCTTATATATAAAATAAACCCCCCTTCTATCGTAGGATGTATAAGATAGGAGGGGCTTTGACATGGCACGGAAGTATACACATGTAAAGGTACATGAGGAAGAAATCATGAAACTACACGCAGAAGGCAGAACACGAAGAGAAATCGGCGAGCGATATGGTTTGACAAGAGAACAAGTTAAAGAATTGGTAAAACGATATAACCGAAGAAAAAAGAAGGAAGAAGCCGGAATACTACCCAGCCAGCGGGGTAGGCCGCTTAAGAGGTATGTCCTACCAGAGCAAGAGAAGGATAATGAAATCCGACGTTTGAAAATGGAAAATGAACTATTGCGGGATTTTCTTCGACTCGCTGAAGTAGGTGAAACCGTACGTCAAATATCTAGCCATATACCGCCATTGTAGCAAATATCCGATAATGAACATGTGTAAGTTTTTCGGCGTGCCCCGCAGCGGATATTACGACTACCGAAAACGAATGGATAGGCCAGACCGTGATGAATCTTTGGCAAAGTGTCAACAGAGGTGCGGAAAGACCTATGGCTACAGAAAAGTACATATTGGCTTGCCAGAAAAGGGATTCGTCGCAACCCAAAAACCGAGCATAGAATTATGCAAAAGTATGGCCTACTCTCCGAAATCCGAAGGCGAAGAAAATATCGGCAAATGGGTCAATATACACACACCTACGAAAACAAACTGAGCCGCAACTTTTATGCCGATAAGCCCAACATGAAATGGGTTACAGACATCGCCTGTATCCGAACCCATCAAGACTTTTTGTGCATCTCTGTTGTTCGTGATCTCTTTGACAATAGCATTGTTGCTTACAAAACAGGTACAGAACAAACGGTTAATCCGGTACTTCGCACCATAAAAGAGGCCAAAGAAAGAGAAGTGGTCACTACAGAGCTGCAACTCCACAGTGACCAAGGTTTCCAATACACTTCTCGCGAGTATTTTAACCTAACAAAAGAGTATGGTATTACGCCTTCGATGTCAAGACGTGGTAACTGTTATGACAACGCCATGGCTGAAAACTTCTTCAGCATCTTAAAGGCAGAGTGCATTAATAGGCATACTCTTCATAGTTTTGACGAGGCTCGTTCCTTGATTGATGAGTACATGCATTTCTATAGTCACGAGCGCACCCAGCTCAAAGCAAAACTGACGCCGCTTGAAAAACGCCGCCAGTTTACGTAATTCGTTGTACTTCGTTGATATCCTACGATTGGGGCTTTTCGCCACGTCCGTTTCACCTGTGGCAGTACACTTATAATTCGCTCATAAGGTTGATTAAAAAAGGCCTTGACAAATTGCCACAGGCAAAATCAACCGGCACATCTTGATACAGACATTTTAATCATAAGACACGCCGCCTTTATGTATGGCGTGGGGGAATGGGTAATGTTGTGATCGGAGCTATCCTCGACTACTCCGAAAATCCCTTTATTAATGTAAAGCCGACTTGAAACTGCTACATTATCGACACTTGCTGCACTAAACTATTTTATTGAAGTGTAGCAAATATCGGGTGGCTTCACAAATTTTATTTATTACCTATAAGTTGCTGTACATACTCTAAGGGAAACCCAAACCTATCTGAAACTTCCTGCTCGGTAAGCCCTTTGGCAAGGAATCTCTTCGCAACAACTTCCAAATCTTCACCAAGTTCGATAATATGTCCATCAGGGTCGTAGAATCGAATCACTCGCTGCCCCCAATTGTAATCATGAACATCGTGGATAATCTCAACACCAGATGCTTTTATCTTCGCTTGCCAGTAATCAATATCCTCAACTTCAAATGCAAGTTGATAGCTATTCGCCTTGGCTTTTACTTCTAATTTTGCACCAGTTGGTGTAGGTGCATAATTTTTCGAGCCTTCAATTATATCTTTGTAATTACACTGCAAAGTCATGCCGCCTTTGAAACTGATATAGTCACCTTCAATCACTTCGTCCATCTCTTGCTCCATAACTGTTTCATAGAAATTTCTTGCTCTTTCAAAATCATTTACCACAAGCATAATATACGCTCTGCTTATTTTATTTTTCATGTTTATCTCTCCTTTTTTAGTAACCATAACACACTAAACACGGCAACAGTGTTGTGATTATAGAGATTATTATTTTCCAAACGATTAAAAATATTGTTGACTAAGTGCCACCGGGGCGGAATTAAAATACATCTTAGTGCAAAAACTACATTGAATCTTTGCAGTTTTTGCATACTATTGAAATTAATTTCGCCCTCGGCGGGAAATCGAAAGGTATATTAATAAGGATGATTTGTCAGTAAATATTTACCATTCTCCATTTAGGTATTTTTCTACATCTGCTACTGGTATATCGCAGCGTTTGGCAACCTCTTCAACTGACATACCGCAAGATATGAAACGTTGAAGAACATGTAAAAATTTTTCCCCAACTTCAATAATATGTCCGTCCAAATCATAAATATGAAGAACTCTTTGACCCCAAGGTTGTTCAACTACTCCACCTTTTAGAAGCTCAATATTTGGATATTCCTCAACTTTTTTAATAAACGCATCAAAATCTTCCGCCTCAAAAACTAATTCCATATTATGAGAACGTGAAATAATGCTTTCTTTTGGTATGCCAAGCATTTTATCAAACCCTTGTTGTAAAGCTATTCCACCTTTGAAGCCAACATTGACTCCCCAATCACTATCTATTTCCAACCCCATTAACTCTTGATAGAATTTTTTTGACGCATCGATATCTTTTACAGATAAACAAAAACATTCATATTTCATTCGTTTCATCTCCTTATAATTCGGTACGTAAAATTTCTTGAATATACTCCGTTGGAAATCCGATATGTTCTGCGACTTCTGCAACTGTAAGTCCCTGTACTATAAAACGCTCAGCCACAATCTTCATACTTTCGCTTACCTCTACAATATTATTTTCATAGTCATAAAAACGAAAGCCACGTTGTCCCCAATTGTATTCGGCAATGTCGTGGATGAGCTCAATTCCTTCAGTGGATTTTATCTTATCCGCCCAATAACCCAAATCATCAACTTCAAAAGCAATCTGGAAGTTGCTGGGCTTTGTCTCATCTAGTTTGCCCCCTGTAGGGCGCGGGGCGAACTCCTCATCACCACTAACTATTTTGTCATAACGAGCTTGCAAGCCAAAAACATCCCTAAAGTCAACCATAGTGCCTTCAATATTAGCCACTATTTTTTGATCCATAACAGTTTCATAAAAGGTTTTTGTCTTTTCTATGTCTGATACCGCAAGCAGAACTCCCATACATTTGATTTTTTTCATGTCCATCTCCCCTAATCCAATTTAAGTTACGCCTTAGAACTCTTTAATTATACTTCGAAAATTTCGCAATTTCATTGTAAAAATCGGAAATATTATCGCGATACGACTGCGGCGTTATACTGCATATCGATTTAAAGTCATGGACGAAGTGGGACGGATCGTGAAAGCCTGTTAATTCAGAAACCATTGCAATACTATTTTGACCGTTTTGTAGCAATCGACAGGCAGCGTTCATCCGCACCAATCTCGCAAATGATTTTGTACTTGCACCCACATGTTGATTGAAAATATTGTTCAGCTGGCGTTCGCTATAATAAATGTCTTCTGACAACTTTTTCACCGAAATATTCCCAGCACAACTAATTACACTCTGAAATACGAAGCCTAATTGTGGATGATAAGTCGCATACATATTTTCCAGCAGTAAAATATCAAGGCCAGACACCAATTCGTAAACACTTCCAGCTCTTTCAATCGTTTCAGAGACTAGCTTGCTTAGAGTAGGATTAACTGCTTCAAAAGAAATCGTTTTGTCGGTTAATTCACTTTGGTTCACCCCTGTGAGGGCGTAAAGTCCTGCTGGCTGAAATTCGACAATCACTAGCATTTCAGATAGATTATTGCCAACTAAATATGGTTTTGTCATAGGTCCAAGTAGCTTAATAAATAAATTTTTTGTATCAATTGAAACAACCAGCGTTGCGCTTCCATGCGGCATTATAGTATAGCTGTCAGGCATATTTTCTTTTGTGGGAAAAGTTATAGTGTAATTTGATATATACTCTCTTAAAACAGGATGCGGAAGAAGGTATATGCATTCATTATCTTGAATTAATATGCGATGTTTTTCCTCAAATACTTGTATATCTTTTTTAGAAATCATAATTTAATCCTCGAATAAAGTACCAGATAATATAAAATTTGTTAGCCGCTGACTTTTTAATTTCTGCACGGCAGTTTGCAATATAATTGCTGTGATTGTTCTCTTAGTTCTAATAAATTACACCTTTATTGATTATAGTCAACACAGTTGAAAATAGTCAAATCATAAGCGAAGTATCTTTTTTACAAGGCTATAGTCACCGAACCTGAAAACTTTCCGATAAAACTTGTCTTTTTTCTACAATACAGCATTGCCTCCGTCAGCACTTTTCACTCCGTGAAAGGCCGCTCAAAACTTTTGCTTACGGCAAAAGCCTCGCTGTGCGTGTCCGGTTTCTTCCGGTTACTCCTGAGGGCGTCCGGCCTTCCGGGATGCTAGGCCGAGCAGTAAATGCGAAGCATTTACGACCAGGCTTGCCGGTGCCTCAGCACTTTTCGCG
>Ga0131853_10004325_pt1 | contig 25457 bp, 13 predicted proteins | sample TergutLab28metaG_FD_92764 | JGI IMG/M metagenome (GOLD analysis project Ga0131853, IMG submission 92764) | Labiotermes labralis P1 segment gut microbial communities from Petit-Saut dam, French Guiana - Lab288 P1 (version 2) (version 2) | ecosystem: Host-associated > Arthropoda: Insects >... | reverse complement strand
CACACACACACACACCACACACACACATACACACCACACCACACACACACACATACACACACCACACCACACACACACACATACACACACACCACACACACACACACATACACACACACACACACTACACTCACCACACACACACACCACACACACACATACACACACCACACCACACACACACACATACACACACTACACACACCACACACACACACACACACACACACATACACACACACACACACACACACACCGCTAACCATTCTACTTCCCTGTGAGATCCAGTTCCTTTGTCATGGAATTCTACTCAAGAGGCTGTTTGAACTGGAACACACAATTGATCTCTTTTTGAAGACTTTGATTCCACTATCATTGCACTTTGAAGACCATGACACCCGGATTTGCTGGCTTGCATATCTTACAGATATATTTTCAAAGTTAAATGACTTAAATATTCAAAGTGAAGGGAATAATTAATTTCAATGGAAAATAGAGCACATGCCTTTCTCAGGAAACTGTTTCTATGTCAGCGAGGAGTAAGGACGCCTCCCTTTCGGAATTCTGGTATGAAGTCCTCCCACTGGATAGAGTACAGTGACGGCCCTGACATTTTTGCGAACAGACAATTCTTTACCACGGCATTAGTGAAGAACAGACAGAGAAACTGTGCAGCTAGAGTCATACTTGAACTGCCAGAACTACCTAGCCCAAACTAACATCGAAAATTTGATGTCATCAGCAGTGGCGTAGCTGGGGTTTTTAACACCTGGGGCGAGCAATCACAGTGGCTCTCCCGACAGATATTACGGACTCTAAAATATTCACAATTACTTATTGCATGTATTGTTATTTGTCTCGATAGTTTAAAATTTGTTGACAGCACAAAATAAGATTTTGTCATTTAAATATCCATTTTGCCGCGTTTGGGAATCTGCTGCCCGGGGCGGCAGCACAATTCGCCACACCCTAGCCACGCCACTGGTCAGCGAAAGAAGCTCAGACCTCTTACTAACAGAGAAAAAGTATCAACATGTCTTGGTAGATATACTGTTTTGGTTAGTTAGTTTATCTAAACATCTTAGTGCTATAAAATTAACATTAACTGTATACAGTTAAATTAGAGAAGTATTAACTGTAGAATATTAGTATCTCCAGTACGCAGTGGTACACGTGAAGGTTTTGTGAAAATTGCACATGACAAAAAATAAAAACGTTGAAAAACACTGCATTGTGCCATAGCAATAAACAGATCCTAAATTTCTGTACGATTGCAAAGACTGTGTTCTATCTTATTGTGTCATAATGAGCCCATTGTTTGAGCTCTTATCTACAAACAGCTCACAAGACATAAACCCATTTACCGCGTTATATCGTGTTTTCTCCTTCCTGCTGCTTGATAGCACGTAGCTTGTGCTTGCAGCTAGGACACACACGTAACATCACAATATACAACAAGGCTGGCCAACTTCAACCCACAGGAGGGCCACATAATTCGTTAAGGACTCACCTGAAGGCGGGGGATTGAATTCACTAGAATACCGTTATTTACAAGCAATAAGTGACGCTAGAAATACGGCTGGATGACAAGGTAGTAGGCCTTATTGAGCTCGATCAAACACAGAGAAACATTGTTTTACTGAGTGGTGTTTTAAACAATTTCCCTGCTAATAAAGTTGCCATATTATAATAATATAAACAGCCAACTAGATGCAACAGTAATAGATTTTATTGATAATTACAATCAGCTCAATATGTTTCGGGCGATAATTTCGCCCATCCTCAAGAGCACTAGACTGTGTTTACAACTTGTGGTATAATGCACCGGCGATGCATTATAACACAAGCTGTAAACACAGTCTAGTACTCCTGAGGATGGGCGAAATTATCGCCTGAAACGTGATGAGCTGATTGTAATTATCAATAAAATCTGTTATTGTTGCATCTAGTTGGCTGTTTATATTATTGTATCAACGATGCACGGTCACACAAACATCAAATTTGCCATATTATGTTTTGTATACCTATTATGTTAGCTAAAGGCGTAGATGGGAAGATAATATTAAGATGGATCTTCAGGAAGTGGGATGTGGGGGTATTGACTGGATCGAGCTGGCTCAGGATAGGGACAAGTGCCGGGCACTTGTGAATGCAGAACCTTCGGGTTCCACAAAATGCGGGGATTTCTTGACTAGATGAAAATCGGTTAGCTTCTCAAGTAGGTCTCTGCTCCATGGAGTATTATGTTAGCTAAACTATTAAGATGGATCTTCAGGAAGTGGGATGTGGGGGTACAGACTGGATCGAACTGGCTCAGGATAGGGACAGGTGCTGGGCACTTGTGAATGCAGAATCTTCGGGTTCTATAAAATGCGGAGAATTTCTTAACTAGATGAAAATCAGTTAGCTTCCCAAGAAGGTCTCTGCTCCATGGAGTATTATGTTAGCTAAACTGTATTACTGAAAATGTTCAGGTGACCAAGGGCTGCACGTTGGACAGCCTAATATAGAAGATGTCACTTGGTGCCAGTTCATGTTACGTGTTGAGAACAGTAAAAGATAAAGGCTGGTTCTCCAGCTTAGGGAATGTTCTGATTATTCACAGCCGCAACGGAAGCTCTATTTGCATCGGAGATGCCACTGAACTGCCCAGTCACCGGTCAAAAAATGATGAAATCCTTATATTTCTTTACTGATTTTACTCATCGCAAATATATTGTGATTGCAAGTGGGTGACAGTCAGCAAAATAATAAAATGCAAATATTATTTAATATTTCCGACCAACTTTCTAATTGTGCGCCCCTAAATGTACTGTGCCTGAGGCATGTTTACCACTTGCCTCACCCTTGTTATGTCTCTGGTATGGTTATGGCTTAACCATCAAAATTGGCAAAAAAATGTCAGAACAGACCTTTGATATGACTTAATTTAGATGTGTTCCAGACACATTCCTACAGCGGGCTTTTGTGAGTACAGGTATGAGCTGTATGTTTCTGAAAAGAGGGTACGATTTGCAAGACAAAGTGCATTTCTTGCTAGAGGATGCACATAAAGTGAAAATGTTTAAGGCAGAGGGAGAAAGCTCCACGTATGTCACGTAAACTTCAAAGTGCTACGTAACTCACCATGGAATTGTGGAGAAATGTTATACCAGTTGTCCTTCAAATGCTTCTAGTCTATATGTTGATGCTAGCAAAGACTGTGATCAATGAAGTTCTACCCTGAAGATTCAAGCAGCACATTCCTCTGAAATGTTTGTAGCTATCTAATCAACAATGCAATATCACATCCCATAATATAATTATCTTAACCCTACAATACACCAACTGATATGTGCTGCTGTGCCCGCCACACATCATGTACATACATATGTGTATTTAATTTGGTGATGAAGAAACTCAGATATTCCAAGATTGTAAAATCGGACGCTTGAATGGTCAACCCTGTTCTTCGAGGTGTCATTTTTCTAGCATCTTGCTCAAGCAGAGATATCTCTTGCAGAAATTGCTTCTAGAGAAAGCTCCACTTTCTGCCTCTTCAACCCAATTTAAAACTTGTCCCTTACTGAAGAGAATGCAGCTGACCTGCATAGTGTGGCTGCAGTCCCTTAACACTTAGGCGGTCGGGGTCCTGTCAAGAAAGCCTCTGTCACTGCATGACCTTCTTTCCACTAGTCGCCATTTGTTGGTTGTTTAAGCATCCTAAAGTCAAGTTTCTGCAGAGCCCTAACCACGCAGAACATTACAGAAACGAACTGTATTATCTCACAGACACAAAACGCGACTGCACTTAGCCTAAAGTGTTTTAACTGGAATACATTGGTTACTGGTAACGAACAAGGGACAGCTCTCCCAGGTGCAAAACACAACCCAGGCCAATTGCGCACTCCTCAATCACTATCTGTAACTGCACATGAACTCTGCGTGTGATTTCTTCGTAACTGCTGCTGTGACTTTCTGAGCTCCTCAAGGCTGTGGATCCCATCTTGTTACTTCATTGCCTGGGCACAGGAGTGCACCCAGAATTTTTCACTGGGGGAGGGGGCCTGAACCTGAGGATACATACAGTTTATGTTTGATTTAAAGAAAAATATACATTATAAAAATCATTTTATAAATATGACCAACATAATACTGTCTTGATACAGTGTGTACCATGCATGTTGTAGAATTCTATTATGTTAACCAACAAATGCACAAAGAATTTAACACTTTACTTCTATAGCACTCCTTCATGTTTCGATACCTCAGTATCATCAGGGAGCTGTTTGTAATGCTGATGTTGCTGAAACATAATGGAGTGCCACAGAAGTAAACAAGTGTTAACAAATTCTTCGTGCATTTGTTGGTTAAGGTAATAGAACGTAACATTGTTTGACACTGCATTCATGTACATTTCAATTTAACTATATGTTCCATGACTCACTCATCTATTTAACAAATCAAAATTCTATTCCAGAAGAAATTAAGAGCACATTGAGGTCGGGAAATGAGTGCTATCATTAGGTGCAGATTCTTTTGTCTTCCATGTTGCTATCCAAAAATTTAAAGATTAAGATATATAGAACTATAATTTTGCCTGTTGCTTTGTATGGGTGTGAAACTTAGTCGCTGACATTGAGGGAGGAAAGAAGCTGAGGGTGTTTGAGAATATGGTGTTGAGGAGAATATTTGGACCTAGGAGGGACGAGGTAACGGGGGAATGGAGGAAATTGCATAACGAGGAGCTAAATGATCTGTACTCCTCACCCAATATTGTGTGGGTGATAAACTCGAGAAGAATGAGATGGGCTAGGCATGTGGCGCGTATGGATGAGGAGAGGGGGTGTATAGGGTGTTGGTGGGGAAACCGGAGGGAAAGAGACAACTGGGGAGACCTAGGCGTAGATGGGTGGATAATATTAGGATGGATCTCCAGGAGGTGGGATGTGGGTATATGGACTGGATTGAGCTGGCCCAGGATAGGGACAGGTGGCGGACGCTTGTGAGTGTGGTAATGAACCTTCGGGTTCCGTGAAATGCGGAGAATTTCTTGACTAGCTGCAAACCAGTTAGCTTCTCAAGAAGGACTCTGCACCATGGAGTGAGTAAGTAAGTAAGTAAGTAAATAAGTAAGGCCTAGTCATCTTGTTTTTTAAGTTCATCTGAGACTTCCTACATTTATTTTCCACCATTCCAATATATTAGCCATCAGCCAATTTTGGTGGCTGATTTCAACTGAAGGCTAAATTGTTTAGAATGTGTACCACTGTGCCTACAAAAGTTTTTTAAAATTTCGATTTGGGTGCACATCTGCTTGGGTGAGTAATACTGGCGTGGTTCATAATAAAAAAAAAGTAAATCAGTCCCATTACAGGCCCAAGGTGCCCAGAGGGTTCCAGGAATTTAAGGTTCCCAGATTATGTAACAATGGCCCAGGATGGTGGTAAGGTTGTCAGTCTTACGCACCGGCCGCTTTTACCCCCAGGAAGTACTCCTGGTACTCATTTCTGCTAGAGGCTGAGTCGACCCCAGGGCCATAGTGCGACCAGAAGGATTTTGTCAATGAAAAATTCGAGTGTCACCATCTGGAATCGAGCCAGCAACCTTTCGATTTGTAGCACAGCACCCTAACCACTGTGCTACCGCCTAGAATTCTATGACTTAGTATCACTTAGCGCCCGCGTATTCTTTTCTTACTGGTGCTAAGGAACTATTGAGTACTGAATGCAGTAAAATTAAAATTCTCCTTCTTGAGTTATTAGCAGTTGATCCATAGCAATATTTTATTACTTCTGAATTTAGTACAATCTAATGTCTTTCTTTCTGACTTACTAGATTTGAGTTCAGCAAGTTTATTTATGGGTTTCTAAGTAAACTCCCCCAACCCTCTCTCATGAACACACAGTCTATTGCTCCTGCCAACAAGTCATCTTGCCTGATGGCACAACAGTTCCTTAAAATTCAACGTCTCTCATTAATAAAGTGACACTCTTGTGAACATGGCAACGAACATGCAGGTTACACAGAAGGAAGATAATTTCTTGAGTGATTATTAGTTTCTTATTTAGAATTTGCTCCATGGAGGAAGATCAAATCATTCACAGTGAAACCTGCCTACAAAGGAACAACGAGATCAAATTTTTCCCATTGTAGGCAGTTCTGTTGAAAGCGGGTACTTGTAGGTTAAAGGGACAGCAGACTGTGAAAAGTTTTTGCTGAAGACAGGATTCCATTACATGCAGGTTCTGTTGAAGACAAGTGTCACTGTAGTATGTCTGTGACTGGCTGTGCCACTGCTCATTCACTGGCTTCTTACTGCAGAAGGTCAGGTTTAATTCCAGGGTGGTTCATGTAGGATTTGTGGTGAACAAAATGACAGTGGAGAAGGGTTTTCCTCTGAGCATTTCAGTTCTCTAGGCAATTATCATCTCACCACTGCTCCATAGAACCACCTGGCATGACAGTACCAACATACTGCCTTCACCTCTCTGCTATAACACACATACATATGTACAGTAGAATTCCTTTAACCTGGCACCCACAGGAACCAACAGATGACTATCATATTATTTCAGACTATCAGATGGTACCCTATAGTGACCTAAGTTCTTATAGGTAATATTTTGACACACTATTCCTACATACAAGCTGCACAACTAATCAGATGAGTATTCCCATTTGGATTATCTCCTTCACCTTCAGCTATAGGACCAGGAGACTGTGGATCAGGACTCTTCAGAGCTGAAGAACTTGACGGAATGAGAGACAGGGCATCAGGAGACGCCACAGTGGTCAAGATATTATTGGAGGACTTCCAGATTTCAGAATATTTTGCTCAACTGCTGAAGTATCAGGATTTGTAATATATCAGCTTCTGTATTAAGGGAATTCCACTGTGTCTGGGATGTCTGAGGGAGCAGAAAAGCCACCAAAGATATACAACATAGCTTTTATTATGATCTGAATATAAACCTATAGCTCAATGTGTTACATCTTTACACATGGAATTACTGAAAGAAGAGTGCCACTAGCACAGAACATGAAGTTCACATCTGGTCCTTTGAACAAACACATTACACGTGTTCATAGTGCTTTCAAGAGCATTCAGCATCTAATGTTTCTAGGATAACAGAACAAACTGTAACCATAATAAGAGAGTACAAAATATAGTTCACACAAACTTGCCCACACACATCTTACAATCCACTCACTTCAGTGTCTCAGAACTGATACAGCAGCTCTCAACCCCCTACAACTCGCCACATTAGTATCTCCATCTTATCTGCATAAAATCTCTTCCACTTTGATGCAGTCATGTATTATATAGCATTCATGCTGGTTGCACTTCATAACAAAGACTCCCAAAAATGAGGTAATGTTTCAGTGTATTTATCTTCATTCTGGTCTCACTCTGTATGACAATTACTAACATCTGGACATGCTTATCTATTATCACGTACATTCTTTCATCTTATGTTTTGAGTTCATTACTGTGTCTGCTCAAATGTAATGCATTCTAGTTCTGTTCAAAATGCCTTTTGACAAACTGCCCATTCATCATATTCATTAACGTACAGTTCTATTACACTAATGGCACTGAGAATAGTTAATTCTGTTCTATGCTGTAACAATAATGAAACCTAAAGTTGTAATTAGGAAGTGCAAATGAAATTTATCTTGTAACTGATCAATCTGTATTCCACAATGCAGAAACATTAAAAGTTAACAGTACACAATTTTATATAAAAGGGAAACGTGTAAAAATGTCAACAAACACATCTGTAAATGTGTAATGCACTGGTTGTTGTGTCGTCTGTTTACATAATATTCAGTCAATTTAGTACAACTGATGTCTATACACTTAAATTTAGCCTTTCAAAATTGGCACATACATTATTATATTTGGCAGGAATGTATTAAATTCAGACAACTACAACATACAGCCATCAGAATGAAGTGCTCACATTTTGTTCACTGTAGTGACAACAAACTAGACATACTGCCACAGACAAGTAAACAAATTAAATATTGCCAAATCAGTAAGAAAAGTTTATTAAGTCTCCATTAGCAGGTTTACACTTAATGCAAGTGTCCATAAAGTCTTTTTCTAAATAAATGAAATATTTGCAGCTTTGGAGCCAAGACACCTCATCCAGTATAGTGACTATACTAGTGGCTCAAAAACAGAGGCATTGGGATTCAGTTTTGGGCAGAGTTAAGAGTTTCTTCCCTTCTCCAAAGCATGCAAACTGGTTTCTGCAGCCCACAAAACTTCATATTCAGTAGGTTCCAGCAGCACTTTAGCAACCAGGGCATAGGAACTAACAACTCACATCCATATATATACTAACTTACAAATTCGTTTATCTCTGCCCACATCCCCCATATTCCTTAATGGTGTGGTTCTTAATGAATTACACAGACAATTTCACTAGCAACATTCACATTTGGCATGACACAGTTGATACTGAATGTACCAGAACATGCGAAAGCAGTACTGTTTCGAATCCAAGGGTGAAATTAGAGAAGAGTCTAAAAGGAATGCCACAAGCATGGACTACATAAATGACCGATCAGTTTATGATCTGAATTACAACAAAATACATAAGGAGTCTCTGGACATTCCATATGCACTGCAATGATTTATCATTTAAGGTATGTAACATATACTCCTTGATGGTTAACTCCACCTTGTAAAGGCATGTTTAGCCAAGTGGTAGAGCTTATGCACACCAGTGAACTCGAAACATATGCCAGTGGCAGCCTAGAAGGTGGGTAAGGTTCACCCATGCCAGACAGATTTTGAGCAAGGTGCCAGCCAAAGAGACACCCTGGCCCCCCATAGTGAGGGGGTTAAGCATGGGACTAACATCCTCACCTCATAAAACCTCCACTCACTCAAAATGGGATGGTTATGGCCTAAGAACAGCCTGAAGCACCACAGAGGAAGCAACAGGATTATTACTTTCATTTTGGTGGGAGGTGATTCTTCCCATCCCAACCACCACTGACATATGTCACCAGTTGTCCTCCAACTGAATAACCCCAAGCTCTCAACTACAGAACCATATGTACAGGCACACACTTTCAACAGGGCAGCAAATTTAAAGTGTCTAAGAACTATTACTTCAGTAACCCACGTGAAATTTGTGTGTAAGCCTCAATATACAACAATGAAACCACAGCCTGTAATGGGATCTGGTCAGGCAATGCCTAGATGATAACTAAACAAAACGTCTTTCTCTCACCTTCAGTTTCACTGCACAAGAACTTCAAAATACAGAGCCACTCATACTTACCATAAAACATTTAACAAAATGCAACTTGCAACATAATTAATTAAACATGTATCAATAAGATCAACAGTAAATATTTCATGAAGAATTACTAAAGCTGATATTTAAATTAATATATTCAATAAATTAAAATCACAGTACAATCCAAACTGAACTAAAAAGACTCAAAATGTCCTCTTAAATTACACAAGCCTGTGTTCACTTTACTTAATAATTTTAAACCGTTTTTGCCCAGTCTGTTTCTGTATTTTCAGAACTGGTCAAGAATGGACATGAAACTTAATTCTACATAAAATGACAGAAAATTCACAACTTTCCTTATTTCACATGTACTACTACACTTTACACATTGTTGTACATGGAGCAGTAATGCAATAAGGTTAAGAATTTAGTTACATGAACTGTAATAAAATGTGGACTGTGTCAGGGAAACCGAAATACAGTGAAACCAACATTTAAGGTTCCTTTGGGCATCAGTTTTTTTAAACATGAAACTGCAAGAAGATATGAAATGGAGGGAATTTTAGAAGTAACATCAAATCAATAAATGTTAAATGGGGGTTCAAATGCATACTGTGTAACCGACCCATTTTACAGAGGAAATAATGTCTGATGATCCTAAATCACTTAAAGTTATGTAACAAGTAACATGAGGGAGATCCATGTTAGTAGATTCAGTTTTCTGCTGCAATCATTTTTGACTTTTCTCCTGTGATGCGAGTTTCCACGCATCTGTTTCCCACCCCACAACCAGTGCATAACTTTTAGGGTGTACACTGTGGTCCAGTCTTAGGTGACACTATCCTGTTGTGTTGTATCAAACAAGTGTTTATTTACTTTCCAAACAACAACAACTACATAAATCTTGTTTACTGACTTCTATTCAATTATACTACATGTTCAGCTGTATTTCAGCCATCATCAGGTTAAAATACTGTTTCATAAAAATAGTACAATGGGAGAAGCCTCTCCTGACAAGATAATGTAAAGCTAAACACAAAAATGATGAGTATGTATATATATATATATATATATATATATATATATACACATACTAATGCATGATACCATACTAATGAATACAGACTGCACAAGCTTTGTCATTATATATTTTATTTTTTTATTATTATATTTATATCACTGTCTACATTTTTACTTCACAACACTTGAATATTCCTCTAAAATGTAGCAACATATTCCATCTATTACTGACTTTAATGCTGCTATTTTTCCACGTTCAGAATAATAATCACAAATTTTACCATAACCTTATAACCACTGTATGTGAGGACAAGCCTCGCCCTTTTTCCTCTTTTTTTAAACCAGTATTTGTACCTGATGATGGGTGAAACAGATAGCTGAAACATGTAGTATAATTGAATAGAAGTCAATATACAAGACCTAAATAACTGTGTTGTTTGGAGAGTAAAATAAACACCTGTGGTCCAGTGTTTTTCAGCTACCAACACCAAAACTGGGAGAAAATACTGACAGGCTTTAGGGTATGAACGAATTAATATTTAAGCAGAAGATAAACATACATGGTTCTCCTCATCATACATTATGCGATGTCATTTTGAAATGATCGACCCCTTACTGTTTATAATATCAGTCTGGTCTTCAAATATGATGTCAATTTGTGTACATAACATTACTTATATTAATATCAATGTAATGGTGTTGCTTCAAGGCAAAGTAATTTATAAACACACATGTGCAGACACACACACACACATACATATACACATGCACATAGAATACTTAACCATCTCCTGGTCCCATTTTGCAACATTTATACCCAGGATTCAGCTTCTCATTCTCATCAGCCGATGGTTAGCCTTCAGAAAATACAACAAAGCTTAATCTTATGAAGTCAATAATGACAGAAAGTGAGATCAATTCAATTCAAAACAGCCTTTAACTTCTCCAGGAAGAACTCCACAAACTTTAAAAGAAATCTGGACTCAGTAGGAATTTCACTACATTTTCTTGCACATTTTACTTTCACAATTGAAAGGAAATAACAACATGCATCAATGTTCTCTGTAACAAGAAAAATACTGGATCTCAGCAAGATACTTGCAACATACGATTTCAAAATCCTGACCACACAAATTTAATTACAAACTGTAGTTCAAAGAATACTGTCCTTTGGCATATGACGCAGTGTAGTTTGTTACCATTTTTCCAGAGCAGCCTGCAGCCTCCCTCTCCATCTTTCATAAAGACAAAGACACGAAGTTCCTCTAAAATGTTGGTACATATCTACCAAACTACACACGCTACATCCCACAAACAGCAGTCTTCAACAGTCACTACTATGACAGCCTGAATCTCATACCATTAATTCATTACATCACAGTATTATCCAGCAAGTCAGACAGGTACAAACTGCTGAATCACGTACTTAAGTAAGTGCTATGGTCAAGAGATGATTAGGTGCAAAAAGTCATTAAACTGAGAACCCCAGGTTGAGAACCGCTGCTCTAGATAAAACTTCTCTGAGAAATTACGAAAACACAAGGAGGCCCACTGACATAAATAAAATGCATAGCCAAAACACACAAAGTGAATGTTAATATGAAACTGGAAAACGTTGTCAGGTCACAGAGTACCTCGAGATTCAATATGTACACTGACCTCAGCCTTATACTCTTTTGTTCATATTAAGAAAATAAAAACTGAATATGTATACTGACCCTGTATGAAAATTTTAATACTGTCTGAGTATAATGATAAAAAGACGCATGTAAGTTATCACGCCATGTTGATTGTCTTGTGGCCATCACTACCAGCAGTATTAGAAACTTGCCGGTATAATCTGCTTCTCTGTGTACAGGGGGCCAGTGGGATTCTGCACAACATAGTGTGTGAGTCGTGTTGGCAAACACCCAGCATTAAGCTGGTAGAACTCAACCAGCTGCAGGAGGTCATAGAATTTGGTCATGCCACTGTCCAAAGAATAACAAACTGAATCTCGCAGTGGGTCGAGCACCTGCAGAAAAACAATATGGCAAAATGGACATTTTTGTCTCCTTCTGCTGAAGAAACATTGTCAGTGTCAATAATAGATGGCTGAATATGGAATATTTATGGAATGATAACTGAGAAGGAACAGCATGTCCCACTGCCACTATATCCACCACAAATTCCACATGTACAGCACCATAATCCATATCCATTGAGATTTGTGGTGTACAAAGTGGCACTAGGACAGGCTAAAACTGCAGGTACAAAAATACTTCCATAACGTGGCCTTCTGGGTTAGAACACTTTGTAATCTGGTAGGTGCAGAGAATGTAATCTTCACTGTCATGGAAACCTTAGATTTTTCATTGCATGTACCCTCCATGGGGCACAAGGTAAAGAGAGAAGTACAGGTATATCTGTGCTTTATGAAGCACCATGTTATAAAGGCATATGGGCAATAAAGTTATAGCATCATGGTTTAACCTCAGTACTGGGTGGTGGTAAAAAGTCGACTTCATATCCCAGCCACTGTACAGGAGAATGAGCATGCCATGTGGCTAGTGTGGGCAATTTGAAGAGGGAGAAAATTCTAGTCACTGCTGACAGTCAAAGCACAAATCTCTGGTTGTTGAGCCCAATCAGTATACCAAATGAACTATCATCGAGGGCAACTCTCAAAATAAAGTCTACCGGACTACATCCCTGTATATAAAAGACTAAAGCTGGCCCTTGTGTCAGTATACTGCCATTACACGTTAGCTAACAGTTACGAATTAGAGCAGTTAAAGTTACAATGCAGTCAATATTACAGTGACCATGTTAGCAAAACCATTCATGGTATAATAACATTTCATCCAGTTCATTATCTTAGCACAAATGTAGCTCTCTTTTTTCAGAACTTTCCAAGTTGTTGAGGTTAGGTATTTTTGAGCAAGTTTATTTTTATTAATCACCATTGATATTTTAATGGCATTTATGTTAGGGGTGTGATAACCCAGAAGACCACAAAATAATTCTTTACTGTTATGAAAACTCAAATTTTACTATTAAAAAAAATACAGCAGTTCTGACCCTAGTCATCAGGCTCAGACATCTGCATTAAATTTACTCGCATAAAAACAATAAAGCTGCAAACAGATTAATAAAATTAAGTACACACGTGAGATGTAAAATAAACTGGAACAAAATTAAAAGTAAATGTGGGAAGATTATTATTATGGAGTAATGAAACATGTCTAAACAGAAACCATGTGGCCACCTGTATTGAAGCCAGCCATTAATCTGACTCTTTTCTCTCAAATGGCTGGCCAGAAACAACATTACACTGTCATTCTTCTCTGACATTAATTTATCTCTGACAGTTATTATCAGTTTGCTTTCATAATAGAAGGAAATGCCACATTATAACATGTTGTAGGAGTTTTATAGACATGAGGAAAAGAATTCTAAATTGGTTTCATGGAACTTGGTATAAAGGTCATGTCACCATCTACTGCCTGGACAAAGGCAGGGATGCAGACATTTTCCAAAAAACTGGAGGAGCCACCTCAAAATCCTAGATGCCAGAAGGATAACATCAAGTTCCATACTGTGGATCTACAAATATTAGGTGCCATCATGCAAAACTTAGTTGCCCTGATTACTTGGCACTCACAATGTGTGCAACTATAGACAAAAGTTAATATGGGTTCTAAAGGTTGGACAAAATGTTTTCAGTAATTCATATTGTACATTAGTAACAGCATGCAATACAGCTATTCATGTTATGTACATACTACATTAATAAATATGTTCAAATGGTGGGATTTTGTAAACACATCAGCAAAATAATAAGTTCCATAGAAGTAGGAAATCTGTTGTCTTGCCAATGATTTAATCCCCCCTTGAAGCTGTACCCCAAATGGTTCTACTATACTAGTCACAAACACCAGACAAATGTTAAGCAGTAGTTGGTGGACAGTAATTTTCAAGGGAGAACCACAGAGCTTGGAGAAAATCCTGCTCCAGTGCCAATTTTTCCAGAGTAAATTCCATATGGACTACATACAAAATAATTGGAGTGTCTGCTGTGAGAAGCCAGTGACCCTGCCTGAACTATTGTTTAGCCAACCAATCAACCAACTATTCAGTACTATGTAGTTTGCTGGTCTGCTGAGCAAGCAGAACTAAACACATACTTACAGGCTGTATCTGTGAGTGCAGCACTTTACCACTGCATCTGAAAGTTAGCACAAAGGACCCAGGACTGCTGCGACTTTCTCGCACAAGGAACACCCTACAGAACAGAAGGTTGTACCAAAACGTTAGTACTGTAAATATTCACACAACACAAAACAAAACTGTCAATTAATACTTGAGAATTTCCAAATAAGAAGACTTTATGTAATGTTAATGCACTTACAGGTATGCTAGTGGTTAATGGTGGTCAGTTATGACTGCTCAGACAATACCTAACAAAAATGATTTTGCCAAGTGCTCCTAGCTAGCAATGACACCATGAGACACTACATTTAGCCATGCTGTACCTTTGCATGTAGCTTGCACAAGCTCCAATGTAATGATTTTGGTGGATTTTACATAACACACCTCTTTGGAAAACTGAGATGACTTTTGTGTATGATGTGATGTAGATGTATATAAAGGTGAAGTATTACACATATATTAGAGTTCCCCAGATAATTACCAATAACTATGTGACACGTTTCAACCATACAGTTTCTTTGTTGGGTTTTGTGTTGTGAGTAACAGCGGTGTAATGATGGCCACTACATTCCAATGACCAGCAGCACTGCCCCCACATTTGTTAAAAAAAGGAAATGCATTCATTGCATCTGCATTTAATGCTTTTGAATACACCCTCAAACAGAAAAACAATTACTGAAAAGGCAGCATGGACAAAAGCAACACTGTAATTAGCCATGGAAGTTGTTCTAGATGACAAGAAAATCTGAAAATATCTGAAAAGTATCTGAAGTTTTCAATATACCTTCCAACACATTACAAGAAAGGATTTATGAAAGCAGTCTGGATGAACCATAATTATGGATGAACTCTGCATTCGCATTAGAGTAAGCAGAAAATATTACAGAACATATCACATTTTTAGCCAAAGTGTTCCATGGGTTGAATCCAGTACAGGTGTGTCGCATAGCCTTGACTTGGCAGGAAATGTTTAATCATACATAACTTCAACAAAGTTGTAGAGTGGGAAGGAAGTGGTTATACAGCTTCCTAAATATAAACTTGAGTGTTAAGTACAAGAAAACCGGCAGCCATGAGTGTCTATAGGATGAACATGAATTTTCACCGAAGCATACATATGAGATTGGGATATTAACCATCTACATATCAGAAATTACTCTAACGTTGGGGGTCAGAAGATTTCATCCTGCCACAAGCTGAGAAGGAGCGAAGACTAACAGTGTCAATTGTGCAGTGACACCAGACAGCACTCTTGTTTACTCAGTATTCATATTTCCTCAACAAAAGATAACTCCATGCCACAAGGGATCAAAAAAGAAAAATAAGAGTAAGAAAAAAAAAAGGAGTCCCTTCAGCAAAATCTACAATTGTTCTACATCTGGGTGAATTTGATGAGGTATTTTTCCATCTGCTTACAAATTCTTAAGATAATGGACAGTCATAACAGCCACATAAGTCAGGTCTCCTAACTTTCTAATGGAGAAAAAGGCACTGTGAATATCTGCATTCTGTCTCCCTTTCCACATAGCCTTAAAACCCTTGGTTTGTCACATTCTATGGATGTCTGAACTCTCCCTTTTACAGGGAATGTGACCTGATTATGTAGACCAGCACATGATGAAGACCTGCTGTGATTTGGCTGAGTTGTGCAATAAGGCATTCCTCGGTTTGAAGTCATTGGAATTTACCCCTTAAACCTTAACATATTTTCAGCAGTTTTTCTGGCCCCAGCAATGTTGCAGAACACTATAATGGAATTTCTGCTGCAGAGAGGTCAGTTATATCCATCACTAATACAGAAACCTGAGGCATTAAGCATCAGTTTCAGACAGTTGTTAAGTTGCTTAGCATAGTTCTCTCAGATTTAATACCTCAGGGATATGCAGTTTCATGCCCTAATACCAGATCACTGACAATGGTGACAGAAGCTGTTTCTTAATTACTGGAGCTTACAGACCAATATAAATGAGCAACAGACAACACCTCTTAGACATTCTCACCAGAACACCATAGAAAAAACGTTTATAAGACACAAATAAGAATGAGAGGAGAAAAACAGTTTCTAGATAAATTCAAACCAACGATGGAAACTTCAAACAAAACTGAAGGCCCACAAACGGAAGCTGAAGAGGCAGTTGGATGTTAAGTTGAAAATGAGAGCGAGAGAAAGGAACAAAATTATGTGAATGCAATAATGATGATAATCTTGAAGCAACAAATGAAAAATACTTGTGTCATGAAAGAGTTATAAAAGAAGCATTATGGTACAGATGTAGAGACTGTGGAATTTGGGTGCATGAAAAGTGCAGATGTACTTCTCCTTGTAGTTACTTGTGTATAATTTGCTTTAGGATGATGTAACCTTTCTAAACATGTTCTTTACATTAACAAAATTTTGAAATATGATTATTTATGTGCCTAGTCACTGTAATTCAATTGTAGGTGGATAGTTTTTGTGAATCTCATATATTTACCAGAAATGTAATGGAAATAGAAAGCTCCATGGCCTTTAGACTTTAAAAATGATCACATTTCATTTATTTACCATGGTCAGTTTGCTATGAAATTGTATTTTCAACACTGAAGACATGCAAATCTTGACACGGTGGTGGATTTTTATGTGAACTACAAAAATGAGATTCTGAGTGGTCAAAACAGTGCTGTTTTGTTTCAGTCATGGCAACTTTATGTCATATTAAATGCCAATTAAAATAAGTTAACATGATAAGCAGAAATAACAAGCCTGTGAGCAATATATGTTACACTTATTATAATACAAGGTTTCAGTCTAATAATGAGTTTTCCTTAAGTGATCACCATTCATCCATTCTCCCCTCTACTGTCGAAGTGACAGCTCAATCTTCTGAACCACAACATACCCAAACACTGCATGATTATCACCCCCCACACACACACACACACACACACACACACACACACACAAAAGACTCAGAGACTCAACTGCTCAAGAAATATATCTTTTCTGGAGCTAGACTGTTCATTACTGCATTCATAAGAACCTGCAACTGGACTCTACCCTGGCCTATGTGAATTCACACCACAGGGTCACATACTGTCTTGGTATTGGTTTCATTATCCTTCTGTTTACACCCAGATCTCTTGCAACTGGTCAATACCCTCTGGGTTTCCCAACTAAAATTCTGTATAGATTTTCACAACCTTCCAAAGTGTGCTACAAGTCCTACCCATCTCAAACTACTTTATCCAACCACCTGTATCACAGTCCTTCAAAGTGGCTCTTCTAGAGGCAGAGAGAGACAGAGAGAGAGAATGTGTGTGTGTGTACACACACACACACACACACACGTGGTTTAAGCAGACAAGTTGTCCTTGCTCTCTGGCCAACATCATCTAACCAGCAGTTCAGTATTTATTGTTCATTACCTGTAGATTTCCTAATATGAGAATTCTTAGCCTCTGCAGTGTGATTTGAAACTGAATTCTGTATGTATCACTGATTTACCTGTCAGAATCACATAAACTTAACCATCTACATCATCCTTGATTGAACGACCCTAATGACAAAAAAATGACCATCTTACAGCATTTCCTTTGTACTGTTTCTATTAGGTCCAGTTCCTTTCCTCCTCAGCATCTCATTCTGTGTCTTACTACATGCAACATTTCAGGTACTGACCCATCCACAGTGCCGTATCGGTTGATGAGCTGTGCTGCCTGATCCCGTGTCATTCCACTGTGGAACCAAGGCTGTGTGATATGTATCCCTGACTTCAGACCCGCAGCTGACACCTTCAGCAGACTGGGACCACGAGTCGATGGCCGCCACCGCCTCTTCCATGAATAGCCCTCTGCTGCAGCAATTGCCTTTGCTTCCTCTGGGTCTTCTACAATACGACCAACACTCCCTGTGAAGTCCATTGCCACACGAGACCGCACACTTTCCTGCATGACACAAAACTGCTGATGTGAGTACATTCAGTGTTTCTTTAATGTTTATTATTAACTGGCACAAAGTCCCTTGAAAATTTTAATGGGAAATTGTTCCAGTTTTTCAACATTATTATTAGATTTGGAGTATAAAATCTGTGAATAAAAGAATTTGTGCACATCTGGTATCTTTTACCTTCAAGAACAAACTTTGTCAAAAATACCTGACATTATGAAACTGAGGAGTGCTGCAGAGACAGCTGGATTCATACTCCAAAAAGTGATAGAATAAAAGCATATACTAAACAGGGCTGCTGTCTAGAGGCACCATATGAAGTTTCCTGGCAATGGTGGGCACTGCAATATCGACTCAAGCAAAACTTCTACTGCTTATTATTGATGCACCTACATGACGCTACTTGCTAACTTACATAATGGCAGAAGAGCAAGTGTTAACCTTACACATATTCATACATCCAGCCATCCACACACTGATTTAGAATTCGTAACTGTAATCATAGTACCTCTCTGCACATATATCTAACCAGTACTGTGAATGTGTGCATACAATATTATGAATTTAAATGCAGTAAGAATACAGAATACAAAACTGATATTGTTTGACATAACACAGATTAATGTTTGTGTCTATTTTTATCATTGCACCATGCATTTTATAGATTCATTTAATTAACACACCAACTAATGCACACATATATCACTTAAAATTCTAAAACTTTTATATTAAAACGCTCCTACATGTTTCTATCATAAAATCCTCAGGGAGCAGACACTGTTCCTTGCTAAAATTAAAGTTTAAAAACACTTAGTGATTAACTTCGTTATGTTAACTTGGTGCTGTGGCAGCATGTCATATGTTGTGGGTGGGTCGTACGCTGTTGAGAATGAGCCTGGCTATGGATATGCATCATGTGCTGTTTAGCGTGTCTCATGCTAAACAACACACGACGCATATCCATAGCCAGGCTCATTCTCAACAGCGTACGACCCACCCACAACATACGCCATGCTGCCACAGCACCAAGTTAACATAACGAAGTTAATCACTAAGTGTTTTTAAACTTTAACTTTAGCAAGGAACAGTGTATGCTCCTTGAGGATGATCTTATGATTGAAACATGTAGGAGCATTTTAATGTAAAAGTTTTAGAATTTTAAGCAATATATGTGTGCATTAGTTGGTGTGTTAATGAAATGAATGTTTGTGTCTGTTCAATATTCAACTGCAAGGTTAGCCAACAGCTGCACTCAACATGGGAACAGATGTTATGACTGGAGCTCAAAATAGGCTGCAATAGTGTTGTTATATACAACACTGGCACCAAAAACAGTAGGAAGTGTGATTACTCAAGGCACACACATATAAAATGGGAAAGGTCATTTCAGTTTACTACACACAACACCTAAAAAATGAATACAAAAAAAATGCAGCAGTAAAGAGGAAAATCTTTGCCCTTGCCAGAAATTAAACCAAAATTCTCTGAACATTCGTCCAGAAGCATAGCAACTACACCACGCTGACCATTTATAAACTTACTTATTCTGTTTATAATAACGAATACCATTTTGTTTTTATCATGTACACTTCCTGCATGATGCATAATGCACGTGACTGAGTGCTGTTAGGCAACACTTACGCTTGGAACAGAACATGTCTTGCTGTCCACTTGCTGCTTGTTCTTGAAAGCTCGGTAGTTTTCTCGAAGCTGTTTACCATACTGCAACAAATACATATATATATAAATTCCGCCAGTGGTACCAAGGTGAGCTAAAGCTTCTTATTCATCTTACTGGTGAGAGTGGGACACCTTACCAGGATTATCATATTTCTTGGAGCACAAACAGGACATTTATTCACTTTGAAACACCCCAGATTTAGGTAAGAAACTCTTCACATGACATAACTGCACTGCCAAATCCAATTTATGCCAAAGCATATTTTTCAACTGAATCAACCATCATTGGAAATCTGGGAAAGTTACATGTATAATCTTATATTCATAAAATAAAAACCAACAAGATGCACTAGTTTCTCAAATTTAGTTTGGAATATAATTGTACATGTTTCTGACAGGTTTACTGTCCATCATCGGGAGTCTAGTACTGTATACACAGCAACAGGTATTTGTCATACAGGTTATGCTCTCTGCTAGCAGACAGCATAACAAATACCTATTGCTGTGTATACAGTAGTAGACTCCTGATGACGGACAGTAAACCTATAACAAAACATCATTATTAGAGATGCATTAGTTGTGTTACTAACTGTAGTTACCCCAACTAACAGACAGTAAACCTGTCTGAAACATGTAGAGTTCTATTCCAAAATAAATTGGAGAAATTAGTGCATCTCGTTGGTTTTTATAATTAGAATATATCAAGATGCACGGTCTTCTTAATGTCAAATTCAAAAGTCAAAAAATGTCATACTACTACATTTATAAGTATAAAACTGTTCACATGACACACCCTTAAAATTATACTCCATGTCAGAATTCCCTTCATTAATTCAGCAGATGGTCTGTTACTCTCTTCTGTCCACTGACTCCGCATTAGCAAGAACATTTTGCTTCACAACCCCATTATGTGCAGGAATGGCAAAACAAAACTGAACCATCTTTACTAATTCAGGATGGTTGGCAGCATTGGTTCATGTACTAAAACATGCTGCCCATTCTTCGTGGCACATTATAAAACAATAAATAAATAAATACATAAATAAGGGGGGGTTGTATTATTACATGGGGCGTGGAGGGGGCAATAAACTCTGAACTCTCTGATTCCAAGTTGGTTACTAAATAATTCAGTTCCTAACTCATGGAAGGAACCCCTCATAGTTTAGTTGCTACAGTGAGTGAGCTACGGGTTGGATGACTGACGAAACGTTCGATTCCCGCTATGCACAGCCGGCAGTGGGACTAACCCTGTTTCTTATTCAGTGGAGAGTGGTACGGCTGAGCATTCACCTCTACCCAGTGCCAAATTAAAGGATAAGTGAAGCCAACCCTCATCGCCACACCCCACCTCCCTACACATAATGCTTCCGTAACGTGCACAGGGGCAAATCTACAATGACTTTACCTCACAGAAAACATTATGCGGCCGCGATACTGTAGTCGCTATAGTGATTAGGCTACGAGCTGGACGGTCCGAAGTTCGAGTCCCCGCAGGGGCAACCGAATTTTCTCTCCTTCAAAACGTCCAGGACGGCTCCTGAAGCCCACTCAGCCTCCCATTCAGTGGGCACCGGGCTCCTCTCCCGAGAAAAAATCGGTCGGGACGTGAAGGTAAACTCCGTCTAGTGCCGAGGTTAAGAATGAGTAGAACTATACCTCGCAGGGACACCTTTAACTGTACCTTTACCTTTACCACAGATATCACCGAGTCTTTACAGATATCAACTTAATGATGGTGTTTACTGAGAGTACGGGCCTCATGAAAATACCACGCAACCCATTAACATGCTGTGGGCAAAATGCACAAATCATGCGGAACACAGAGCTTCCCCCACATACGGCGACACGCTTGTGCCCTCCACTTGCCTCTCACGCGCAGGAAGCACGGCATGCAACCGCTCTTATCACATGTTACGTAAATCTACCAGCATGCAGGTGGGCGCTGCTACCGTTCCTTTGTTTGCCACGATCAAAATCAATGACAAAAGACGTAATTTTAGCAACAAAATAAATTAATGCTGTACTGAACGCAAGATCATGAAAGTTTGGTTAAGGGCAGTGATTTGCAGTTAGTCACGAGCTGTCCGACACTGCTGGATACTTATTGTGAGCGATACGGTGTACTTAACTCCTCGGAAGTGAACTCCACTTCTACTTCATACATGACACTGTCAGAATTTATCACGGGGCAAGCTCCTCTTCATGCACATATGTCGGTCAGTAACCCACACAACGGTCCTCCATTTGTATGTCCCTCCGCCTATAGCAGACAATACCACTCGTCTGACTGTGCGTCCGAAATCAGTACAGTACAGTACAGTACAGTACAGTGCAATGTAGTGCAGTGCAGTAGCTTTGGCTTGTCTTTTATCTCATTTGTCTGTTTCGTCTTTGCTTTTCGGCTTCGTTTATTTGTGCGTCCAGAACGGACTATGCTTTCTTCCGCCCCATCGAACGAAAGAACAAAAGATCGAACGAACGAACGAACCAGCCAGCCAACCAACAAAAAGCTAACTAATGGGGAGACTTGCGCCGTCCCTTGCTTTATTTGGGTATTCCTGTGAATGATACTCATCATATGGCTATGTAACGCAAACCTTATAACCATGAAAGAGGAGTGTGCTTACGTTAACAGATTTTTCCGTCTTGACTGAGGGACCTGGCGTGGTCATAGGAAGTGCTTCTGCTACTAGAGGCATTATGATTTTTTTTTTAGGGAGGGGGTTAGGCGTGAAATTTGGATGTCTGGGGTCTGAACCCAGAATGGATCGGTCGCATAGGCTTTTGTGACCTGATGCATGGCAGTTAGATTGCCCGGAGGGTGCGGGTTTGTACCGTCTTTCAATTACACCCTGGCAGTCGCCTTCTCAATAAAATCACGGTGTATCTCAATCAGGGTACACGGAAAGTGCTAGCACATTTCGTTCTGTCGACATGACCGCTTTGTTATGTTGTAGGCAACCACTACTGGCCTACCGATTTCCAGTTGCTTTCGCCTACGTCATTGGGCCACTGTCGTCAGCCTTCGGTCGGCACAAGTGCCTTCCAATTGACTAAACGACGGAGCTCCATGCAACAGCTAACTCTTGAGTCGAAACTCTCGGTTAGTACTCTGATGTGGTTGGAAAAATATGTAACCTACAAATCCTCATTACTTGGCCTGCTACTAGCGTACCAAGGCGCGTTGTTAGTCGAAATGCGAGGGACACTTGGACTGAATCACCTGCAGCCTCGTGAAGTAGGTGCAGTGAACATACAGGCAGGGCACGCATACTTCATCCTGTCACGGGCGAGTTGCTGTTCGTCGAATGATCCATGTAATTGTACGTCCACCATCCGTTCGTTCACTGATACATCTATACCTATTTTTACGATAAACGTTTCCGTCATATTACTGGTCCATTTATTCGTGCGTTCACAATAAACAATATACTGTCTTCGGCCAGTTCATTTGGTTCTTCCATGTCTACGTCAGTCCACCCCCCCCCCCTAAATTCCTTTAATCAGAGACAAGAAAAGATGTTTCACGGACAGGGTTTAACAACGTTCGAGGCTTTCAAGTCTCTGCCTGCTGTTGTATTTCCCTACCCCACGTTGTGGCCCAAGTTAGCCAGCCCAAAGCGCTTTCCGCTACCGAAGGTTATCACACGGTTATCGCTACCAACATTCGCGTAAACAGAACTGTCGACTGGTGGGGTGCTATAACAGTGAGAGATACGAAGTATCTGAACCATGGCCTCCTTGTATTCCGAAATGCATGCAGCGGATAGTATTGACTCACCTTGGCAAGCCTCATCGCGGTGAGCCAGCAGGTTCTGGCGCGCTCAGACTCGCAGGCCAAGCAGCGCAGAGCTTCCCGTCCGCCTGCCAGACACAGAGCGAACTCCGTGGGTGCGCAGAAGTGGACCCGGGCGTTTAAAGCAGTATACACGTTGCACTCCGACAGCCGCGCCAGCACCTGCAGGTCCGACGCATCGCCCGCCTGCAAGCAGACCACCACAGATACTGAGGAAAACCATTATGTCCTCCAATTCAAAACATTCATTGTGATAAATTAAAAATTATTCGTTCCGTGCATTGTGACTCTAATCACCCACATATGCCAAAACATGCACACAATTTATATAAAATCATAAACCATCCATATAAATGAACTCTCCTACATGTTCCAGCTATAAACTGCCATCCTCAAGGAGACATAATACAGTACTGGTAGGACAGTTCATGTGTATGGATAATTTATGATTTTAAATAAATTGTGTGCGTTGTTTGGTGTATGTGGACGATTCATGATAACATACTGTTCAACTACACTAGTTATTCCCGGCCGTTAGCACACCAAACTAACATTTACGAACTCGACGTTTGACCTAACCTACATTTTGTAGTGGCATTACCTGCGATCACGTGTAACAATTGTTATAGGCCAACCTCGTCTTTAAGATCGGCATGCAAGTCGTAAAGGCGAGGATAAGAGCTTCAGAGAATGTGTTCTGAGACGAGACGCCATGTAGTCTTGTGGAAATTGCCGGACATTTCAAAAGAAAAAAAACGTGACACGCCCACAAAAGAGGATATAGAAGAACCGTACGTAAGCAGCATTCTCCTTCGAAACGTCGATAAATTTTCACACTACACGGCGTCATAACCCAATGACTGTAGTCTTTACAGTCACCGCCCCGAGAAACCTGTATCACACGGACTATTTCTCACAAGGTCCCCTCCTAACAAAGACCAGAACTTTGCCTTTATTTAGACCCAATTATCCAGACGGGTCTAATTACAGAACGGACGCAATCATGAATAATCCCGAACAAAGTGAATTATCAGCTTGCCATAGAACATGTACGAAATTTATTACAGTGACGTCAAGGATAAAGAGCTCCTTTGGTGGTGGGGTGGCCTCTACACTTCAGCCTTTCTGACTACTGATGTATTGACGTAGGCCCGTTGTCTTATTTCAACCAGCCCAAAGCCCGTTTCTCTAAACTAAGAGCACGGAAATCCCACTGACATACCTCCTCCACATCTCCGTCTGTCGCTCTAGCATACTTCTCTATATTCGCCTCCAGTGAAGTGGTCATTCTGTTCAGACGAACATTTGTAGTGATAACCTTGGCTACCTACAAGCACTTCGGTATACTGACATGGGCTACAGGGGGATAAAAAACGACATACAAAGGCGGAAGCCTGGTGCACCGCTGTCACCACCGGCCGTCAGACTTCTCTCCGTCGCCTGTGCGAGCAGGTTCTTATGTGGTTATAGCCTGCACTGGCGTTAACACAGCTGATGCATTAACTGAAGGGGACAAAGGGGAGGACGGTTGAAAAGGAGGCGAAAAACCAGGCACGGGGGGGGGGGGGGGGGAAACCAAGGGGGCCCTTTTCCGGGGCCTGGGTAT
>Ga0131853_10004324_pt1 | contig 25461 bp, 18 predicted proteins | sample TergutLab28metaG_FD_92764 | JGI IMG/M metagenome (GOLD analysis project Ga0131853, IMG submission 92764) | Labiotermes labralis P1 segment gut microbial communities from Petit-Saut dam, French Guiana - Lab288 P1 (version 2) (version 2) | ecosystem: Host-associated > Arthropoda: Insects >... | reverse complement strand
TTGCGCTTGGCAAGGTAATGGTTCTTCCAATAATAGCAGTAGTTGAAGAAGGATTTATTGTGCCATAAGTAGCATCGTAAGTAATCGCGACTTGCCAAACTGCAAATAATGTGACAGGGGCAGTGATGGTTGTGATACCGCTTGCAAATGCTGTTCCCGTCCCTATGTTATTAGTATTCCAACCTACAAATGTTGCTCCGCTTCTAGAAGGAGATAATAGTGTAGCTGTACGACCCTGAATAGCAAAAACGGTTGCAGGACTAATGCTTCCGCCATTTGCGTTTAGAGTAATAGTAACTTCCCAAACCGCGAATACAGTTTTAGGGCTATCTATGATGTGCCCTACTGCGATAATATCACCAAAACCAATTGCATTAGTATTCCACTCAACAAATCTAAATCCAGCACTTCTTGTTGCTGAAGGCAAATAAGCTAGTGTTGTTCCAACAATCACAGATATTAAATTTTGACTTACATTACCACCATTTGGATTTAATGTTATTGTAGTTTGCCAAACAGCATAGAAAGTAACAGAACTAGAAATGGTAGTGACATTTCTCACAAAACTCATTCCCGCTCCTGTCGCGACTGTGTTCCACTCTACAAATGTAAACCCAACGCCTCTGTGAGGGGTTGGTAGATGTATCGTAACCGGCGTATCGGCAATGACTTGGATAGAACTAGGATAAACACTTCCGCCGTTTGCGTTTAATGAAATCGACACCAACCAAAGTGCATATAATACCAATGGACTATCAACCCGAGAACCGATTGAAAAAGAAGTTCCTATCCCATCTCTGCTTGTATTCCACTGATAAAAAGTGAACGGATATGCTCGTATAGCGTTCGGCAAAGAAGTAATGTTTGCACCAACAATAATAGAAATTGGCGTTGTATCAACAGTGCCGCCATTTGCATTAAAAGCTATTGTTGTCCGCCAAACAGCATATAGAGTTAATACGCCTCTTACACGAAAATCGCTTTCGGGTGTACTACCCGTTCCGATTCTATTTGTATTCCACTTATAGAAAGTAAATCCTGCACCCCTTGTAGGTGTTGGCAAGACAAGTAATTCACCATGCAAAAATATTCTTTCAATGGGATTCACATGCCCGCCGTTTGGATTAAAAGTTACTCGATACGCATTGAGTTCTAAGCCCAAAATCGTTATGTATAATGGTTCTGACGCACCTTCAAATATATGAGCCATACCACTACCTAAAGTAGACCCTCCGTTTACTCTTGCATCTATTCTGTTTAGCAAAGCCACAGATTGGCTAAATTGGGGTTTTATTTCAATTATATTAAACCATAACTGTGAGCCGTGAAGAATATAATAATAGCCTGTTTCATCATTAAATTCAACACCAAAAGTTTGCACAATCTCTATTATAGCATAAATTTCAGCCTCGGCTGTCGTAATTCTATACCAATTTCTTTCCCAACCTGCAAACAATTGAGTATGCCCGTCAAAGATAAAATCGTTACTTAAAGGCACACTTGTATTTTCTAAAAACCAACCAAGAAAACGATACTTATTGCTATGCAGCGGTATGTAATCTTCATGATTGCGTAAATCATATAGAGTGCTGCCTTCTAGCATTTGAATAGTGTAAAAATTAGAAACATTAGCATAGTCATTATTTATATTTAGCGTAATTGTAAATCTTGGGTTGAGTGTGACAACATTAGGGTTGCCATCACCAAGCCAATTATTAGCTACCCAAGCAATAGGAACATCGTCGTACATTACATAGACCGTTTGTGAAAGATCCCATCCATAAAACACAGAAGTCCCCATCGTTTGAAACGGGTTAGTAGCAGGAATTGTGATTTGCGTTAAACTAATAGTATTTCTAAAAGCGTCTTCGCCTATGTAAGTGACACCTGTGGGTAAAATATTCGGCACACCGTCAAAAGTTAAAATTTCAAGATTCCTAGCGTTTCTAAATGTTCCAGCCGGAATAGATGTTAAATTTCCCGGTAGATTTATTATTGTTGCAGTTGTATATCTAAATATATCAAAGCTGTCATTAAAAATGTAAATAAAGCTTCCTAAAGATATTTCATTTACAAGAGTATAAGCAAATGCCCATGGGAGTAATAATACTGGAAACCCTGAGTCTGCAACTTCATCCGCAAAATATATTCTATTTCTTAAAACATTAGCAAAAGCAAACGGCTGTATTAAAAATGTTTCTGCTGTTAACCAATCTAAATCTATCCTAATATCATCAAGTATTTCTTCTCCTGTAAAAGCTGTTATGCCAAAAGTGTTCGCCTCATTTTGAAGAGCATCGACAATCGCTTGAAAACTTTCAACAACTATTTTTCGCCCATCTTCGTTTTCTACCTCGCTGTAAACAATTCCATAAGGGTCGGTTTCCGCTGTTGCACCGTTTGTCAAATTCAGTGTCCCCTCTCCCCGATAAATAACTCTCGTATTTGTGCCGCCAAAGAATGCCATTGGATTTATATTTTGCGGCGCAATCGTTGACGGAATAATCATTAAATCTAAATTGGGTGCATTGCCAAAAGCCATTTGCCCGATAAACTCTACACCGGTAATATTATTATTTTCATCTCGTCCCGTTCTAAAATGAACTCGCCGTAAATTGGGAGTATTGAAGAATGCTGTGCCGTTAACTCTTGTTACACTACTTGGAATAATGACTGTTTCCAAATAAACATTAGATGCAAATCCGCTTGTTGAAATTTCAATAACTCCCTCGCTATTATGAAATTCTGGTATTTCAATTTCTGTTTCCGTGCTACCCGATACCAAGCGAACATTATATCCGCCTGCCATTCTTGTGAACAACAATGGGTAGGTGTCTGCTGCATAGGAAGTTTGATTGGCAATCATCACAATCCCTACACTGAGTGTTAGCATAAATGCCATAATGACACTTAATAACACAGTTCTTCTTTTTAATGTTTTCATTGGTTGAGACCTCCAAATAAGTAAGTATACAACCAACATAGTTCCACTACCACAGTCATGTCAACCAAAAAAACATATGTTGTCCTTTGGGGACAAAAGTTGTCTCTTGGAGACAACATAGCATTAAAACACATCAAGAATATGATTTCACGATTCAGTTAATAGAAAAATTTGCTCATTCTTGCTTTATGCTTATACAAGCATAAGGTTATCCAAAATAATTTCATTTACTAATGAACCCGAAAAAGCCTGTTCAAAAAGGTAAACTTTAATTTGCGACTCAATAATTTCCTTGGCAAAGTAAATTCGATTAGCTCTTACATTATAAAAAGCATAAGGCATTATTATAATTTTATCTGCGAAAAGCCAATCATAGCCTATTCTAATATTCGATATATCCGCTATTTCTTGAAAACTTTCGATAACAACTTTAGTGCCATACTCGCTAATTTCCTTTCGATAAACTATTCCATATGGATCAGTAACTGCTATAGCACCGCTTATATTTGTTCCTCCTGCTTCAAAATTCAAATTAAGCTCTCCCGTTCCTCGATATATAACCCGCGTAATGCGCGTACTAACATTATTCCAAAAAGCCATCGGATTTATATTTCCCGGTGTCACTGTTGACGGAATAATAATAAAATCCAAATTTGGTGTATTACCAAACGCCATTTGCCCAATGAATTGCACACCTGTTTTATTACCATTTTCATCACGACCTGTTTTAAAATGGACTCTCCGTAAAGAATTAGCACTAAAAAATGATCCACTATTTACTCTCGCTATGGTATGCGGTATAATAATTACTTCCAGCACACAATTTTCAAGCGGTGACGATGCAAAACCGCTTGAAGATATTTCTATAACTCTCAAGCCATTATGCATTGCCGGTATTTCAATTATTGTTGCTGTATTAGGTACCGCCCTAACATTATACCCATATGCCATTCTTGTAAATTGTAAAATGCGTTCAAAAATAGCCGTTGCATAAATATTCCCATCAATATGCGTAATATCTCTTACAGGATTTGTGCAATCCGTATCTGACCATTTTAAAAACCTAAACTCGCTATCGGGAATTGCAGTAATAATGCCTAGATTTGTACCATAGTAAATTCTATCCTTGCGTATATTTACCACCTCTTCATCTCTCTCAAGCCTTCCCCCTTGTCCCGCCATGATTGCAACTGAATAAACTCGCTGCTCAAATTCAGCAGTCACAAATATATGCCCACTGATATTTGTATCATGCCTTGTCGCTGTAAGCACCCCATCCGACCAACTTGTAAAACGAAAGCCGGTATTCGCAATAGCGGTAACGGGACTTGCGCTCTCACCTAAAGAAACCAATTGACTATTATTTCCCTGTATCACACCAGCTCCTCTAGCAAAAAAAGCCACGCTATAATAAGGAACAAACTCTGCATACACTCTTAACGATTCTGCGATATTTGTATCATGCCTTGTCTCAGATAATACACCATCAGACCAGCCCACAAAACGAAACCATGCACCTGCTATCGCCGTAACAGGATTTGCATTTTTACCAAACTCTATCCTTTGCATAGAGAAAGTGCTTCTCATCGCACGAATAGTCCCACACACTGTAATATTATACCCATCAATCATTCCGCCCCATCCAGCTTGATGAATAACCTCATAACGGGGAATAGCATAAAATAAAGCGTGTGCCTGCACCGGCATCGTAACACCAATTTCTTGTCTTTTGGCAGTCAATACACCGTCTGTCCACCTATCAAAACGATAACCCTCTGAGGGAATTGCAACTACAGGTAATGCATTTTCACCATGTAAAATCCATTGATTTAAATATCCCTCTATTATTCCGCCGATTCCCCACCCATAAGTAACATGAAAAATTTCTTCAGATTCTAAACACGGCTTTCTTCTGTATGAAAACTCAATTAAAACATCTCTTCTTACAATAAAACCGCCGCCACTTGTAAAATTATTCCCGTTCACTCGAAGCGCTTCCATTTCGTACTCTTCCGGAATGTTATATCTAATCACCAACATTTGACCGTCTTTCACTATATCGCCCGACTCTAATGTGCTTTGCGTAGTATGATTTAACACCATAACACCGTCTGGAATAATAATTGAAAACCTTTGCGCACCATCTCTACTACACGCAAGCAACATAACGCCGCTTAATATAAGAATCAGCAGCGACAAGAAAATCAGCGATTCTCTCTTGAAATTAAATTTTTGCTTTCTCATCATACTCAAATTATACAATAACTTTTTCAACATGTCAATTCAAGAACATAACTATGCTCTTGAAAGATTATATTCTCACATCTAGCATAAATAGTATAAATGTTGATATGCCACATGTCAACCTAGATAAATACAGTTGTCCCCAAGGGACAGAATTTGTCCCTTGGGGACAAAGGGATAATTTTTATACAATTTAACTATGTGAAAACTTCGTAAATATATTGTCGTTACTTTCACATAGTATACAACTATAAGAATAGTATAATGTCTGTAAAGTTGCAATTTGGAGGTAACAAACATTTACGATTATTTAGACTCTAAAAGAATTTACCAAGCATTAGATAAACTAAGGGAAGAACGAGGCTTAACAGTATATGCTTTGTCAAAAGCAGCAGGCGTCAGTCATGCTACAGTTTATAAATGGCGGGACGAAAAATCATCTCCTAGTCTATATTTACTAGAAAGTTTATGCAGTGTGCTAGATGTTAGCCTCATCAATTTGTTGATTTCAAATGAAGAATTGATTCATTTAACCGAAAAAGATAAAACCTTTTTCGACCTTTTAAAAACATTGACAAAAAATCAAAGGACGGCGATTCTTGCGCTAATGCGCTCTATGCAAGAAGAAAATCTAAAAAAATAGCAGGGAAACCTTATGACACCAAAGAAATTCAATGAGTATTTAGATAAAATACGGAATGGTGACACTCGTGCCATCAAACCCATTTTTAATGAGTATTATAAAAAAATGACTTTGGCTGCGTGTTGTAAAGTACGAAATGTAGAGGATGCAAAAGATATTGCGTCCGCTTTTTTATTATACATTCTGCAAAACGCTCACAAGATTGAATATATTGAAGACCCCAATGCATGGATTAGTCAATCTGTCCGAAACCGTGCTATAGATTTTATTAGAAAAGATAGCCACACTACATATTTATCCGAGCATAGTGATGAGGTTTTTTCTCACCATCCAGATTTTGATTTGCGCCTTACAGTTGCAGATAGCCTTCATGTCTTGACTGAGATTGAAAGAGAAGTTTTTGATTTACACTTTATCTACGGTTTAAAATATAGAGAAATTTCAAAGCAAATTGGCAGGCCAATTGGAACAATCAAAAGCGATGTAAGTATTATTAAAAGAAAGTTACAGCATTTAAAACATTTAAAATAAAAAACTTTCAACCTTTTCATGTTTTCAAACGACTCTATAGTAGGAGGTCTTGAAACATATGAAAACAAATTCAAAGAAAAACAAAATCTGTAGCTTCGTGCTGGTAATCACCGCTTTTCTTTTCGGTGCGTTAATCAGCCTCGGTGGTATGCCGCAAGCGGGACAAACTGCTGCACAGTCCCCTTTTGTAGAAACCATCTACTCAAGCTACATAGAACCGTTCGGCGGCTCATTGCCGGGAACTACCCTAGTAACCGAAAGGATTTACTATCATCGCAGAGTAGTTAATAACTTTCAAATTTCTGATGGCTTGCCGAGTTATCTAAGCCGCTACTCTTGCGGAATTACAGCAGGCGGCGTTGCAGTTTCATACTTTAACCGCTCATTTCCAGAATTAATTCCCAACCATACCGCCGGCAGATATTTACTAGGAAGGTGGCTATGGGGCGCACAGGGTGCAGGTGTTAACTCTATGTTCAGTTCCCTATTTTCCATGATGGGTGCTACTTCGCAAGGTGTCACAATGGATGGATACTTAAACGGTATGCGCACATATGCCGCAAGCAGAGGACGAACTGCAACATTCACAAGTGTACGAAGCGGAAATAATCGTCTTAATGCCGCACAATACCAAGCGGCTTTTAGGCAAGGAAGATTACTTTCTGTCTTTATGAGCGGTTTTGGTGTTACCCCCTTACATTATTTTCACACCGGCAATGGCTATGATGTTGTGCGCTCTTATGTGGATACAACATCGCACATTATGATAGCGTTTGGGTATAGACATGTATACTACTATAACGCAGCCAACCAGCGCACCCGAAGCGATGTATATCTTTATGTCCATACGGGCTTTAGCTCTCCAATCACAGCATTACTTCCGCTTTACCGTTTCGGTAATGTAGATAATGCATTCATAACACACATTTTTTAAGGAAAGAGGTCATGAAAAAACTAATCAAAAAAGCAATGCAGCAAGAAAACGAATCATTTGAAAGTTGGGTACAAGAACATAATGTTTCGTTACCCGAACAAAAGCCTACTCGCATATCAAGAAATTCTCTTGTTATGCGATGGGCTACTGTTGCCACCTCTATCATTGTAATTGCTCTCGCAATTGCATTACCTATTGCTTTAAGCAATCGAGATACTTCTAATACAACTATAAGATATCTTGCTACCGATTCAGTAGCACATAGTCTTGAATTAGAAGAATTATTTTTATTAGACAATTTTTTACTGCCTAATTTCAATCAAATCCTAAACCACGAAAGTGCTTTTGTTCATACTGCTTACGATAACCCCGAATTAGTCTTGAGTTATACCATCAATCAATTACTTTATGTAACACAGGATGAAACAAATGCTTTTTTTATCGACTACAGAATACGAACCTTTCGTAACTACGATTTTCGCGGCTATGAGGCATTTGATGATTTATCCCTAAACATGACCGTCAATGAAATATTAATTTATTATGACTTTGTAGAATCTAATTCAGATTTCGATGCTGCCCAAACACTTGCCCTTATACATTTTTCCTATGGTGATTCTGAATATTTTTTAATTGTCGCAGGTTTTGAAGGCATAACAGAAATAACAAGCGATACTTTAAGAATTTTATTGACCGAATTACTTACCTAATATTTATCACGAGGTACCAATGAATGAAAAGAAAAAACTTAATGACTCTTTTTTGGAATATATTCTAAAAGCGCATTATTGCGATGATAAGTACGACTTATGCTGGCTTATCAATTTTGATGCTGTAAAACAAGCGGCCGATTTGCTTCAAACTCATTACGAAAGTTTTGACCAACTTTCATTTTCTAATCATGCCTGTAATATACAGAAGATTTTTTGCACAAATGTAAAAATAACTAAAAAAAATTGCCCGTCAACTTTAGGAATTAGTTTTAAAACTTATTTTAGATACAAACAACAATACTTGTCTACTTTCAAAAATTATCTAATTCATAATCGTAATCTAGTTAACTATATCCCAAAAGTCAATTGAGAGGTATAGCAAAATGATTAAATGCTTCTGTCCTTCGTGTGGATTTGCAATCAATGCAGATTTCTTTATTCCAAGCAAAGTGAAATTGGAATGTATAAAATGCAAAATCACTTTACTTGTTTCTGCACGAGAAACAGAAATAAGCATAAAATATTTGCCGCCAAAGGCAAACAAACAAAAGATAATATAGGGAGAAACGCAAATAAAACAATGAGTGAGGTGCATAGTGGACACGACTATTTGTATTTGTAAGTTATAAGAGATAGCCGAAACTATCCAAAAAGGAAGTTGTCAAAGCCTTATAAGATTCAAGCCCAAAATGGGGGCTAAAATCTTATAGGGCTTTTTTAATTGTCCCCTATCTTTCATATTCCCCTCTAGCCAATGGGCTATGGGGGATTTTTTTGTACCTTTGATACAACTCAAAGGCTTTTTTTGTCCCCCGAATTTTTCAACCTCAAAACCAAAAATTCGGAGGATTACAAAAATGCCCACAATCCATTACACTTTTTGCGACGGCACAAAAACCGAAGCCGAAGTCAACGATGAGTTTTATACAGAATACATGAATCTAATTCAACTTGAAAAGCGCAACCATTGGCGCGAAACAAGACGGCACAATTCATTAGATGTTTTAATTGAAAAAGGAATCGAAGTCCCATCAAAAGACCCCGACCCTTTACTTTCTCTATTACAAAAAGAAAACAACAAATCACTAGAAAAAATATTTTCAAAGCTATCTGCCGACCAACGAGAGCTATTAGAAACCATCTACATTGACGGCATCTCAATGGCAGAAATCGCACGGCAACAAGGATTAGCACACAGCACAGTAAAAACTAAGGTGGGGAGGATTATAAATAAATTAAACGCACTCTTGTAATTTTTAATTTATTTTATGCACCTAAAAACACCACTCTTGCATTACTGCCATGGTTCCACATCGCATTCCAACTAGAAGGCGCATAACTCCTACCCACTACATAGATGTTTTGATTTGCACTCCAAGTGTTAAACGCGCCGAAATCTATATAAATCATACTGTGCGGGATAGTAACGCTGTTAATATTAGGTCTGCCTTGCATCATACCAGGCAAACTAAACCTCTCAACACCTTCGGGAATAACTATGTCACCTTGTGCGTGGCGAGGCACTTGTTGTAGTCTAATACGACCCGCAAACGCGCCGTGCAAATATCTAAAATACAGTACTCCATCTTGACTAAACCACATAGCGTTAGGATTGTCACCATCAACCCCAATATATTGCAGCTGGTGAAGTCTATCAAATGTACCAGCCGTTATGTTGCCTATGGCACTCGGTAAAGTAACATGCGTAACATTAGGCAGCTCTAAAAACGCGCGGTAGTTTATATACCTTGTGTCTTGTGGTAAGATTACTTCGCGTACAAACGCCCCAAAGCCGCTTCTATCGGTCAGTTGTAAATTTGCGTACCATGTTATAGAAAAACCGCTATTCATATTAGCAAATGCACCCACACCAACACTAGTGATAGAATGTGGAATGGTCACACTTTCAAGCGTACCAACACCAGCAAAAGCATCAGCCGCTATAGCAGTAACAGGGACACCATCAACATGCGATGGGATAATTAAATTTGTTTCATTCAACCCAGCACCAGCAGTTACCATCAACTCACCACCGCCATTGATTGCAGTGAACACCAACTCTTGCTGCGAATATCTAAGGTTAACAACTTCAACACTCATACCTGCAAATAAATTGTTTTGTGTTACATACATACCATTTGCAATAACCGAAAAGTCATTGCCGTTAAATAATCCCGAAATAGGTGCAGGCATCCAACTTAGGTTAGTAGGTGTCCATTCGCCGTCAATACAAATATTGTTCATTAAAATATATCGCCCAATAGCCCACCCAAATCTATTTTCAGTACCTATGTTCCGCAAATGCCTCTCATAAGCTATAGCAATATATTTTTCGCCATCTAGCTCATACATTCCACCAAAACGAGTATCAATATCTTCAAATCTACTTATTCTTTGATGACCATTAAATTGAGCCGTAAGCACAATATTCACTGTGCTTAAGACAACGGTGCTTCTTGCATTAACAAAAGGGACTGACAATATATCAAACTCGCTGCTTGATATATCAAGATTAACTATGTACTCTGGATTACCACCAGCACCGCCTAGGGCACTAAATTTTAATGATATACCTTGCAAACCATCTACAGTATTATCCCATGTTATTATCAAATCATCATTGTTGATTATCTCAATATCAAAATCAGCTGGTCTACTAGGCATATCAAACCAGTTGACAATACGCCATGCGTGATAATTCCAATTGGGTGCTCTTCTGTAATCATATACACTTGCATCAGGAACTCTTATAATCAAATCCTTATGGGTATAATCCAAAGCCTCTGAGCCCAATTCAGTAATACCATAAGCACTATTCCACCAAATAAAAATCTCCTCTAAATTGTGTGCCCCTCTAAAGGCGGCAGCACCTATACGCTGCACACCAAACAATTCAATAGACGGAACAGTAGACTCGGCAAAAGCATTAGCACCTATAAATCTAACACCAAATATAGCTAACGGCACACTCACCCTAAAACCCCTAAACGCACTGTCCGCAATACCAACCGTATCGAATCTTAAGAAAAAACCATCATCTATCCACACAATACCACTACTAGTGCCAACAGCCCACCTATCTGCGTATACAACATTGTTCCAAGTGGAAGTATGCCACAGGGGTGTTTGCCAAAATGCACCACGCCCTATACCCTCTACACTGTCGGGAATACTAATCGTTGCTAATGAACTACCATAAAAAGCATAACTCTCTATTCTACTTACACCATGTGGAAGCTGAATGTCTGTTATAGCAGTACGCGAAAAAACAAACTCTTCAATCGTACGCAACTGACTATTTGACTCAAAAGTTACACTTGAAAGGTCATCGGTTCGAGAAAATGCAGACCGTCCAATATTTTGCACACCTCTAGGTATTTGGATATTTTCAATACCGCTATTCTGAAAAGAATAGTTTCCAATGTACCTAAGTTGACTATTAGATTGAAATGTAACAAACCTAAGATTTGCCGCCCCAAAAAATGCAGAAGCATGAATATTAGTAAGACCCCTTGGAATTTGTATTCTCTCTAATCCGCTATCAGTAAATGCACCCGCACCAATCCTAGATAATTGGCTTGTCCCGTCAAAGAAAATGCGCGGAATACTACTTGCCCAAAAAGCATGGTCGCCAATATATCTAACACTTTGCGGAAGAGTGACCGCCTCTAAATTTGGTGTCCTCGCAAAAGCCCTTACACCAATATTGCGTACAGTACTATCTCTTTCAAAAGTAACTGTTCGCAAAGCAGGCAATCCCTCAAAAGCGTTATTACCTATCGTAGATATATTGTTAGGTATAACCACATGCCTAATTCTAGTATTAAAAGATAGCCTTCGCACCAGTTCGGGATTATAGTACCAAGTAATGTCTGCATCAACATCCCCAAAGGCATTAGCCCCTATATAGTTTATTGCTTGTGGTATTATAATATTTGTCAGCGAACTTCGATAAAACGCAAAAGAGCGAATCATATTCATTGTATAGGGAAGTCTAACGCTAGTCAAATCAGGTCTGCCCATAAAAGCATCATCAACAATACGGCGTACAGGCACTCCGTTTATCCTTGCAGGAAAATCCAAATGTATACCAGCCGTATCTCCCGAACCCATTATAACAATTTCATCACTTGGCAACCAGTGATGCCTGCTAACATAATAACTAAACCTAAAAAAGTATCTTTGCACAAAACTAATAACAACCGCATCTTTAGTCATCATATTATGCGGTACAGAAGGTACATCAGGGTGCGCGACTAAATCAGTCCTAAAGGCATCACTATTATGTACAAACCTGCGCTGCCTTCTTCTTATATTTCCTGCATTATCTGCAAAACCATGTGCATTAGCTGAAGTACGCGATACAGCAAAATCATCATGCATTATCCATCTAAAATTTTCTGCGCGTAAACTGCCCAAAACATACTCTATAAGCCGCTGCCCCACAATAGCACCAGATGTTACAACCACAGCCGCAATAACAGCAACGCCCAAAACTCCAGTGACAGGAATAGTCGCAACTCCAGCAATTATCATACCAAAAATAATCGCAAAAGCACCAGCACCGCCAATAGCAATCATACTGTTAAGAGTACTAATACAACCTATGCCAGCCATCGTATGCAAACGCAGGCCAGGGTTTTGCTGCACTGCATTTGCCCAGCCTAACCGCAGTGCATCAGCGCGCCTATAGTCAGAATTATCAAAACTAGACGGATTATTTATCATATCACGAATATCAGCAACAGGACCTACTCTCGAAGATAACCAATCATTCCTGATGGCATACGCAATATCCGAACCATTAAAAGGTGCAGCAATCGCAAATATATCACCGACATTGCGCGGGTGATTATTTGTCCACATCATTGACCATATGCCGCCAGTAGAATGCGCAATAAAATTGACAAGCGGCACTCTGCCAGTTGCTCGTAGATAATCATAACTAATCATAGTCAAGATAGCATTAAGCTCGTTGTATACAAAAGCATGTGATTGCACAGGGTCTTGTGACTCAAAAACCAAAATATTATGACGAGATTTATCACGGATAGATGTAACGCGGGCGCGGGTGTACATATAATTTCGTTGCGAGTATGGATGGCGGAGAGCTTGGTTAACATCATAATATGAATCAATATTAGCCTCCAACGGAAACAACGATATAAGAGGTCTAACTGCTGGTCTGCTAAAATCTAATACACATCCAACTTGTACTAAATTATGGTTAGCTTGTCTATATACATTTTGTCTAGTTTGAGGGTTTTCAAATGCGCCCTCGGTAGCATACCCTAGCCTAAATATATACGACCTTGCTACATAAACATTAGCATCAGTTTGGTTTCGTAATGTTTCTATCATAGAATGTTGTGTTTCGGGATTATATGCAAGCCTTCTATAATGTGTATTACCATTTGCATCAGGCTCGCCACCATCATTAGACCAATCTGCTGCTCTGCCGCCTTGACCATGCACAATGACATGCAGACTTCCGCCCATCATGCCATTTGCTGCTGCCTCTCTGATTGCATAAGATTGCTCCCTAAGTCTGGCATTACCTCGCGTGTCATTTTGATAGTCATCCCACAATCCAGCTATGGTATTATCCCTTACAAGCCAAAAGTTGCTATCATCTCGCTGAAAGTCAAAACAAGCAAAATTTCTATCTGGTGCATTGTTACTATTTAAAATCGCATTACCGCTAAAAGTCACGCCGCTTCGGGTATGCATAAAAGTAGCACCTTGGCTTGCTATAGTACTTGCATAAAATGTATTATTAACTATTGGCAGCAAAATGGCTATTGCTATCAGTATTGCAATAACGGCAACTGTGCCTACGGTTAAACCTACTTTTCTTCTTTTGTTTGCTGTGTTCATTGATTTATATTCTCCTTAATTTGTGTTTGTTGCCAAAGACTTTTTTCTATAAAAGTATATCTATCTGTGCTAGTGCCAAGCTCATAAAATCTATCAAGTAAATTTTGCGTGCTGCCATCTGGAATAATAATAGTAAATGGAACATGTCCTCCCCCCCCTAACGGGTTAATCAACTCAAAAGTATCACACAATAATTCAATATATGGCAATGTCCTTGGGGCTTGAATATACCTTCTCATATCCCAAAAATTGTGACTAATAGATATACCAGCAGGCACAACTATTTTTTCTACACCTTGCCCAGGATTAAATCGTAGCCAATAAGGCCCTCCTGCACCAAAGCCATTGATGTTATGCCGTCCTACACGCGTGGGTATTGTCAAAACACCGTTTTCAATCAAAGACGGGTCATCTAAACTAACTAGATTGACCAATCTACTCCGTGGCGTATTACTACGATTAAACTGAAACAGCGTCCAACCATCAACTTCAAAAGTACGCCCCTGCTGCGACCTGTCTGGACAGCCACTAGGAATCCCCATCAACAGTGGTAATGACATCAACAGTATAGCAAAGATTATACCGATAAATTTTTTACTTTTCATTTTCACTTGTGTCATCCTCCTCTAATTGAACCTCTTCTATAATAGAAATTGCATCATCAGAATCTTTTATTGTAGTTATATAAACCTTAAGAAATAAAATACTTGCAGCAATAGGAAGTATTAAACCTAGTAAAAATAGCAAATGAATTTGATAGTTACTAAAAAGCGAACCCACTACACTAGGCCAAACAAGTGCAAAAGAACCCAAAGCCATTACATTTAAAACGATATTTTGAATTCTTAAATCAGGGTCTTTATCAAAAAGAATCGACACATTTACTATAATTAAACCTAAAGCAACTATTGACAAGTAAAAAAGAGTAAACATTAAAACAAAAACACCTATAATACCTCCCTGCGAGTGAACAATTGTATACACTGCTGTACCCAGTAGAAATATTCCAAAAGCAAAACCCAAACCTGCACTAACTCTAGTCATGATGATTGCATTGTTTTCGGATACATTATCTTGTGTTGTATCACTTTCTATTTCCATTTAAATATTTCCTTAATTTTTAAAAAAATAAATATGGTTTATTATACTCTACTCAGATTCAAATGGCAATTATTATTCAAAAATTACAGCACCATTTTTCTGTACATTTTGATGAAAGTGTAGTCTTTTATTTTTTTAATTTTTATATGCAATAGAAAATGCAAAGTTTTAAGTACAGAAGCTAAAACTTTTTTTATATTAAAAAAAGCATATATTTCATTAAACAATAGTAATAGTGAAATATTTTATCAAAGTAAAATAAATAATTGCTTTTATTGCAATGCAATTTACAAAGCAAAATTACTACAAGACTAACAGTAGTTCCTCGTATACAACTTTAACTTTTTCATCAAAGTTATTGGGGCTTTCATTTTTATCAGCTTTCGTAAATATTTCCTCTTGCAAACCCAATAAGAAATCTTTAACTTCATTAAAAAATTCTGGGGTGTTTTCTTTATTTTTGCGCGAAATTAATAATTGCTTTATAGTTAGCAACTCTATCCTCCGCAATGTATAATGCGACTGCCCTATGCTTTTTACTGCAAAACGACCTTGCATAGCATGAAACAATTTTTGCCATTCGCAAACTCCATCATCTCCAATAACCAATAATTTTTCGCTATGCTCCGTACACTGAGCATAGTCTAGCCGACAACCAATATTAATAGCTGCAAAATGTCTGTCAGACTGAATTTCACGATAGTAAATATCCTCATACTTCAATCTAGTCTCAATACTTGCGTGCTGAACAAGGCAGTCTAAAAATATTAAATTCAGTGTGGGATTATAATTTTTGTGATATTCCTCAATTAAAAACTTTTCAGAGTTATCGAAGCCTAATCGTGCCAAAGGCATTATTAAATTTGTGCAATACAATGCAGCATGCTCACTTTCCAAATCATGTTTACTCGTTTTGAATTCTCCAATATGGTTTGTGTACTGTTCTATCAACCAATCCAAAGCCACCTGTCCCCTTTTAGGACTTTGCTTTATCAGTAAAATAAGATAGCGGAAAACTTCTGGTTTATTTGTCATCTTTAAAAAATCTGCGTCATGAAAAACGCCTTCGTATACCAACAAAATATATTTTGCTACCAAAAATTCAAATATTTTTTCATGCGTAATCAATCTCATCATTTCATTTTTTTCACTCAAAACAATGCTAGCGATAGTGCCAACGACCTTCTCGTCAAAAGATGATTCCAATGATTTTTTTTCATTTTCTACTGCAACTAGAATTAAGTCATTATTGCAAATAGTAGTACTATAAGCTGCTTTATAATATGTATAACTACAAAGACTGAGAATTTTATTACAGATTTCACGCTTCTTTTTATCATCTATTATATTAGGTAAAAGATTTTTCTCATAAATTTCTCTCGCAACATATTTTTGCACTGAAGCTTCTAATATTAAAACTTCTATGAAAATTGAGGGAAAATTTTTAAACTTCTGAATAATCTCTGGATCATCTAAAGTAAACATTAATAGTGTAATTAATAACGGCGATGATACCACAGAATCACTTTGTGAAACTAAATTCAAAAAAAATTCCCGCTTGTCAGATAGATTTAAATCATTTTTCAAGTCACAATACCTATCAAAAAAGTTTCCTAAGTTTTCTTTGCTCCAATTGCAAATTCCTACATTAGTCCAATTTTTCAGATACTCTTCGTTGCTATTGTAAAAATCATCACGACAAGTAATTAGTGTTGAGTGCTTAAAAATTTCAGACTCAAAAAATAGTTTTGCAGAAAAACGAATTTCATCTAAACCATCCACAAAGAATATAAAACTTAATTTGCTTAAATTAATATTAGGCAACTCAAGATATTCTGATATTGTTAATTTTTTCTTTTGCAATTCCTTTGCCCTAAGGAAAACAGGAATTGATTTTGTTTTTTTGCTTAAATATCTATTAACAGCAAGAAAGTATCTGTGGTACAATAACAAACTTTTTCCAGCTCCAGCCTTCCCCTTAATTACAGTATTATCATGATTGTTTTCAAAATATTCACTTGCTTCAATATTCGCTAAACTAGTTTTCAAAAACGGTTTTATATAAAAATCGCTTTCAAGTAAATTTTTTGTTTTCATATTTCGTGAAAAATAAGTACCTGAATTTTCAAGTTCAGCATTTTTGTTCTTAACAAACGCAAAAAAATCAATATCTGGAACAACTTGTGACATTTGCTTTCCTATTTTATTTAGAGCATTTATTTCTGCATTTTTCTTATATGCACGCAATATCTCCGATGTATACTTAGAAACATCTCGATCTATTAAGGCCGCACAATTTCTGCAAAGTATAAGGCAATTATCTATCGACTTTCTTTCTTGTGGTGTCATGTTAGGATCAAAACGCGGCCCTCCAGGGGAAGCTGCAAAAATATGAGCTGCTTCTCTAATAGAATTAACAGATTCATTACTTTCGCTTGATGGACCAACTAAATGTACATTGCAATCAGGAAATGAACAAACATAACCCACTCGCTTAGCGGCAGCTTCTACGATTTTAATACTAAAATTATCTCTTTGAGTCTTAACCATGCCATTTCCCTCACTATTAATTATACCACATATTAATTTTAAAGTCTACTAAAATTTAAAAAACTTGTTTGCATAATTCCCTCAATAACTCGATTGAAGTTCTTAGTTGCTTGTCAGAAAATGTCATGCCGCTTGCCGGAGGATGATTTATCTCGTTGCGGATATATGTACATATTGTTTTATACTTTGTCTTGTTTTGGGGATGATATGTTAAATGATGATGTTTAACTTCTTCGTATTTTTCATGCAGCGCAATCCATTCATCCATACTCTTAATTGTAAGTTTTTTTTCTTTGTTTTGTAAGTATCCATAAAGTTCATTATGGTAATCTCTTGATATTACATCAAAAATAATAAATTGTATTTCAGCAATCGTTATAGCAGGTAAGCGGCGATTCATATTGTCTATTTTTTCACTGCATATTAATCCATTATCATTTCTAAATAAGCGAATTACCAACCAATCTCTTTGCTCTATGGCAGATTTTAAAATATTTTCAGAATGAGAAGCAACAAACAACTGTGCTGCTTGATAGTCGAAGTTTCTGTGATATAGTGCCTCTTTATAAAATTTCAATATTTTAAACTGCCATTTTGGATGCAAGCCTAGTTCAGGTTCGTCAATTAAAACAAAATCCGTGGTGTGTTGGATAGAATCTAATAAATGAAGCGTTCTCATTAATATTTCGAATTCTCCAGACGAAATAGAATCTTTATCTTCATTTAAAATATCATAGAAGTTATTTAAATCCAAAAGTTCATCAAACTTGCCTGTAATCACATGACTTTCAAGCAATGACCCTAGGGTTTTCATAAACCATATTCCACTATTAGCTTTTACATCTTGCAATAATCTACGAGGGTCGTTATATTTTTCATCTTTTATTGGTTTATCACGCTCACCTTCATAATCATTTAAGATTTCTAATCTGTCTTGTAGTATTTCTCTTATATTAACGCTAGCACCTATAGTATTAAGACGATTTTTCTTGTTTTTATCTAACTTCCAAAATGGGGAATATGTTTCATCATGTATATGAATTGAATTAATTCTTTCTTTCAAAAATACACTACTCCACTCTAATCTACGCCCTGTGCGTACGCAATGTTTTTTCATAAAATCTCTAAGATTTTCGCCATAGGGGAAATTATTTAACTCTCTTAGCAAAGTAGTTTTTCCACAACCATTCTCCCCTACAAAAATAATATTGTTGCAAGGTTCTCCGTTTTCATCTGTAAAATCAAGCTCTAAATCGCCTAATATATTATGATCTTTAAATCTTATGTATGGTATTTTCATTATCACCTCTTTGACATCATACTACATTGTCAATGAGTTTACAAGTTATCTATAGTCATTTATAAAAGCCGCCGAGTAATTATAATAAAAACATACAAATTATAATAACCACACATAAGCCCTAAAATAAAATCCATCAATTATCCAAAAACTAATTTCTAAAACTTCGCCGCAATATAATATTCTTACAAAACGCCAGCAAGAATCATAATAGCAAAAGTTAAATTCTATATCCATACCAACCTCTAGCTCAATAATAAATATGCCTGTATGGTGACAACATTCATCGCAGCTACAATCAATAATCATTTTGACCGACCCGGCATCGCCTACATAAAAATACCAATGACCCGAACCCTGCAAAGTACAGTCAACTATACGAGTCCACTCAATCGATTCTGGCGGTGACAGCGGCTCTACCCACTGATACACCCTTGCATAACTTTTAAATCTCCATGACCCGTAAACAGCTATGCCTATGTGATAACCGTCAAATTCTATGTAAAAAACCGCACAGCAATGAAAGCTACCCTCTTTACTCTCGCCTGCATTTAAAAATACCAATATATATTCTGTATGACCGCTTTCAAACCTAAGATGAATTTTTAACTGTATTGAATCACCCACATATGCCAAATGATAAGTGGTATATGGTTCCATGTCCCAAACCCACACCCAATCGCCATCGTCAGGCGGCGGCGGGGGTTGCAACGAAGCATTGGTGGTGATTGTCGCTCCTAACTCAATAAGCGTATCCCAATTTGTTGCTTGACTATATGCCACCACACTATCCCAACATGGAACATAAATAGTAAGATTAGCATGGATTATCCCCAAAAAAGCATTTGTATTTGCCAACACTGTCCCTACAGTATTTCCCACATAAGGACGCAATAGCTCCACAGTATGTAGTCTTGTAAAATTAGCAAACTGATTTGCCGCAATTGTAGAAACATCGTAAGGTATAATAACTCTAGTAACAAAAAGTCGCAATCCCATAATAGAACTAGCCGTTATATTTGGATTAAATTCCCAAGACATTTGCAAATAATCCGATACAAAAAAGAAAGCATCAAAAGCTATATTGGTGGCACTTGATGGTATAGTAATATAAACCAAGCCGCTACTACCAAAAGCAGTATCACCAATTGTAGTCAGATTAGAACCTTCCTCAAAATATACATACCGCAACGAACTGATTGCAGAAAAAGCACTCCGCTCAATCGTGGTAACAGAAGCAGGTATTGTAATATTTACAATTGCAGTAAGAGAAAAAGCAGAAGCACCTATCGTTTGCAAGTTTGAGTTAACTTCAAAATTTACATAACGCAACAACATATTACTCATAAAAGCAGATATCCCAATAGAAGTAACCGAACTTGGTATTGTAATGCTTGTTATCGCAGACCGTGCAAATGCACCCTGCCCTATCGTTTGTAAATTTGAGTTAGACGAAAAAGTAACAGACCGTAAAGCACTAATATCTAAAAAAGCTGATTCACCAATAGAAGTAACAGAGGCAGGTATCGTAATGCTTGTTATAGCTGTACTTTGAAAAGCCCTATCGCCAATAGTCCTCAATTGAATGTTATTTGCAAAAGTGACCCCTGTTATTCGTGAAATACCACTAAAAGCGTCATTCGCAATAGCAACAACTGTCCTATCATTGATAATCGCAGGAATATTAAGATGAGTTAGATTATGATTCCTTAACCCCGTAATTTCTATTTCGTTTGACCCTATATTTCTTGTATAAAAAGGCGCCCAAACAGGGTCAACACTTCTTATTGTTAACGCTGACCAATTTGCCGCCCTCTGATATGCAGGCACACACGCAGCTGTCGGTACATAAATTACCAAATTTGAAGGCGCCCTTACAAATGCATTATTTCCCAATGTTATTACACTCTGATTTGCCTCTCGTAAAATATTAACCCTTTGCAAATTCACTTTTCCATCAAAAGCATTTGCTCCGATTTGTGTAACCGTTGATGGAATTGTGATGTCGGTAATACCTGTCGTCCAATTAAAAGCATTTGCATTGATTGTAGTAATCCCTTCGGGAATATTAATTGTGCTAGGTAAATTTGGATGAGGTATAAAACCTGTCACAGTATTACCGCTAGTTTGAAGCCCTGCAAACCTTAATTCAAGCACTATATTTGAAAAATCCACCCTATGATTAGAATTTAAATTATCAAACAGTGATATTATACCTATTCCGGCATTTGGGTTTCTATTGGGACTTAATGCAAAAATATTCAAATAGTTAAGCACATCAACAGTAGCAACACCGCTAGAAGAATTTGGATGAAGAACATTCAGATTCATTAAGGTAGGCGCATTGCGCAAATATCTCGGATGAGTTGTATCTCTAACTTGCGCCCTTAATTGGATAGTATTACGGGTAGACGAAAAATTAAAACGCAAAGTTGCACCTATAATTGGTCTATTAGGAAATAGAATATCGTTATGCTCTATAATGTTAGGAAGCGCGATATATGCATTATAGCTAAAACCAAACAAACTATTGATAAAATGAAAATTACCTGCACCCTCTAAATGTACATCATTAAACACCCTATGCCTTCCGACTTCCGGTCTTATTGTTGGATTAGCGTTATATCTCTCAACTAAAAGAAAACCCGTCCAGCCCGCCGCCCTAAAAGCGGCATATCTGCCAGGAGCAATAAATACCAAAATATTAGACCTAGCCAATCCTGCAAAAGTTGTTTCATTTATTGGTTGAGGGTCTGGTCTCATGTTTCTAATGATTCTAAGATTATCCGCCCTCAAAAAAGCATAGTCACCAATTCTATTCGTATGTAATCCTATAGAAATTTCCTCTATATTACTGCCCGCATATTGAAAACTTCTTATCCTGCTAACAGGTCTTCTATTTGGCGAAAATCTTCTTATAAGATGCTCTTGACAAACTAAACAAAATACATCATTGTTGCCCGCTTGGTGCATGACACATCTTGAGCTAGGGCGATACCATGTTGTGGGACTCCATCCATGTGTGTTCATTCGATATATTCCGATTCCGCCATGTCCTTCCCATTGGTCGCTAGAACCCCGTTGGTTGCCTATAAACAAACCCCAAGCGCGCGGGATTGCCCTGTTTTGGTGTTGGTCGAGCCACCACGCACCACACTCAACTAGATGTCCTGCCAAAGGATTTGCTCGGTTTACATTACTTCGTATATTTGGTGCATTAAAATATCCGTACCTTGTATTTAAAATGCCTGTATTGTATTCATCAGCCAACCCCCAAAGATGTCCCATCTCATGTAAAGCAATACCTCTAGAAGAACTCGTTACAGCAAGTCCCTCATTGTCATAGCCATGAGCCCAAGCATAGCCGCCGTTTCTGCCTCTTTGTACAACTAGCCAAAAAATATTTCTATAACTATATGGGTCTGGTGCATTAGGAAAATGGTACCGCACAAACGGACGGACATTAGCACGAGTAACCTCTTCATCTCGTGTGCCGGGACTGCCGCCGCCGACAATAACACTTCGATTATTTGCCGGCGATATTGTACCTATCGCATAAACTTGTAGCCAAGCGACAAAATAACCTAAAGGACTAAAATAGATAATGTGATTCATAATATTTTGCGCATAATTAAAAAAAGCTTGTTGATTTGCTAAAGTAAATCTATCCGCAATTATTTTAATAGTTATTCTATTTACATATTCTGTTGCTCGGTGCTTTTCTCTTCTCTCTCCAAATACACTTGAAAACGGTTGTGCCTGTGTTTCTAAATAATAAGCATCCGCTTCTGCAAGCTGTCTTTGTCTTTCTTGCTCTTGCTCATAAAAATATGGACACCAACCTATCGTACCGTCCTCAAACTCTAAGTCCGAAAAAACTCGCCTGCTTTCAGTAGGCTGAATTTCACTTGGATTAATCATTTCCTTTTCATATGTTAATGTTGTTGCATATACATTGACAATTAAGATTTGACTAATTGCTATAATAATAGCGATTAGACATAAAAGTAATATTGTTAGTATTATCCATTTTAAATTTTGTTTTTTGTTAGCCTTAAACATTTTTGTAATCTCCTTCGGTTGTTATAATTTGTATAATGTCAGACCACATCATTAGGATTCTTAAATTTGACCTGTTATGAAAATTGATTATAAAACTCATCCTATACCATAATTCGTGAGTGCCAACAGGCAATGCTATTCGTCCTTTATCACTAGGAACTCTTATTTTGGTTGATATTTCACGCACTGCATGAAAATATTCATTATTAGGTATTATTAAATGGTTATAATCACGCCGTCGTGATGAGCCTGTCACAATGGAGTTTAATGGAAAATTGTTTAGGACTCCTATTAAAAACCGAGACGGATGATAAGCTATCCTTATATCTTGTCCACTTCGATTATATAGTTTTATATGTACTTTAAACATATTTCCTTCGTCTTGCACCAAAGTCGCATCTTCAACATCAATCACAAGTTCAAAATTACAAACCCCATCGCAACCTTCGTCACATATACAATTCAACCTAATTACATCACACGCAGCAAATAATCCTAGCCCCATAATAATCAATATTCCTGTTATAATAGCTAATACTTTTTTCATACTTGTTCCACCTCACCAAACACACTAGAAAACTGTTGCATCTGTGCTTCTAAAGTATAATCATCTTTTTCTGCAAATTGCGCATTTGCAATATTCAATTTTTTCATAAAATCACCTTCTTCCTAAATTGTATAAATTAAGTTGTAATATTAGACACAACTACTATAAAATCGCATTGTAGAGAAAATGAAATTTTATGTCAAATGTATTTATCCCAAAAAATCTTACTCATACTGCCTGCTATATATTATATAATCACAAAACATAAGTTGTGCTTTTGTTAGAAAGGCAAAAAAAGCCATAAAAAGTATGTTCTTTGCACATACTACTCCAATGAAATCATCTATCAATTTTGGACTTGTATATATACCCGTCACACTTAGTGTAGCGGCGAAAACTGAAGAAATTAGTTTTAATCAGTTAGATAAGAAAACTCTCTCAAGGGTGAGATATGTTAAAACCTGCGAGGATTGTGAGGGGAAAAAGGTTGAGCAGAGCGATATTGTCAAAGGCTATCAGTATCAGAAGGATAAGTATGTGGTTTTTGAAGAAGAAGATTTTGATAAACTCAAGCAAAAATCGGACAAAAATATCTCAATAGAAAGTTTTGTAAACTTGGATGAAATCGACCCGTCGTACTACGACAAGCACTATCATGTTGAGAATGACGGCAATGAGAAGGGCTTTGTTTTGCTGCTGCATTTATTAGAAAGCGAGAACAAGGTTGCCGTAGCAAAAACCATCATCGGCAGCAAAGAAAAGATAATTGCGCTAAGGGCTAAGGACGGGCAAATGCTGCTCTCTACCCTATTCTTTGCCCACGAATTAGTTGCAGGCAAAAGTATAAACTTTAAGTCCCAGCCTTCAGAGCAAGAATTAGAATTAGGAAAACTATTATTGCAAAGCATGTCTGTTTCATTCGAGCCTAAAAAATACAAGGACGAATATGCCGAGCGGGTCAAAGCAGCCATTGAGTCAAAAATTGAGGGCAAGCCAATTGGCGAATTAAAGCAGGAAAGAGATAATAAAATCATAGACCTCATGGACGCGCTAACTAAGAGTATAACTGATGGAAAAAACAAAACAAAACCTAAAGCTAATGCTGCTGCACGAGGCAAAAAAACCGTTCGACAAAGAGGGGTGGCTGTACGAGCTTAAACTTGACGGCATACGGTGTTCGGCGCACATTGACGGTACAACGCTTATAACAAGGCATGGGCAGGATGTGTCACAAATTTATCCCGAAGTGCAATTAAAAAACGCCGTCAAGACAAGTGTTGTCTTAGACGGCGAATTGGTTGTGCTTACAAACGGCAAACCTAACTTTTATGCCTTGCGGTCAAGGTCGTTAAAAAAGAATGAGTTTCAAATAGCACTTGGCGCAAAAACTAATCCTGTCAGTTTTGTTGCGTTTGACATTCTCTACAAGGGTGACGAAAATCTATGCGGCTTGCCGCTTATAGAGCGCAAGAAAATTTTAGCTAAAACTGTCAAAGAAGACGGGTTGAGCATTGCGCGTTTTGTAGAAACAAGCGGCATTGCTTTATTTGAAGCAGCCGTTGCACAAAACCTAGAGGGTATTATTGCCAAACGAATGGACAGCATTTACCGCCCCGGCAAGCGAAGTCACGATTGGCTGAAAATTATAAATCCAAACTTTCCTGCGACTCGTAAACTATGATTCTACCTATATATAAAGTATTTATTGATTCTAAAATAATTCATTATTTTATACTTTATCAAAACCGTACTTTTTCTCACGCTTAAGAAAAGCAACCTTGCCGCCCTCAAGCACTCTGCAAACTTCGTCTCTAATTTCAGGGTTTTCTAATGCTCCGCTTTTATAAGAGATATAACCATCTGCCCGTCCTCTCTGATAATACGCTATTACTATCTGTTCAGCATCAGCATTAACGACTAAATTTGGATTATGCGTTGCTATGATTAAAGTGGGAATATTGGACTAAACGGCGGAATTATGAATTTTCGGGACTTTTTTGATTGTTTTTGATTTT
>Ga0131853_10004323_pt1 | contig 25469 bp, 21 predicted proteins | sample TergutLab28metaG_FD_92764 | JGI IMG/M metagenome (GOLD analysis project Ga0131853, IMG submission 92764) | Labiotermes labralis P1 segment gut microbial communities from Petit-Saut dam, French Guiana - Lab288 P1 (version 2) (version 2) | ecosystem: Host-associated > Arthropoda: Insects >... | reverse complement strand
GATTTACACCACTCGGCGTTGGCTTTTTCTAGCTTGCCTTCTTGGCAAGCGTCGAAAAAACCTCCTTGATTGGCGTAAATCTGCCGCGCCAACTCGACATTGCCCCCTATGAACACAGCTTCTTACAATCCAGAAACCTTAATCCCATCCACCAATATAGAAGGCATACCCATTCCCCCATGCCCTGTGGAGTGGAACCGCAAATCATTACCAACCGCAGCAATATTCTTTAGCACATCGTAAAAATTGCCTGCAATGGTGATCATCTCTACAGGTGTGGTAACCTTACCGGCTTCAATCAAAAACCCCTCTGCCGAAACAGAAAAATCCCCAGAAACCGCGTTGACGCCAGAGTGTAAGCCCGCCATTTTGGTAATAAGCACACCCTTGTCTACACCAGCTATCATTTCATCAAAAGATGTCTCAGAAGGCACAAGGTAGTAATTGGTGCAGGATGTGGATATTGCGCCGCCAAGGCCAGCTTTGGAAGCATTGCCTGTAGACGCGGCACCATCTTTTGCGGCAGATTTTAAATTGTATAGCAAAGTCTTAAGCACACCATTTTCAATAATAGCTTTTTGCTTTGTGGCAACCCCCTCAGCATCAAAAGCCATACTGCCAAGGCTTAGGCCGCATATACCGTCATCCCGGAGGGTGATGTGATGGGCCGCTATCTGGGTATCAAGCTTATCTTTGCTTAAAAGAGAAAAGCCTTTTTGGGCGTTTTCCGCCATAAATACACCTGCGAATACTGCGAACAAGTCTTTGGCGGTATTATTGTCAAAAGCAATGGGGTAAGCACCGGTTTCAATAGAAGCGGCACCTAAGGCGCTTAGGGCTTCATCCACCGCTTTCTTTGCCAAGGCTTTGTAATCAAACTCAGCAAAGTCCCGGCCAGCCCAGTACTCGTGGGCACTTTTCATTACGCCGTTTTCTTCCACACGGGGAAGGAGTACCGCGCTGGCAATATTACGCTTCTGGCTTAAGTCCAGGCCGTAAGAGTTAGCCATTGCCATTTCATTCTCCTGGGTGCCAACCATGCAGTGGTCAACCATTTTTACCCTTGGGTCTAGGCCCATTGCATAGGCTTCCATCTCCAGGGCCCACTTGATTTTTTCTGCGGCACTTACTTCGTCAAGTGCGGGATTAAAGGTATTTACCTCTGGGTAGGATTCGTCCCCGGGGTAGAGTTTTTCCACTTCTTCCTCTTCTATGATACCAGCGTTGGCCGCTGCGTTTTCCAGCATTGGGCCAATTACGGTTTCGTCCATTTTTTCGCTTGCGGAATAGCCCATTTTACCATTGTATGTGCCTCTAAAGCCCACACCTTGGTTTGAAGTATTTTTATATTCAGATATTTCGCCCTTAAACACGCGCACGCTAAACCCTTTGCTTCCAAGGAATAGCACCTCGTAATCGGTAAAGCCCTTGGCTTTGGCCTGGGCAAAAAGTTCTTGCTTAAAGTCTTGGAATGTCATCTTATTTCCGCCCTCCCACTGTCATCTCTTTTACCCTAAGCATGGGCTGGCCAACATCTGTGGGGATGGACCCGCTTATGCTGCCGCACATGCCCTGGCCGGCCGCGAAGTTGCTGCCCACTTTGTCTATATCCATAAGGATTTCATGGCCTTTGCCTATCAATGTTGCGCCCCGCACCGGCTCAGCTATTTTGCCGTCTTTGATTAAATAGCCTTCCAGCACAGCAAAGTTGAACTCGCCAGTAGACGGCTGTACAGAACCGCCGCCCATTTTTGCAGCGTACAGGCCATATTCTGTGTCGGCAATAATTTCTTCCGGCGTATCTTTGCCGGGCAGGATATAGGTGTTGGTCATTCGGCTTGTGGGTGCAAGGCGGTAGGATTCACGCCTTCCGCTGGCTGTGGATGGGGTGTTCATTTTAAGGCCATTGAGATAATCCACCAGGAATGATTTTAGAACGCCATCTTCTATAAGCATATTGCGGCGGGTTGGCATACCTTCGTCATCTACATTTATGCTGCCCCATACACCGGGGAGGGTACCGTCGTCTACCGCAGAAACCAGGGGGGATGCAATAACTTCCCCAAGTTTACCCGCAAACACAGACGCCCCTTTGGCAACCCCAGTTGCCTCTAGGCTATGGCCGCAGGCCTCGTGGAAGATTACGCCCCCAAAGGCATTGTCTATGATTACAGGCATACGCCCGCCGGGGCAAAGGTCGGCTTTAAGCATGGTTACGGCAATACGGGCCGCATCTTTGCCCATATCCGCCATGTTTAAGGAATCCAAAAATTCCTTGCCGCCCTTGGCACCGGGGCTGTGGCTGCCGGTTTGTTTTTCATTGCCTTCTGAAGCCACGGCAGTAACCGTTGCCCTTGTACGGGCCCTATGGTCTTCTGCCCACACCCCATTAGAGTTGGCGATTAGCACATCCTGCACCACAGACAGGAAGGTGCCCGAGGTTTGGGTAACAAGAGGGTCATATGCATAAGATGCCTGGGAAGCCTCCCGAAGCCGGGTTACAATATCGCTTTTGGCTACTGTGTTTATGGGGATGTCCACCTTGTCGGCAAAGTGCAGCCTGTCGCTTCTGTCCAGCACTATCACACTTTTTACTGATGGGTCTTCTTTGAGGCTGGCTTTTACTGCCTGGGCCGCGTCTTTTGCCAGCATTAGCAGGCTGTTGCGGCTGGTGTTGTTGGTATAGGCATATACCGCGTTTGTGCCCAGGATAATACGCAGGCCAAGGCCATAATCTACACCCCAGTTGGCCTTTTCTACCTGGCCATTGGTCATGACAATGGTATCTTTTACGGTGTTTTCCATAAATATTTCTGCCAGGTCACCGCCGGTGGCCAGGGCAGCGGTTAGCACGTCATACACTAGTTGTTTGTCTAGCAAGGTAACCCTCCTTTTTACTGCTTTCTTTTTATTTTACCAGGGTTTGGGGGAATGGGGAATATTTGATTAAATTATTTTTATATAAATCAATTTTCGAAATATCAGAGATTTGCATGTTAAATGAGAGTATAATTCCATTTATCATGGGCATATTTTAGAATATATCGTAATTTTTTTGACACAGGTATGCCTAAAGGTATAATGTCATTGTGTTAAGCCAAAAGGGAGGCAATATTATGCTGGTAATGTTTAGAGCAAAAAATTATATGTCATTTAAAGATGAAGTAATCCTTGATATGCGCGCAACTTCATATGTACAGCACCCATCGCATGTTATACCTGTTGAAGGGACAAAGGGATTGCTTAAAACTATTGCGGTTTATGGGCCCAATGCATCGGGTAAATCTAATCTTATTTCAGCTATGTATTTTTTTTGGCACTATATAGTTTCCCAGCTTTTAAGCGCAAAGCGGTCCATTCTTACGGATACGGCCTTCGAAAAAATCCGTGCTATGAATAAGCACGACCCATTCATGCTTTCCAAAGACATTAACAACGCTTCTGAGTTCGAAATCATATTTATAAGAAATGGCGAACAAGTACAGTATGGGTTTGAATGTACCGAAGAGGAGGTTTTAAATGAGTGGTTGTTTATTAATGACAAAAAAGTATTTGAACGTGATAAAAAAATAACCATCGGGAAAAATTATCAAAAAACTATTGGAATGCATACAAAATGCCCAAAAGAAAGGCTATATACCGCAATACTTGATTTCACTCTTGAAGACTCGAACGTGAAGGAATCTGTACTTGGCAACTTCATGAGGTTTATTCTTGCAGAATTTAAAGTTTTTGACGAAATTTTTGTTGATATTACAGCAAAAACAGGATGGCGTTCAGAAACTTTCATTGACCCAAGAGAAATTGTTGCGGATAACGAATTGCGTGAAAAAGTAGAAAAATACCTTCGCGCTGTTGATGTTGGCATAAAAGGCTTTGCGGTTGAAACTGTTTCCGAATTAAACGGAAAAACAGGCAACATAGAAGAAAAAGAAATTATACTAACAATCCATAATGTATATGACAGTGATGGAAATATCGCAGGTGAAAAAAATTTCCCCCTGGGGAAGGAGTCATCTGGCACTATTGGCTTTCTCATGTATATACCCCACATTGTCAAGATTATAGAAAATGGCGGTGTGTTCATCTGCGATGAAATGGCAGCCCGGTTGCACCCACTTCTTTTCAAATTCATTGTTGATATATTTGCTTCCAATGAAAATAAAAAAGCCCAATTAATTTTCACAACCCACGACATTTCACTATTAAATAACAACCAATTCCGGCGTGACGAAGTTGTGTTTATCGAAAAAAATGAACGAGGCGAGTCAAATCTATTTTCATTGTCAGACTTAAAAGCCAGAGAAGACGCTTCATTCAGCAAAGATTACCTCCAAGGAAAATATGGCGCCATCCCTGTAATCAATTACAAAGATATATGGGGCGGTGAAGATGATGCCTAGGACACAACTAACAAACGAGCGCAGGACAGCCTTCAAAAAAACCCATCTAGGACGCATTATCCTCTTCTGCGAAGGGGCAACAGAAAAGTATTACTTCGAATACTTTGCCAATATTATTGAGGCAAGCGGCGGCAAATACACAGATGTAAAAGTTGTAATCGCCGACATCCCAGGGGGCAATGCGCAACATGTTTTAAATCGCGCTAATGATTTTTTAGCTGAAGGCAACAATGCCCAAATATATAGAGATTATGAAAAATGTTTAGTATATGACTGCGATGCTCCTGATGATATTCAAGCCGTTATTACAAACTCACGGGACTATACGCTTTATGTTTCAAATCTATTGTTTGAAACATGGCTGCTTATGCATTATGAAGACGTAGACAAAATATTGAAAAAGCGGGAAATATATAAACGACTTACAGAGAAGCTGCAGACAGAAAAATATGAAAAAGGAAAAAAGGGCATTGTCCGTAAAATTGTGGCTGACAACCAGCAAATAGAAAATGCCATAACCAACGCCGAAAGACTAGAAAAAATATATGATGGCGGAGGAAAAACTATATTCTCCAACATCAAAGAAATGAATCCATACACCAATATCCACAAACTTGCCGAGCAATTGTTATATGAAATCACCCCAGACATAAAATAGCAAATGTACTTAGAACCGCAAAAAGGCAACCACCACATGATTTCATGTGATGGCGGCCTTTTCTATTGGCTGAAACTTTAGCTATCAGGGCTTTGGTTTTGTGGTTCGTAGATGCCACCCTAAGGCACAACCACAATCCCCACCGGCATAAGAAACCCTTCAACCCAAGGATTATAATAATCAAACACCCGCACATGCCCCCCGGTAACAACCACTGGGTAGCTGGGCCTGTAGGCCACAGTCAAATCAATAATCTGCCCCGGCATAATATCCCGCAGGTACAGGTTAATAACCTCAAACCGTGTCTCGTACCGCTCTACAAGCCCCGCGTTACGTAAAGCCGCAAGGCTGCTGGCCTCCACCCTAAATCCTTGGGGGATACTTACAACCACAATGGCATTGTTAATCAAATAGCCAGAGCGGTTGATGACCCTAATCTCCTGGTCTACCCACTCATGTACAGCAAGCTGGGCAGGCATAGACGCTGTAACCTCAAACCCACGCTCCAATTCCACAGAGTCATAAGGCGCATAAAAATCTAATGATATCTTGTAAGTCATGGTTCCCAAATCAGGGAAGTGGATGTCTATGATATTTTCCCGGTCTAGGCCGGTAAACACCAGGTGGTAAAAATCCAGGGTATTGTCCCCGCTTACATCAATAACCTGCTGCTGGTCACCTATGGTGACTGTAATCTGGCCATCCACCAGGGGGGACGCAGTTGCATAACTTGTAAGCGCCATCAAGGACAAAATGGTGGCCTGGGTACTATGCCATGTACCCCAGGAATCCCTGTTGGCAATTATATGGTTGATAAAAAGCCCATTGGTGCTTTCATGTGTGCCAGTGCGGGAAAAAGCCAGCGACGCAAGAGCTGTGGTTTGCAAATCTTGGGCGTGGCCCCTTGTACCAAAATAATCCCAGGAGTTTGCTGTCAAGTAAGCAATATCCCCGCTGCGTGTCACATTATTATTTAGCCGCGCCAGCACATCACCCGCCAAGGGGGAGCCTGTATTGACCAAAGCATTGCCAATAAGGGCCAAGGTGAAATTATCGTCTACCCTATCCAGCCTTGCCGCCAAATAATCCACAGCATCCCAAAGCCGTGGGTCTGTGGGGAAAGCCTCGGATATTGCCCAGGTAATATAGGCATTAAATGCAAGGCGTTCCATGTCTGTAATAAAATCCAGCCATGGCCCAGTAATCATGAAAGAGCCATCGCTGTTTTGATGGTCAAATAGGAAGTCTGCCATCCTATCCAGCACACGTGAGTCAATGGTATACACACTGGTCAGGTTTTTAAGCTGCATAAGGCCATAAGCAGTAAGCACCGTCTCGGCAGGGGCGTCACCAAATAGGGAAAACCCGCCTGGTACACCAGGCACCTCAAAGGTAAGCAGCCGCTGATAGCCAGAAGAAATATACTCCAGCGCCCGCTGGGTAAGGGCAGGATTGTCAATGTTGTTTTCCTGCATATATTGCAGGGCCAGGATATTGGGGAATAAAATGGAGGATGTCTGCTCGAAACAGCCAAAGGGCATACGGAATATATTCTCCATCCCCTCGATTACCTGGGCCATAGCAGACGGGTAAAACTTAATCTGGGCCCGGCGGGTGTCTGGGATGTCTTCCTCCATAAAAATTAAATGCTGCTGGATACTGCGCTCTATTGTACCGCTGGATACCACCCGCTCTATCCTAAAACCTTCTGGATTTACCCGCAGGCCTTTTTCCGCCGCGTCGGCAAAGCCATGGGTGTCTGCGTAGGCCCGGAATACAAAATCACCAAAGGCTGTAATCTCGATGGGCACATATACCATTTGGGACTGGTTGGTTGGGATAACCATGGTCTGCACAGGCTCTGCCAGCAGGTTAAACCAATCCATTTCTGCAATGGTAAGTATTACGGTCTGCTCATAGTCGGTATAGTTGAACACTGTAACCGGGATACTTACCTGGTCATGACGGATACTGTTGCGGGGCAGCTCGAAATCTACAAAGAAAGGCTGGAAGGCACGGATGCTGGTTTCTGTGTGGCCTACCAGGCCGTCCATTGTATTGCCAACTACCTGTATATTCCATGTGGTGATGTTGTCTGCCAGCATAAAACTTAAATCCGCATGGCCGTCCCGGGCTATAAGCTCGGGTATAAACAGCATGGTCTCTAGGAATAAGCGGCGCACCCTTGCGGTTTGAGTCTCTATATCTTCTACCGGACGGCCTGCATGGGGAGCCGAATCATCCGCGTCAAAATCTGCAGCTTCTGATGCCGGAAAATCCTGCGGCATGTCGGCTGTAGGCGGGGGTGCTTGGGGTGGGGCATGTTCGCTTTCCCATGCCACGGCAGAGTCATTACCGCTGCCACAGGATGTTAAGAAGAACAGTGAAAATATGATAAGCCCAAGGGCCCCAATAACAATCCATGTGATTACCTTGTCGCTTCTTTTTTCTGCAACATCATCTTTGGGGCTGTTGGGTAAGTAGCCGGGGATATCTGGGTACATGCCAGCTTTCTTATCCCCTTCCGGCATTGGGAACATCCCAGGTGGGGTTGGTCTTTCAGGGCTTAAGTTTATTTTTGACATTTCGCTATAACGGGTTTTCTTGGGCCGTAATATAAAGAAGAAAGAGGTAAGCAAAATCAAAAGCCACACCCTTACCACATTTGCAAAAGCCTGCCCCGACCTTTCCGGCCCCCAGTAATACCCTGGGTTTACCATAAATGTGGTTTGTATAGATGGGCTTATACCCCCCTGCCGCAGCATTATACGGGTAATTGCCTGCTCGGAAGCACCAGCAATCAGGGCTGCGTACAAGGTTGCCGCATCCATATCTTCGCTAAAACGGATGCCGTCCAGGGCCAGCCTTATATTGTCAATAGAAAGGTCGTTAGCTGCAAGGCTAAGCATTGCTTCGTCTACCATGCTTACCAGCAGGGCCGCGGTTAGGGGGTTACCCCCATCATCGGTTACGCCTATATCAAGGTTAACAAATTCCCCTGGCCGGTATTCTGGCCTGTCGCTTTGCACATGGAGGTTCATGTGGCGGCCTGGGTCTATAAACACTGTTTTGCGGGCATGGGCCAAGTTCTCTTGGCTTCGGGTTTCCCCATGGGCCACCCATATGGCATAGATATCAATCAGGCCGTATACATCTCCCAGGTTAAGCTGGGCTTGGTCGTGGGGGGTGGATATGATTTCTAGCAGGCGGTTATTCCTGTATGCATATATTATAAATTTGCCATCCCGCTCCCGGCTGGTGAGGTTTAGGTAAATGGTCTCGCCCATTGCGTAGCGGGGCCTGTTGGTGCTTAGGGTTATATTTCTTGCAAACCCGGTAAACTCAAAATCCCTGGTTACACTATTGCCATCCATATCTACCCCGCGCACATTTATATGGTTGGCGGCAGCAGAATCTTCTAATATAAATACACCCATGCCATTTTCATCGGTGGCAACTTGGCGGCTAAAGTTGCGGCCGGATATTTGCAGGTGTGCCCCTACAGGTGCACCGTCGGCCCTGTTGGTAAACACATACACCCTGTTGGGCATACCTTGCACAAGGTATCCATGCTCTGGCAGCAGTTCAATTTCGAAGGGGCCTTCTGCTACCCGTATGTGGATGGTTTCCTCTATCCGGTAGTTAGAGTTGTCTATAACCTCTGCAAATATGGTGTAAACCCCGGCAGCCTGGGGGATATATGAAAGTGAAAACCCGCCGTGCTCATCAAGAGCTGCCCCTTCCAGCACGGGCTGGTTGTTAATGTGGATATTCACCGTTCCTTGGTTTACAGGCTCACCAAAGAAGTACCGCACATTGCCGGTAAGGTATATTGTGTCATCCAGGTTGTATTGGGGCTTGTCTGTATGCAATATTATTTCAAACTTAGGCAGCACATAGGGGCTTACCTCAAAATTGGCTTGGGCCTCCAGTATGCCGTCCCGCTCTACTGTCAGCCGGTACAGGCCGCTGTTTACTTCATCTGCCAGCCTAAAGCGGCCGCTCATTATGCCAAAGTCAGATGTCTGGGCATCTTGAAGAAAAACCCGGTTGTCATTACCATCGAAAATAGAAATTACATAATGCCTGCCTGCGACAGGCTGGGCGGTGTCGCTATATAGGGCCAGGATGCGGAATAAAACGTCGTCCCCTGGCTTATACAGCCCTTTATCGAATTGGACAATTAGGCTTTGCCCTTCCCGCTGGGCGATGTTTATGTCTTTTGCAAAATCTTCTGTGCCTCTTTCGGAGTTTACAGTTATGTGCATGGTGTGACGCCCGGCTATGCCCCCTTGCAAGGGGAAGGCTATGTTGGTGTTTCCGTTGTAATCTGTTTCGAAGGTAATGGGGCTTCCTTCGTTTTGGCCGCGTATTAGTACGCTTATATCTGCCTTTACTGGCTGGTTATCCATGTCGTGTACTTGTACTGTTGCAACCAGGGTTGTGTCGGCATAGTACACCCGGTTTGTGACTAGGGTAAGGCTATGCCTGGCCTCTAAGCGTTCTTCTGCCTGCCTTGCGGCGTTTATGTTGCTTACCCGCTGGTAAACAAGGTGCAGGGCTATTATTACTATTATTGCTGCCATGATGTATCTGGTAAACCGTATTGCCATGGGTTCCTCCTTGGTGGCGATGCCGCCGTTTTGATTTTGTCAAGAGATTAATGTTACAGTTGTGTTACATTTTAGCAAACTTGAGTGGATTATAAAAGTTCCATGCTGGGGTTTTGCTTTCATGTGCAATAACAACATATTCATCGCACATATTGGATTGCCTCGCAGCAAACTAAAGAGATGGCGCATGATACCCCTTAGCCAAATATGCCAACCGGTTAGCCTCATCCACAGTCTCCACATGGACAAGATACTCCACACCGCCAGGCAGGCTTCTGTTTTGCAGCCTAGACGTAAACTCTTCATGGCTTGCATTTATTTGCAATGGGGTATCCCCTGTCATTTTACGTGTATCATGCAGGTGCTCTAGCCCCATATGTTCGCCGCTATATAAGTCACGCCCTATCTGCAACCGCCCCAAGCCCTTAAGGCGCGAGATGTGGGGCAGCAGTTGAAGCAGTGCTGTACCATGGGTATGCAGCATTCCGCCGCCTACCCTATTAATCAGCTCTTGCTGATATTCAAGGCCAAATTTTACATACATATCTGGGTTGCAAATAGTATAGGCGTCAATACTGTACCAAGTTTTATCGTATAAATCATAAAATTCGGCGTCATATAGGGCGGCCCGGTTGTTTTTTTCATATATTGATTTTTGGTGCTTGTAAAACCAATAATTGAAATCAATGCCAAAAGCCATGATTTTATTAAGCAAAACTTCGTCGTCATATAACATCTGGTATGCCTCTGTTGTACCCAGCAGTTCTACTGCCAGGTTAAGGGCGTCTATGCTAATCATGTAGTTTAGCCAAAAATCCCCTTTGGTTTCTGCCGCAAAGTAAGCGGCCGATTCGGTAAAAATCTTTACCCACTTATTCTCATGATAGTCTTTGATCTTCTCCAAATCGGATGCTTCGCGGATTAAAGGTTTTGCCCCAGAGCATGTGTGGTATTCGCTGCCCACAAATTGGATTTCGCCGCCCAACAAGGCGGAATATATAGACTCCCCAAAGTGTAAGGTTGGGTATATTGTGGGGATTGTATCGTCTTCGATATCTTGGTAGATGCTTGTATTGCTGCGGAAGTTGCTCATAATCCATTCTTTGCCGGTTACCGCAAGGCATTCCCTGTCCTGCCATGTTCTGTCTCGGTTTTCTTCCTTTGCGTATGGGTTTTGGGAAACAGTTGCCTTGAACAAAATACCGTCCATCATTTCTCTTTTTAGGAAGCGCTTGTTTCGCGCCACTGCTTCTTGGTAGTTTTTCTTTATCATGTATACCCCTCCTCTATAAGCCTGGATGATTGTACCATACGAGGTTCTATGATAGGATCATTTTAAAGCATTCTCAGGAGTATAGTCAGGAGATAGTTATATGTTAATAGACATGCACACCCACCTAATCGACTACGACACAGAATTAGGCGATTGCATCAAAGCCGACATGAAGCGCTGCAAAATGCAGTCATGGCAATATAGCATAGAAGATTATAGGCGCGGCACAGCAGCCGCAGACAAGGTTTTTGTCTTTGGCATAAGGGCAAAGGCAACCGGATTCCTTTCCAACAACGAAAGGGTGGCAGCCTTTGCAAAAAAAGACCCAAATCGGTATGTATTTGTAACATCTGTAGACCCAGCCGATGGGGATTTTATGGCGCAGCTTAAATACACCCACACTTGCCTAGGGGCAAAGATGTTAAAACTGGGGCCGATTTATCAGGGGGTGCACCCCCACGACAGCCGCTACCGCCAAATGTATGCCTACTGCCAGCAGCATGGCTTGCCAATAATCACACACATGGCAGCCACCTTTGCCAGCGGCGTGCCATTGGAATATGCGCGCCCAGTATTGATGGAGCAGATTGCCTGTGAATATCCTGATTTAAAGATTATCCTAGCCCACCTGGGGCACCCATGGGAAGGGGAGGCCATCACCGCCATCCGCAAGCAACCCAATCTTTATGCGGATATTTCGGCCCTTTATTACAGGCCATTTCAGTTTTACCAATCCATGCGGTTACTTGAGGAATATGGGGCGCAGGAAAAAGTATTTTTTGGTTCGGATTTCCCGGCTACCACTACAGAGGGGTCTATTAGCGGCCTGCGCAATGTTAATGCTTTGATTACAGGCACCGCGCTGCCACCGGTCAGCAATGAGGTAACCGAGGGGATTATTTACCGTAACCCCATTGAGATTCTGGGGATAGGACACTAATAAAAGAAGTATGCTTTTCCGGTTTTCTCATTTTGGTCAAAGGTTATTTGCGGCCTAATCAGGCAAAACACCAGCCCCAGCGGGCATAAGGAGGCAACAATCATGTCTAAAGAGCCCCTAATTATAATAGAAGCAAAAACCGACCCCGACCTTTATGTTGCCCTATTCAACGGCTATGTGGCATATGCGCCCTATGCCATCCAAATCACAAAATCCATATTTGAAAGACATATCATTGGCTTTGCCCACGAGATAAAAGGGCGTTGCCTAATCGGGAAGCAGGGTGCCGCCCATGGAATCATACATTTCGGCATTCAAGAAAGAGGCAACAACATATCAGAAGGCTTCATCTACCTGATTTTTTCGGACAGCAACCAACTTGCCCAAGACCTTACCGCCCTTGCAGAAGAATGGTTTGCCCAAAACAACATAGAAAAAATAACCGCATACCTGGGCGGCGAAAGCCCGTACCAATATATATTACATGGTGCAGAGCCCTACTGCTGGGCCGGTAATTACCACGCAAACAACGCCTTTACACGTATGGGCTATGACTTAAGCCTGGATATTTTGGTTATGTCCATGGAGATTAAAGGCTCATTTGCCTACGAAATTGCCCCAGATTTTAAAGAAGAAATGACAAGAAATGATGACCTGGCCCTGGCCGGGACTTTTACTGCCCACGACGGCCATATCTGGGCCGGGGTTTGCGGATATCATTATTTAAAAGAAGCCTCCCGGCAATTTGGCAAAAAATATGGCCAGATAAATATATGGCTAAATAATGCCTACCACGGGACAGGGATTGCGCAAAAAATGATGGCAGCTGTCCACAGCCGCCTGGCAGAACTAGGGGTTTCAAAAATCTTGCTGGCAACAAACCAGGCCCTATACCGGGCGGTAAAATTTTATGAAAAGCTGGGGTACGCCGTAGAGCCTATCCGGGCTTATTCTTATGTAAAGAGGTTGAGATGAAAATCACAGATGTAGAGGGTATTGTACTTAAATCCCCGCAGCTATACACAAACCCCATAGGCAGCGAGGAGGCACCCGGGGTTGCCTATTGTTTCTTAATAAAAGTGACAACAGACGAGGGGATTATAGGCTGGTCGGACGTGGAAACCGCCCCCCATGTGGCAAAAGCAACAGTAGATGCCCCAAGAACCGGCAGCGGCATGATGGAGGGCTTGCGGGCCTTGGTTGTAGGCCACGACCCATTTGAAACAGAGCGGTTATGGGACATTATTTACCGCGGAATGGCTTACTATGGCAGGCGCGGCGTGGCAATGCAGGTGCTTTCGGGGTTTGATATTGCCTGCCATGACATAATGGGCAAGGCAACGGGCCGCCCAGTGCATAAATTACTTGGGGCAAAGTATAGGGACAAAGTGCAGGCCTATGCGTCTACACTATTCCGCCCCACGCCAGAGGCTATGGCCAAAGCCTGCGAGAAATATCTGGAGAAAGGCTTCAAGGCAATAAAATTTGGCTGGGGCGCTTTTGGCCCAGACATGAAAAAAGATGTTTCCTTGGTTGCCGCCGCCAGGAAAGCCGTGGGCGAAGACATCCACCTTATGATTGACCCAGGCTGGAAGCACAACCGGGGCGCATACGAAGCCACCCAGCTGATGAAGAGGCTAGAGCCATACAATGTTTATTGGCTGGAAGATTTTATGCACCCGGAATGTTATGAAGGCTATGCCCGTGTAAAAGAAGCAGGGCTAAGCATCCGCATTGCTGCCGGGGAGCAAGAGGCAACAGGCTGGGGCTTCCGCCATTTGATTCAGCAAGGGAAGATTGATGTTGCCCAGCCAGATTTATCCCGGTGCGGCGGGTTTACTGCCTTCCGCAAAATTATGTGGGAGGCGGAGGCTGCGGGTATCGATGTATGCCCCCATGCATGGCTGACAGACTTGCTTACCGCAGCAAGTTTACATGCCAACGCGGCACTCCAGCGCAGCTTATTTTTGGAATACAATGTTTCCATGAGCCCCATGCTTCGGGATATTATAAAAAACCCAGTGCAAATGGACGGGGAGGGCATGATTCCTGTGCCAGACAGCCCAGGGCTTGGCATTGAAGTTGATGAAGATGCGATTAAAAAATACAGCATTTAAGAAAGAAGGAAGCGACATGAGAACAGACAAGGAACGCTTCGCCTGGATTCGCGAAAACCTGTATGTAGCAGCAGTTTGCGATATCTTGGACGACTTAGGCGTCCGCAACCAGGCCATGCACCAGCGCCTACGCCCCCTTGACGAAAATTGCTGCACAATAATAGGCCGCGCGCGCACCTTCCGCTGGATGGAAACGGACTACGATGTGCCAGAAAACCCCTATGGCTGCGAAATTGAAGCAATGGACTCCCTACAGGAAAATGATGTGGTAATACACTCCACAGACCACGGCGGGACAAACGCCCCCTGGGGCGAGCTTATGAGCACCCTTGCCAAGATGAAAGGGGTAGCTGGGTGCATCTGCGACAGCCAGATAAGGGACTGTATCCGCATAAAAGACTTAAATTTCCCAGTGTTTTACAAAGGCATACGCCCCCTAGACAGCAAAGGGCGCGGCCTTGTAATGGCCTATGATGTACCCGTGCGCTGCGGCGATGTACTTGTTAACCCAGGAGACTTGGTGTTTACTGACTTTGATGGGGTGGTAGTAATACCGCAAAATATGGAAGAGAAGGTATTTGCCCTGGCCCTGGATAAAGCCCAAAGGGAAAACGCATCCCGAAAGGAACTACTTGAAGGCAAAAGCCTGCGGGAGGTTTATGATAAGTATGGCGCACTGTAGCAATGGGGATTACTGGGGCTTTTCTTCCTGCACAATGCTCTCTTCTTTTTTCTTAAAAATATCATAACGGAAAATTGCGATTGTGATGGAGATAAGGCCAAAAGCCTCTGTCATAACCCCAGGAACAGAGAGTGATGTGATATTGTAAACCATCCAAAACACAACAATCGGCAAAGAAAGAAACCGGATATAACGCGGATTTTCAAAACTAAACACAATAGTAGAAATACAAGCAGCAATTATAGGCAAAAGCGTAAGAGGCCCTTCCCAGACAAATATACCAAGCAGTAAAAACAACCCAATAAATATATAAGTCCACATCCGCCGCTGGCTGCGGGCAAAAATAACATTGCGGGGTATATTTAAAAGATTAACCGCCATACCCGCAAAAGCCCCAAGCATAAAAAAATGCACAGCAAAAGCCGCTGCCGTCCCAGCCTGAAGCCATAATATTTTTTTCTTATCATTGTGCTGGAAGGCGATAAACAAAAAAGCCATACCAACAAAACCTACTGCCTGGGCAATGTAAAATATCATTTGTCACCTGCTTATAATATTATTGCTGCTATCATACTTTATGGACACTAAGGAGGCAAACATGGCACGTTATGCAAAAGTAAGCACAATAGGTGCACCCCTTATTTCGGTAGATGAAACCCTATCATTTGACGAAGCAATAAAGGCCATAGAAGAAACCCTAATGAGTAAAATCAAGCCCGTACTGCCAGACAAGCCGGATTTAATCCTAATGCCAGAGATGTGCGATGTCCCAATCAACTATAATCTCCAGCAAAGGGAAGCATTCCTAAAACACAGGGGCGGCTCACACATACGCTTCTTTGGCAAAATAGCCAAAGAAAACCACTGCAATATAGGGTTTTGCACCTACCGTTATGGGGCCAGCGATTACACCCTAAACACAATGTATGTCCTGGACCGGGAAGGCAATATAGCAGGCCGCTACAATAAAAACCACATTGTCATGCCCCTAGAGCGGGACCAAAACGTACGCGGCGGGGTAGATACCCCTATCATACAGCTAGACATTGGCCGGATAGCCTGTATAATCTGCTTTGACTTAAACTTTGACACAACAAGGGAAGCCTATAAAGCCCAAAAGCCCGAAATAATACTATTTTCATCTATGTACCATGGCGGGATAGTGCAGCAATTTTGGGCGCAGTCATGCCGGGCATTTTTTATCGGGGCCATTTCCAACTCATACCCCAGCGCGGTTATATCCCCTATGGGTGAGACCCTGGCATACTCTACCAACTATACCCCCTACGCAACCACCACAATAAACCTGGACTACGCCCTGGCCCACCACGATTACAACACAGAAAAATTTGTTGCCCTAAAAGAAAAATACGGCACAAGGGTAACTTTCTTTGAACCAGGTAATATAGGGTATGTGCAAATAACAAGCGAATGCCCAGATATAAGCGTAAGCGAGATGGTTAAGGAGTTTGAGATTACCCTTTTAGATGACTACCTGGATGGTGCCCTAGCAGCGCAAAAATTGCCGCAAAATTGCGGGGCAGTGTCTGAATAAGAAAAAGGAGAATGAAAATGAGCAAAAAGCTACCTGTAGCACTGGCGGTTTACACAGTAAGAGACGCCGCTGAAAAGGATTTTGAAGGGACAATGGCAAAGGTAAAAGAGATGGGGTACGAAGGTGTGGAGCTTGCGGGCACCTATGGGCTGGAGCCATCCTTTATCCGCAGTGTACTGGATAAAGTGGGCCTTAAGGCAGTTTCTGCCCATGTGCCCATAGATCCGCTGATTTCTGACACAGAAAAAACAATTGACGATTATGTAACCATGGGCTGCGAACACATGGCAATCCCATGGATACCGGAAGAAATGCGCCAAAACGCCCCCGGCTTCGGGGATTTCCTTAAAGAAGTAGAGCGGATAGGCAGCGCCTGCGCCGCCAAGGGCGTAAAGCTGCTGTACCACAATCATGAGTTTGAATTTGAAAAAATGCCCGACGGCACATATATGCTGGATTACATGTTTGCCAATGTACCAGCATCTGCACTGGCAATGGAGCCAGATGTGTGCTGGGTAAAATTTGCCGGGCTAAACCCTGCGGAGTATGTACGCAAATATACCGGCAGGTGCCCAATCGTCCACCTGAAGGACTTCACCGGCACCACCAGGGAAGACCTTGAGTTTCAACCGGTAGGAAGCGGCAAGCAAAACATGCCGGAAATCCTGCAAGCAGCCCTTGATTGCGGCGCAAAATGGGTGATTGTAGAGCAAGACCAGTCCACAGGCAGGACGCCTTTGGAAGCCGCCAAAATCAGCCGGGATTATTTGGCTTCTTTGGGGTGGTAGGGGTAGTTAATATAATGTAGTGCAATGCTATTTAAAAGCACCCCAGAAGTTGACAGCGATGATTATAATACCGCTATCAACTTCTGGGGTGCTTTTTTACTTGGAATCTATTCCTTATCAACCAAATCAATAATCCGGCTTTCCCGCTTAAACCGGGCCATATCCGCAAGGTATTTGCCTTCTGCGGCTGCCTGCCTTTGGGCAAGCTTCATGATGCCAAAGGCTGCGGTGCCGCCAATTACAACCACACCAAAAATCATAAAGCTTATGTGCAGAGGGCTGGTTTGGGGGTTTGGCCTTTGGCCAGACTGGGCGGGAGTTGGGGTAGGCGTGGGGTTAGGGCTTGGGCTTGGTGACGCAGATGTATTGGCCGTCCATATGGCCGCAATGGCCATGTCACTGGTGATTGTAAGCTGCCCAACCAAGGTGTTGCCGTTTGGTAAGCGCCATCCGCCAAATGTATAACCGGTACGGGTTGGGTTTTGGGGCATATTGGTCACAACTGTGCCATAATTACCTGGGCGCAAGCCTGTCTCACCGGTGCCTGGAAAAGTGCCTGGTGACGGGTTAAATGCCGCAACAAATTGGGCAGATGTATCAGCGGCCCATTCTGCAGTAAAGTCTAAATCACTGGTAACAGTAATTGGGGCAGCGGCAAGGTTATTGCTGTTTAACCGCCAGCCGGTAAATGTATACCCGCCCCTTACTGGGGTTGGCAGCTGATTTATTACATAGTTATAACGCAATGATTGTACTGGCTGTGCACCTGCGGGCATTGTCCCGCCAGCAGGGTCAAAAACCACGGCAAAATAAGTTGCTTCTTCATAATCAGATGAATCATCATCGCTTGTTGAATCGGAAGTTTGCTGGATATTGCTATTGGCATTTGCCGATAGTATTGTAAACATTAGTCTCCCGTCTGTTTGTACAACTGGGCCAAAAGTACGGGTTATATGGTCTGCTAAGTTAAGCTCTGTATCTGCGCTAAAGTAGCGGTTTGCAGGGGGGGTAACCCTAAACTCTGTAGTAGAGCCTGCGGGTAGTGTTTGAACAGTCACCTGTCCTGTAATACCTGGGATGGTTATTACTATCTGGCCATTGTTGCCCAACGCCGCGTTTACCATGGGGATGGATGTGTAAGCGCTTGGCGGTGGTGAAGCTTGATTTGCCCATGGGTGGTTAAACATGGCCATAACATTGGTGTCTTCCGTTATTGTAAGTGTCAGGGTTGGGGATGTTGTGCCGCTGTGTGCGGCCCCATTTACTTGCCACCCTGTAAACTCAAACCCGCTGGTGGAAATCCCTTCTGCCCGGAAAGTGACTGATGTGTTATTAGGAATCTGGGAACCGCTGGCTATAGAACCAAGGGCGGATGTTGCTGTCACTGTCCCATAACCGTATACGCTAAATGATACAGTAGGTTCTATGTCGCCTATAAATGTGATGCCATCCCTTATGTAATCACCTGGTGTGCCTTCATTAGCTTCCTGGGCAACTACCGCCCACAGGGGTATTGCTACAGCAAGTACCGCAATGGCAAGCACAACTACCAACTTCTTGAGTTTCATAATTAACAACCCTCTCTTAATTTAATCTTTTGACGTATGGGTCATTTTACATTGTGTCCTTGGCTTATGTACAGTTAAGTGTTAATTACATGCTTGTGACAGGGGGGTTACAGGTTAGCCCCTGGCTTGTTTTGTAGGGGCGCTGCTTGCCACGCCCGCTCCAAGGCCCGGGACGGGCAAGCGCACCCCCTAGGCGCAAACTTAAGGGAATTTAATCTCATTTTTACCTACATCAGGCAAAATGCACGACTGCCTAGCCCGTCGTTGCCAGGCGAAGCCGAAGCAATCCAGCAGAAGCCACGGATTGCTTCAGCTTCGCCTCGCAACGACGAAGATGGTGGATTCCCATTAGGGTTATAGGGATGTTGTCGTTTTTGCAGAACCTTTTTTATGTCGTAAATGCAGTATAATATAGCCCCAGCCCCTATGCCATGTAATTTTACTGGCATGGTTGGCATATCCTACACAAATTCCTTTGATAATTCTTAGTTTTTCTTCATCCAATAGTTAAAAATGCTATTATATTATCTTCCCATAAGCCCATAGGAGATGATTTTATTGAACAATAGAAGACCAATGACAAGACCAATGACCACCCGCCCGCACCCAAGAAGACATGCAAGAAGAAGGCGCAGGCGCAGGGGTTGTGCCCCCCGGGTATTGGCACTATTTCTTATTATATTGATAGCAAGCATTTGGGCATACACACTGTTTGCCGGCAATAGCGAGCCTACAATTATTGACTACGAAAACCAAAACCCAGTAACAGCCCAGCCCCAAGAAGGCGGCCAAAGCCCACAACCAAACGAGGAAACGCCAGAAGAGCCCGCCCTACCCTCCCGCTTGCCGGATATATCCCTTGCCGCGACTGCTGCCCGCAGCATCCAAAACACTGGGTACTTGGCACTGGTAAACCACAGCTTTGCAGCCCCTGGTGACCCAGGCAGCTACTTGCTTTCACCAGCATGGCCCACTGTGGCGGTTGCCCGGATAGAGGGCACATACCTTCACCAGTCAGCCCTGAGGGCAGTTTCAGACATGTTTGCCTCTGCCCGCGCCGCTGACATGAACGCATTTTTTGTATCCAGCGGGTTTAGGGATTTTAGCCATCAAGAGTATTTGTACGGGGATGGGTCTGCAGGCAATTTAATTATGCCCCCAGGCCATAGCGAGCACCAGACAGGCCTAGCCGCAGACATCATGGTTGTAGGCCTTGGCATGTGGGACCTTGTAGATGCCCCAGAAGGGCAGTGGCTTGCAAATAATTCATACCGCTATGGATTAGTGCTGCGCTACCCCCAAGGGGCAGAGCATATTACAGGCATAGACTTCGAGCCATGGCACTTCCGTTATGTAGGGCAGGTGCACGCCTATTACATGATGAATAATGGTTTTGTTTTGGAAGAATATATACAATACATCCGTGACCGCGGGCATTTTAGTTTCGAAAAAAATGGCATAACCCACTATGTATTTCACCAAGAGCCTGCTGGCGGCATGATTTATGTCCCCCAGGGCCGGGATTTTACAATGTCTGGGGACAATAAAGGGGGATATATAATATGGACTACACAATAATGATATGTGACGATGACGAGGATATCCTCAATGCCTTGGAAGTGTACCTCACACAAGATGGGTATAGTGTAATAAAGGCCGAAAATGGAGAAGAAGCTCTTTCTTTTGCAAAAAGCGTAAACATCCACCTGATTTTGATGGATGTGATGATGCCGGTAATGGACGGCCTGCGGGCGGCGGTAAAAATACGGGAGTTTAGCAATGTGCCCATAGTGTTCCTGTCCGCAAAATCCGAAGATACGGACCGTATCCTAGGCCTTAACATGGGCGGGGACGACTATATAACCAAGCCCTTTAACCCAGTAGAACTTCTGGCTAGGGTGCGGGCGGCCCTAAGGCGCTATGCCCGCCTTGGGGGCCTTGGGGGCATACTGCCCGGCAAGGCAGAGGCAGGAATATACCAAACCGGCGGCCTTGTAATGGACGATAATAAAAAACTGGTGCAGGCCGAAGGGGAGGATGTAAACCTTACCCAACTGGAATACAATATCCTGCAGCTGCTAATGTCCAACATGGACAGGGTATTCACCTCCGACCAGATATACGAAGCCGTATGGAACGAGCCCGCCTTCCATGTATCCAAAACCGTGAGTGTACACATAAGGCATATACGGGAAAAAATAGAAATAAACCCCAAAGAACCGCGTTACCTTAAGGTAATCTATGGCTTGGGGTATAAGGTGGTTGGCCTGGAATGAAGACATCAATCCTTCTTGCCGTAAGGTTTACATCGGTACCGGTGGGTTTTATTGCTGCGGTATCTTTTATGCGGGCAATAAACCGGTCTTTTGATTTTTATTTTAGCTGGATGCTTCGCTTTGTGCTTTCCGGCATTGTCCACACTGCCCGGCCAGACCTTACAAATCTGTTTAGATTTCAGGCTGGGCCCTCTGCACTGCTTTTATTGGTATGCCTTGTTGGGTTCACACTTTCTATTGTAATGCGGAAAAATGCCCCTGCTTATCCTTTGCGGCGGGTGGATTATAGTGTTTTGCTTATTATATGCGCATCTGTGTTTTTTACCTGTTCCCGGCTGGCCTTTGGGATGGCGTCTTCTATGGCGTTTCCCGGGTGGATGTGGCAAAGCACCTTGTTTGTATTTGTATTGACCATACCGTTTATTGCATACCTTTTTGCCCTAATCGCCTTTGGGGAGCTGGCGGCAAGGCTGCGGGACAGGACATTCATCAAGACCTTGTACTGGGTAGAGTTTTTTAAGGTTTATTCCCCATGGCGGATAATTGGGTTATTGGCAGTTTTATTGCTGGCCGCCCAGGTTGTTGTACTTGTGGTGTTTGCAAACCTGATTATTGTGATGGTTGCCATTGTTTTCTCCATCAGTTCCCTTACCTATTATGCGGTGCATATGATTAACCTTTCCGCAGAATATGATATTGCCGCCGCAGACAAAATAAGGTCCGAGCGGTTCAAAAGCGAGCTTATAACCAATGTATCCCATGATATAAGGACGCCGCTGACTTCTATTATCAACTATGTGGATTTGCTGCAAGGGGAAGAACTGGCAGGCCAAGCCGCCGGTTATGTAGATGTACTTGCACGAAAGTCTGCCCGGCTAAAAGTGCTGATTGACGACTTGATGGAAGCATCAAAAGCCGGCACAGGCAATGTGCGGGTAGACTTGCAAGAGATTAATCTCTCAGAAATGGTGGGCCAGGTGGCCGGAGAGTTTGAAGACGCCTTTGCCGACAATGGCCTAACCCTGGTAATAAGGCAGCCCGGCGCAGAGAACGAGCCATCCCCGGTAATTATACAGGCAGACAGCCGCCACCTATACCGGGCTATAGAAAATTTATTTGCCAACGCAGCCAAGTACGGCTTAGGCGGCACAAGGGTTTTTGCAGAAGTTGTGCCAATCCCCAGCGAAAGCCGGGCCATGTTTGCACTGCAAAACACATCCGCCCTGCCCATAGAAATGTCCGGCAAGGATTTGACCGAGCAGTTTATAAGGGGCGAAAAAGCCCGCAATACCGAAGGCAGCGGGCTTGGGCTGTATATTGCCAAAAGTCTTGTGGAGCTTATGGGCGGCAAGCTGGATATACATGTTATTGGTGATTTGTTCCGGGTTGAGGTGGTGGTTTAGGGGGTAACTACACATATTTCACATAAACCCGCCCACCCTCATTGGGCTCAACTATGCCAGTGTCAATATAGTTTAGTGATTTCCAAAAATGTGGATTGCCCACAATATCATTTAAATAGATGCCTTTTATGTCCAGTTTATTAAGTTCTTCTTCGGCTTTGGCTACCATTACTTTGCCCAAGCCATGTTTCCGATGCTGCTTCGCAACATATATTTCAGACATATGCCCCCAGCCTTCATATCCATCCACATGCCCTGGCCTTTCTTTGGTGTCAGCATGAAAGGTAACAAAGCCTTTATATCCCTCGTCTATTACACATATAAAGGTTGTTTTCCCTTCAAAATATCCCCTAAAATACGCAAAGTTTTCATCAAATGCACTTGGCGGGAAAATATCCTCCAATGCTTCGTTCGAAATTTCTGCCTCATAGGTTTGGTATAGTGGCAACATTGACATCAGCATGGCTTGGTCTTGCATATCAAATAATATAAATTCCATATCCATACGCATAATCACCTTTCCCGATAAAGACCCAAATCGGCGGTATTTTTGTAGGGGATGCGCTTGCTCGTCCCGGGCTTGAGATACGGGCGCAGCAAGTAGCGCTCCTACAGATGCACATCATTCGTCTTGAGTTGTGGATATTCCCACAGCTATGTTTTTAATAATACAGCAATGACTCCTCATAATGCTCCCCATCCAACTCGGGACAACCATCTTGCTGGCTTAGCCAGCGGCGGATATGGAAGCATAATAAGCAGCCAGATACATAGCCTTCACTATCCGGGATAAACCCACGCCCCTGGGCATATTCCAATAAGGCCCCAACCCCGCCTGCAAGCAGTTTTTCAAATGCGGGATATTTATCCCCAGGCACACCTCGCACAGCCTCTGCAAGGGGGATGGCAATACCTGTGCACCCAGGGGGAATAAACCTCCCATACATATCCACATGGAAGTGGTCAGTAGAAAGCAATCCGCTGCATGGCGTTGCATTAACAATGTCTTTCAATGGTTTTAGCGGAAAATACTCCTGAGCGATATTAACAGCCCTGCCTCCCATCCTAAGCCCATAGGCCTGGGCTGTATCATGGATATAGCCCTTGGATATCCCAGCTTCAAGGGCAGCCCGGTCATGGGCTTTTTCTGGGTCTATCCCCTGCATCATGGGCAGAAACCGCTCTTGCCACAAGAAATACCCAAAGCCATAGCTGCGGCACCATTTGGCTAGGCGAAGCGGTGCGGCATAAGGCACATACTCTGCGTGGAAGGGGTCAACAGAAATGCAGAAAGTATCCGCGCCTGCACGGGCAAGGGCCTCCAGCCGTGTTTTCACCTTATCTTCATTGGTGGCCCAGTAGCTATTGGTTTCTATATATTCCACTGTTATGCCGTGGCGGCGGGCTGTTTTTAACAGGGCAATAAGGCCGTCAAAATCTAAAAAAGGCTCGCCTCCGCCTATGTGTACGCTTCGGCAGCCTCCTTCTTTTAGGGTGGCGCATACGCTATCCATATTTTCTTGGGACATGTATCCCCCGCCCCGGCTCATGGAGCATGCGTATAGGCAGTGCCTGCATGCTGCGGTGCATTTATAGTTGGGCATTATGCCGCCGTGGCGTAGTTTTCCTAGTTTTATCAAATCGTTCACTCCTTATAACAAAAGCGCGATTGTGGGCACTGTTATTGCGCAAAGCAATGTTCCTATTACCACAAGGCGGGACCCGGTTACCGCGTCGCCGCCATATTGCTCTGCAAAGATGGCGGTAAGTGCGGCGGGGGGCATTGCCATAAGGGTAACTATTACCCCCAGCATAATAGGGTTTGGCACAACCAGCCGCAAAATAGCTAAGCTAAGCAACGGTATAACCAGCAGCCTAAGGGCTATAGAAGGCAGCAGTTTAAAATCCAGCAGGGTTTCCACAATCCGCTGCTTTGCCAAAATGGCCCCTATCAAAATCATGGAAATGGGGGAAGTCAGCCCTGCAATAAGGGAAACGCCGCCCTCCAATGCCTCGGGCAGCCTAAACCCCGTAAGAAAAAACGCAAAGCCTATAAATGTAGCAATTAGTGCAGTGTTGCGCAAAATTATCTTTAATGACTCCTTTTTTGAAACCTTGGATTTATCAAACATCCTAATCCCCAGGGTAAAGGTAAGCACATTAAAGGACATAAGTGCCATTGCCACATAAAAAAGCCCTTCGTACCCAAACACCGCCTGTATTACCGGTATGCCCATAAAGCCTACATTGCCAAAGCCAACCCCATAGGCAAGTACCACCCTGGCGTCCGCACTTGTCTTCTGTGCCCGGGCAAGGCCATAGCCCGCCAGTATCCCCAGCAGGAAGATTGTGCTGATGATAAAAAAAGTGGCCACACTCTCCAGCAAAAGGGCTGCAGAGAATGGCCTCATTAGTGACATGAAAACAGAGCATGGCACAGCTACTTTTACCAGTAGCTCTGCCATGCCTGAGGTATGGGTGTCGTTTAGCATTTGCTTACGCCTGCATATATATCCTACAACAATGCATGTGAATAAGGCGGCTAAACTGTTGGAAAAAGTGATAAAAAGTTCGTTCATAGTAGATTAGTGTACCCCTTGGGCTAGGGCCTGTTCCCACTATGGGAATAGCCAGATTTTGCGGCGGTTTTACGCCAATTGAGAAGGTGCTGACGACGCTTGGGCAAGCTAGGAAGTGCCGACGAAAAGTGGCGTAAAATCGACCAAAAGATGGCTATTTCACGTAGTGGGAACAGATCCTAGTTTTATAATCTGGCGCAAAACTTCTATGTTGTGGCCCGTATCCCCTAAATTAACAAGGGTTTCGGATTTGCCTTTTACATTGGGGTGACCGTCCAGTGTTATTGGCGCGCTGTCAGACATGCGGTATATGGAGCCGAAGGGGATGACGGTTTCTATTGTTTTTCTCCATTTTCTTGTTGTCTGCACAAGGTCACCGTCGCGCAGCTGCAACTGGTCGCCAAAGGAGATATTTGTTTCTGGCAGGGTTTCCGTGGTTATATCTTTCATCATGTGCCTGGTAAAGGCCAGCTCCAGCTCTTTGGTTGTGTGGTTATAACCTGGGGTTCTTCTGTGGCGCAGCACTATGCGTTTATCCTTTGTGATGTTGGCGCTGATTGCGCTGGCATACTCCCCTGGGATACCCGCGCCTTGCAGGGCAGCGGTTTTGTCCG
>Ga0131853_10004322_pt1 | contig 25469 bp, 11 predicted proteins | sample TergutLab28metaG_FD_92764 | JGI IMG/M metagenome (GOLD analysis project Ga0131853, IMG submission 92764) | Labiotermes labralis P1 segment gut microbial communities from Petit-Saut dam, French Guiana - Lab288 P1 (version 2) (version 2) | ecosystem: Host-associated > Arthropoda: Insects >... | reverse complement strand
TGTGCTCGAAACATGTAGAGGCATGAAATAAACTTATTGTAAAACAAAAATTTTGTGCATCAAGTTGGTTAATTACTAAGATAAATATACTGAGATGCACGGTCAGCAAAACGTCAAAATATAAGAATATATGTTTCATATTTCAAATTTGCAAGTATTTAAGTTAAAATCAATAATTTTTTAATTGCAGAAATTTTTATTTTTTATGTAAAATTTCGTTATATTATGAAACAATATTAATATATTCACTGAACAAATTTTTGTGCCTCTTTTTATGTGGACGTGCTATTCTCGCTCAGAACGAGTGTGTACGTTTATATTAGGTAAGACCAGCAATATTGACTAGTTCGACTGTCTCCCAATAGCCAACTATTTATATACTTATATACTCGTAAAGAACAAGTAAGTAAACTTTTATCAGTATTTTACGTCACATATTATTATTCTTCACCAACATGCTTAGGTCACTCTCGTGACCATAATCAGGGTGTCAAAAAAGAAGCATGCAATTAATATAGTATGTCAGAGTATATATATATATATATATTCGAGTATAAAATTTATATAAATACGTGAACACCGCTAATGAAATTTTATTTAAATGACAGCCGGAAGTCATAATTTTAGGTCTTTGGCATCATAATTAATTAGGTTATCATCCGACTTTATTTTATTCTGTAATTACTCTCCGTATGGGAATACGACGAAGCAGTGCGTCAGCTCTTTCTAGACTTCAAGGAAGCGTATGATTCAGTTAGGTGGGAGGTCTTGTATAATATTGTCATTAAGTTTGGTATCTCCATGAAATGGTAAGGCTAATAAAAATGTGTCTTCATGACACATATAGAACAGTCCGGGTAGTAAAGAATTTGTCTGTACTGTTTCCTATTAGGAATGGTTTGAAACAAGGAGATGCTCTATCGCCATTGCTTCTCAGCTTTGCTTTAGAGTACGCAGTTAGGAACGTTCAGGTAAACCAGAATGGCTTGAAATTAAATGGTACACATCAGCTTCTGGTTTATGAAGACGATGTTAATATAATGGAAAGGAGCGTATGTACTATAAAGAAAAATGCAAAAGCTTTAGTAGTTGCTAGTAAGGAGACTGGACTAGAAGTAAGTGCTGATAAAACTAAGTACATGGTTATGTGTCGAGATCAGAATGCAGGAAGAAGTCACAGTATAAAGATTGATATTAGTTTCTTTGAAAGGGTGGAAGAGTTCAAATATTTGGGAACAACCTCAACAGATCAAAATTCTATTCAGAAAGATATTGAGAGCAGATTGAAGTCAAGGAATGTTTGCTATCATTCGGTGCAGTATCTATTGTCTTCTAGTTTGCTATACAAAAGTTTAAAGATTAAGATATAGAGAAATATAATTTTGCCTGTTGTTCTGTATGGGTGTGAATCTTGATCGCTTACACTGAGGGAGGAACGTAGACTGAGGGTGTCTGAGAATAGGGTGTTGAGGAGAATATTTGGTCCTAGGAGGGACGAGGTAACAGGAGAGTGGAGAAAATTACATAATGAGTGGCTTAATCATATGTAATCCTCACCCCATATTTTTCGGGTAATAAAACTGAGAATAATGAGATGGGTGGAACGTGTAGAGCGTTAGGGGGAGAGGAGAGGCATACACAGGATTTTGGTGGGGAAAATCGAAGGAAAGAGACCACTTGGGAAACCCAGGTGTAGATAGGAGGATAATTTTAAGACGGATCTTCAGGAAGTGGGATTTGGGGTCAGGGTATGGATCGATGTGGCTCAGTACAGGGACAGGTGACGGACTCTCGAGGATGCAGTAATGAACCTTCGGGTTCCATAAAATGCGGGTAATTTCTTGACTACCTGAAAACCGGCAAACTTCTCAAAAAAAATTCTGCTCCATGGAATGAGTAAGTAACTAGGTAAGTAAGTACTCTTTGTATTTTTCAGTTTCTTCTTGTACAAATTTCTTATTTCTAACGCAAAGAATCTACTATTTCACCACTACTTGTGAAGAACTGTCTTAAAGTCAATATGTACAGATTACATTCAACAAAACAGCCTTTATATATATATATATATATATATACATATATATATATGTATATATATAATATTTATTTGGCTGGATCCAAACCCGATGTCTTCCTATTGGAACAGAAACAGAAACAGGCTTAACATGAACACTGAGATAGCTTTTATTAAGGTATTAATTACTAATTTTACCCAGTTTTATATGAGTTGGAAAATATTCTAATAATAATATAGACCTAACGGCAAGGCCAACCGGAACCGCTTAATAATGTCAGCAGAGAGTAAAACCTACATTTGGCGCTGCACTCCATAATGCCTCTTAACAATCACAACGTTACGTATAAACATTTTATGATATTTTTAAAGCTAGATGTCTGCGCTTTGATGTGATTATGTTGACTATGAAGGGTAAAATTGAATTAGAAATGGCGAAGAGCCAAATCGCAGTGTTAAAAAAGGTTTCTTTTTACCACTTTTGTTTCTCCAGTACCAATCCAATTTGTCCTATTCTAGCAAATAAAAAAAAAATTAATTAAATTAACTTCAGTGAAGAAGCGAATTATTATTTCCTTACATTCAGCGGAGCTTCTCGCTAAATGCTCTTCATTTTGAACATTTATTCCAATAAAAATAAAAAGGTTTACAAATTTTCTTCCTCGCGTGCTTCGTATAATGCTCTGATGTCACGCGTAATTTTGTTTTTTCAATCTTTTCTTCATATTTTACACTTCTCTCTAGTTTCTTTAAGAACACGCTCTGGAAACACTGCCTATAAACTTGTATCCATTTATGTTTAAATCACACACACACACACACACATATATATATAGAGAGAGAGAGAGAGAGGGAGAGAGACAGCGTGAAAAAGAGAGAGCGCTTAAAAATCTTGAAACTTTAAAGACACTGGCGCAGATGAAATAATCTAATAAACGTTTGGGTACCAAAAAAAGAAAAACCGAGGAGTTACGTATTCAAAAGATATCACTTCTTGTAGTAAGCACACTTATCCTGAAACAGCTCCTGTATGCTTCCTAGGGATATGAGCATAGCCGCATATATTTGGTGCTATTTTGGGTAAATTGTGTGGTGTTAGTGTTAGAACAACACACAAAACTTACTCGTAAATTGCGGAAAGATAACTCCTTAAATCGTTCACCAGATCGGTAACCGTGCACATTTTAAAACATTAATCTCTTCAGAGCTACACAACAATCACGTCTAAACTACATCTTCCATGTAATAACCTGAGTATTTGGTAAGCGGTTTGCACCGCTAGAAGTGGGAAATCTCTTGCGGTGTGCAGCGCTAGCTTGACGCGATCGCCCGGAGCGCACATTTGCCTCTCCGCCTCCTTTCCGCCCACCAGCCAGAGACACATTAGAGCCCATACATCTCGGAAGCCTTCAGCTCCAAACCCTCCCTTTATACCTTGTTTACGATGAACATACAGCTTATGCATTTCACATTACAGGAGAGTAGGCATGTATTGCACGTATCCCCGTATTTCTGGGCAGTGTAATTTCAGCATTTGTTTACTTATTGCTTAATTACTGTGGTTCTGTTTTTGCCTCTATGTCCTTCCTTTTATTGTTCCCTTCGTTATTCATGTCCACATTTTCTTTTAATTTTCTTTTATTATTCTCTTACCCTCTTATCTCTATTTATGTTCTTCTTCCTTATTTACACCTCTTCATCTTCTTCCACTGTTGGCCGCGTAGCTCAGTCGGTATAGCGACTGACTACGGGAATCGAGATTTTCCGCGCATCCGGATAGCTTCCTGTAAAATGGGTACCGGGTTTTTTCTGGGGGTAAAGTGCGGCCGGAGCGTGCTGCTGACAACTCACCCCCTTCTAGTACCGCTGTCATGGAAGAGTAGAGCTATACCTCTACCCACCCTCTGGGCCACACCGGGCCTGTAACGGGATCACCTTACCTTTTACCACCTTCTTCCATTATTTAAATTATCTCTCAAATTCTGCTTCTTTCTATGCCTTGTTTCTTCAACACATTTCTGTTACGGCCAGAACTGAAGACTGAGACAGCACTAACAGTAGTGTTAAGATTGGTTAATTTTCAGTGAATAATATTTCGACGCTATCGATGACCAAAAGTACACATTAAAAAACAAAGGGTGAATTTTGTAGATATGAAATATATATAATTAATTGCATCAAATAATTTTGTGGCAAAGGTGTTGAATTTTCGAGTTTAGTGACATAAACATTTCTTGCACAGTTCGGTACGAACCCACTAAGAAGTGTCTGTACTTAAAGAAAGTTTCGGGCCAGTGGGTATTCATTTTTAGATAACGAAGGAAAAATCTTTTATGGTGTCGTATGGACAGGGTAGGCCCGACTAGGGGTCTAGCAAATTCTTGTTAAGAAAAATCCGTGTTCCTGGCAGGGATCAAAAACCGATTGCTCGGGCGCCACCTGTAGTCTACGTACCCTGTTTCCTAAAGTACTCAGGTTCTGCAACCTGTATAGTTATGAATCATGCATTTTTCAACAGATTTCCTCGATTCAGCAAGAACGGCAGAGATGTGTATTTTTCTATTGCTTAAAAGGCCATCGCGATAAGCTACCGAACTTCACATGCTAGGAAATAAAGGCGGAAATCGTTCTGACACGTAGGAACCCTGTAAGTGACACGCTTAGCACCGTGATTTATGAGCGTGTCTCCTAACAATATACTGAAATTATTTCTAATCTTTCAGCGTGATGTCAGTCAACCGTCTGGCACTTGGCGACAGACTGCAGACGATTGAGCACTGTATTGCGTGCACCTGCCATCCTGGAACACATTCTGGCCTATTGTGTTTCACCACTTCTTCGCTTTATCATTCGTATTCATCCATACGTTTATACTTCCTGCCATTCCTTCTCTCTGCAATTTTGTTTTCTACTTTGATTACATCAATTTCTCTCGTGCTTTGCCCTTGCACAGGTGACCATTTGTTTTCACCTATGTTCTTATCATTATGTGGATATTTTTCTGTCTCTTGTGATTGGAGATGTGCAGAACTTCATCTTTGGGGCCGGGATAGCGCAGTCGGTGTAGCAACTAGCTACGAACTGGAAGGTCCGAGGATCGAATCCTGGTGGGGACGAGATTTTACGCACCCGTCCAGACTGGCTCTGGGGTACACCCAGCCCCCTATACAGAGGGTACCGGGTCTCTTTCCCGGGGGTAAAGCTGCCGGGGCTTGGAGCTGACCACCCACCCCCTCTAGCGCCGAGGTTAAAGAAAGAGTAGAGCTATACCTCTACTCCTTCTATGGGGCTTCGTGGCCTGTTCTAGGGTGAACTTTACTTTTACCTTTAGAACTTCATCCTTGGATATTACCATTTTCTGAGATGTAACGCAGTGTTGGTTAGTAAAATTTATGGCCGCTACGTACAAGTTTCCTGCCCATCTTTACGGCAGTCCACAAAAATTAGGTGCTGATTCTTGAATATCTTGAAGATGGAACAGTCCATATCAAGCTACAATCAACATAAGACATGCTCCAAAATCATTTTGAGGACATTTCTATTTTGGAACATGACGCTACGTCATCTTGAAATCGGTTCCCGACGTTTTGAAACAACTTAGTATCTTGATTATCCCGCTGTCTAGGGGTCCTTGAAGAATCTGTATATAAGCAATTCCTCCTACATTTTTTGGTAATGTCCTCTGCCTTGCCCACTGAAGGTCTGTTATAAGTCTGAATTGTGCTACTTCCGTTTTAATTTTTTTGTCTCATGTCTTTTCTCCTTTGCTTATCTCTTCTAATTCTCGATTCGTCCGACTTTTCCATTCCCCGTTTTTATATTTAGGACCTTATATTCTTCTAAATATTTCCTTTTAAAAAATTACGTATATATGCTAAGGCAAAATTATTACATTCGCTTAAGGCACGGCCCACTGTCTATGTGCGTCATTCTAACAATGGAACACGGGAATCTTGTGTTCTAAACCCACTCAGGATGATGTTTCTTCTGACTGTCTGTTTCTCTGTGAAGAGAAGAATTTTATGACAGGATAATCTATCACTCATGGAATCTTGTGAAGTGTCTGCAAGCAAGATTAAAAAAACACGGAAAAGGGGAATCACCGGACTATATTTGTCTCTAACAGCTTAGAGATAGGCGGCTCTTAACATTTACCTCTAAAAGTCGAAATTAAATGTTGCAGTCATTCAACAAGTACCCAGCCTCCGGACAGAAATTCGAATTCGGGGCACCTCCATATGAAAGAGGATAATAATTTCTCGGTAATGATATTCTTCATTCCGTGTATTATTCTTATAACCAATCACATTTACCAATATATTCAAATAATAGGAATACATAAGTTTAAATAAATCCTACATGTTTCGGCGCCTCCATCCTTAGGGAGTTAGATTCTTCTGCATTTGAAAATTTATGAGGAAGGCGTCTTGGCGCCAAAATATGTTGGAGTTTTAAATTTGTTTACTGTTTGTAATGTCATAATGTGAATTTGTTGGTAAATATGATTGATTAATCAGTAATGATTTTACCCATTTTGAAATTATCGCATATTTGCTCCTTAGCTACTTTCTGCTGCAGATATGTGGTATCGCTCCAGTTCCTATCACGCTATTAGCCTGTACAGTTATGGCGGTACCTGGATCTCTGCTGCCAGGCGAATTGCCTATTTCTTCCAGTTGTGTGTTGACTCCCCTCTGCTGTATACATCCCTTGTGTAATGTTAAACCACTTCATTCAATACGGAGCAAGATACGACTTCTCTCCTAATACAGCTATTGCATTTGTAGAAGTGGAAGTGTTTAGAGGTCGGGGAAGTTCCTAATCAAATCTACAGAAATCTGTCTGCTGATTTTGCCATGTCGGTCCATCCATCCATCTGGCGCAATAACTCGAGAAATGCTGAAGATATATTTAAGAAATTTTGGGCCACGGAGTTTTAATAAAATCTGTCTAAAAACTTTACAATTCTGGTTAAAATTAGATATCTATAATGGCAACGTAATTACACACGTGTTGTTCTATGCAACTCGATCGTGATTTTTTAAATATTGATCAATGCTGTTGCAATATAAGTAGCATAACGCATAATTAAAAATAGTATATACGGTAACGGAAAACTTTTCACCACAATTTCGAACAAAAATTAAACTCCCGAGTTCTAATTTCCATGTCACAAAGTGTATAATCGTCATGAGTTTCTTGACAATTCAAGCAAGTCCGAAACTTATGTTTGCCATCTAATAACTCCAAAATTGATTGACTACTTGTGATGCTACTGTTCTCTTTTTACGTCACATATTAGAAAGATTCAACAGCACTGAAAAAATCTATGGATTGTTACACATCCCAAGCGCCAACATTACTACACGCTGTAACTTTTCCTTTCGAATTAACCAATTGTCAACATTTAGAATTAGCCATAGCTAAGGGGTTTCCTTCACTCCTTTATACATTCGGACCTGTCTGTGACAAAATAATCGCATAGATCATAATATAAAATTGCTGAAACACAGAAAAGCTGAATATTAATTAGAAGCAAACTTACTGTTGCCCTTCTTACATAAATTACCAGCTGGAAATTATGAATTGTGGCCATTTGGAACATTCGCTACTAACATAAATCAAGCAGTGAAATTTATCATCTAAACTTTTCAGGCTTACATTAGAAGTCCCTAAGAGAAGGGCCGTTCATAACATCATCTCATATATTGGTCATAATTAGCAACATCGAATGTAATTATAATGATTAAATTATGCGGTATACGAGTCAGTTTGACAAATGATGTTAAAACAGCAAACTTTGTAGAAAACTGGGTTACAGAGAACCGTACTAGGAAGAAGAGAGAGGAAATTCAGAGGGAGGTCTTGTTACGACCAACACCACAGAATACTTAAAGTTAGGAATGAAACTTCCTTGCATAAAACTAATCCTAGCCACAGTCTTTATCATTCCGTGCTTTAGAACATGGGTGCAGTTTTAGTCACTGCAATGAAAGTCCTTACGCGTGTGACTTAAGGCATGAACAGCTTCGCAGAAGCCAGTAGAAGTACGTATAATAATTGCACAGCGTCTACAGTATATGTTCTGTATAAAGGAAAAGCAAATGATTAGTTTTAAAAAGGAAAAGACTAGCACAAACTAAAAAATTATTGTCACACTTACAAGAAAATTAATAGAAAATATATTGCATGCAAATAGTAGGCAAATGGTCAGAAACATGTAGCAGATGGATATACGTATGAAATGGCAGATGAATGTAAAACACGTATTTAAATTATTTAATTCACTAAGACTTGGAACACGTGAAATTACAGAAGCACAGTACACCTAAAGCCGTAAATTTAATCTTAGAACATTAATTATAATTGGCTTGGGATAAAATTAAGGAAAACTAAAGGTACAATATTTATCTTAGTTGTAGTAAATAAAAATCTGCTTTAATTTAAGTTGTCTTTCAACAACTCAAGAAAAGCGCTGTAAAGTTTGATGAAAAAGAATGTTGAATCATGCATAAAGATAGTCGTTCTTTTACTCAACTTGTGACGCATGTAATTGACGTGAGTTAAGGTGTAAATGCTGTACGTCAATAGAGCAGTATGGTGGTCTGGTTGCCTCCCTGAAAACGCTGATCGCGTGTGTTACAACATACTGTATATCGTGTTGTCGGTTGCGTTTTCTGTATTAAACCGAGCAACCTGTTTGATAAGACACAGGGTAACACACTAGCCACAACCACAAACCTCAATATCCCCACTCTTCCTGCTTCTGCAACGAAAAAAAAAAAACGAGCGTGAGTAGGGAAATTTTGACACGACAGAAATCAATTTAGAGAACACCAACCCTTCTATTTTGAAACATGCAGGATCAATTAGGACCTGGAAGGAAGGAAGAATTGTAGGACAAGGATGGAAAAAAGGGAAAATATAGAGAGAAAAGCGATAATCTGGTGTATACAAATTCGAGACTTTAGAGGCTCCCTCAGACTCACAAAATTCACGTCTGTAGATGGTCTATAAAAATCATATACTGAGGGTCATTTTGAAGGCATATATATATATATATATATATATATATATATATATATATAATGTATATATAGATGTATTTAGACGTTTTTTTATATATATATTTACATACGTAGGGTAGTTTGGGTGGCATATATATTGTCATATTATATATATTATATATACCTGTTATAAGTGGGACCCTCCCTGCCACCACGGCATGGCGCGTCTTCAGATGGCGAATGGAGGAACGGCAGTGCCAGATGGAAGCCGAAATACAGACGAAAAATGCTTCGTCCAAATAGAAAATCACCCTTATTTATTGACGATAACGGCTTAAATTGTTTCTTTTGTAGCGCATGGTGGTAATTATAAGGTGTGAATTTTCAGGAAAATCCCTCCAATGGAAGCCGAGATTGTGACTTAAAGGTACACGTTTCTTCTAGTTAAGTATCCTTCAGTATTGACCGATTGCAAATAAACTTCCATTGTTTGTAGCGAATGCGTGGGAAATGCGAGGCATGAAGTATCTGGATAATCCCTTGAATAGAAGCCGAGATACAGAAGATGAGGAAATTCTTTCTCCTTGTAAAGCCCCGTCACTACTGTCGGATCAAGAAAGCCGTACATAATTTTTTGCGCATGCACAGGAGTTCCTAGGAATGAAGTAAAGAAGTAACAGGGTTTGTAGCGCAAACGACGAAATTTAGACGGGTGAAATTTCGGGGGATTTTCTCGCATGGAGCTGATATAAGGGAAAAAGTTGCTGTGTTCTCGTATTGAAGAGCCTTTTTTTAATTATTGAACTATCGTAACCAACACCACACGGTTTGTTGCGCATGCGTGGGAATTGCGTAGTGTGAAACTTCAAGACAATCCCCCGAAAGGAAGCCGGTTCTCAGGGGAAATGTCATTCCGCAAGTAAGTGTCCGCTGTTATGGACCGATCGCAAACAAATTTACAACGGTTCTAGCGAATACTGGGATATGCGTGCGACGTCACTCAATCCCTCGAATGGCAGACGAGATAACGATAAGTGACCTTACCCTTTGAGTAAACGCGACCAAGCTTACAGCATTTTTTCCCCATGCGGTGGGGGGGGGGGAGGGTGTTCTGAGGTGTGAGGCTACAGATTATCCCTTGAATACTAGTAACGATAGGGATGGTAAATAAATCCATCCCCAAGTGAAGTGTCCCTTGACCGAATGAGACAAAAATAAAAGCTTGTATAATATGCAAGGGAATTTCGAGGGGTGAAGATACGTGACAAACCCTCGAATTGGAGCTAAGACACAGAGAATATATACGTCGGTTCCCTGGTTAAGTTCCCTTCACATTTTACACACCGCAACCAAACCTACACCTTCCAAAGCACGTATGACTTACATGCAAAAACGACGGTACATAAGACCTTCATTCAATGATGCTGAAAGAACGTGAATTGCTTCAAAAAAGGGTGCGGAGTTAGCTTAACATTATTTATGGACCCATAGGTTTTTAGAATTATACACTCTCCTTTACGAACTATTTTGAAAAACAAAATATGAGATCTTCATTCGTTTCGTTAAAATCGGAGCAGAAAAAATTACTTTATAAGTACGGTCACTTACGTTTTTGTCCCTATGCCCCCCCCCCCATTTGACCCACGATTGAGACAAAATTCGGCTCGTGGGGGTCTACATTCCATGGCGATGAAAGGACGCGATTTTTTTTAGTCAGTACAATGGAAATACACTATATTTAAGACTACGTAAGATATTGACTTGATGCCTTCCATTTTACACCTGATTTCCACAAAATTCCACACATGAATTTTTCATTCAATAGTGATGAACAAACGTTACTTGCATTAAGATCGGTGCAAAGAGAGCTATACATTATCCATGGTTCCTTTAACATTTTTTTTGTCCTTATGCCCTCCATTTCTCGCCCGTTTTCGATAAAATTCAGTACACGAGACCTTCATTCAACGTTGCTCAACGAACGTAATTTTCATTAAAATCGATGCAGTGGAATGTATACAATATCTCGGGTTCCCTATGTTTTCTTGTCTTAATGCGCACCATTTCTGGCTCTAATTCAACAAACTTGGGTAGACGAGACCTTCACTAAATGGTGTTGAACAGACGTGAGTTTCATTAAAACGGTGCAGTGGAAGCCATAATTTATCTATGTTCCAGAAAGATTTTTGTCCTTATGTCCTCCATTTCTCGCCCGATTTCAATAAAATTCAGTACATGAGACCTTCATTCAATGGCGTTGAAGAGAAGTGAGTTTTGCTAAAATCGGTTCAGTAGAAGCCATAGTTTATCTTGTGCCCCCTAAGTTTCTTTATCTAATGGCCCCCATTTCTCAACCGATTTCGACAAAATTCGGTACAATGATGTAGAATGGACGCGAGTTTCGTTAAAATAGGTGTAGTGGAAGCCATAACATATGTACGGTGCCTTTAAGGTTTTGTCCTTGTGTCCTCCATTTCTCGCCGAATTTAGACAAAATTCAGCACATGAGACCTTCATTCAATGCTGTTGACAGGATGTGTGTTTCGTTAAAATCGGGTCATTGGAAACTTTACTGTATGTACGGTCGAGTAAGTATTTTTGTATTTATAACCTCAATTTCCGGCCCAATTTCAACAGAATTAGGCACACGAGACCTCCATTCACTTGTGTTCAATGGCAGTGAGTTTCGGTAACATTTGTGCTGTGAAAGCTATAATTTAGTAGTGGTCAAATAATATTTTTGTCTCTATGTCCTCCATTTCTGTCCCGATGCCGACAAAATTTTATACATATTATCTTCACTGAATGGCGTTGAATGAACGCGAGTTTTTTTTTTTAATATCGATGTAGTGGAAGGTAAACTTTATCTATGATCACGAAGTTATTTTGTCTTTATGCCCTCAATTTCTTTCCCAAATTGGACAAAATTCGATACATGATACCTTTATTCAATAGTGCTGAATGGACTTGAGGTTAATTAAAATCAGTGCTGTGGAAGCTACATTCCATTTATTGTCCCCTAAATTGTTTCATCATCATCACCTCCATATCTCGCTCAATGCATGCAGATCACAAAAGAATTTGATTGAAATAAGGAGAGAAATGGAGAAATAAGGACATAAAAACCTTATAGGACCACTGGCTAATTATAGCTGCCACAGCATCAGTTCGAACAGAACTCGAGTCTTCGCTACAATATATAGTGCAGTCATTAGCTAACCAACTTCGATAAAACTGGGCGAAAATGTAGAAAATAAGGAAAAACACTTGAAGACTACACGTAAAGTGTAGCTTCCACTCTGCCGATAGTGATGAAACTCACGTCCCTTCAGCAATATAGCATGTAGACCTCATGAACTGAATTACGTTGAAATCGGTCGAGAAGTGGAGGAAGCAAGGACGAAAACTTACATGACCAAAGGTGAAGTATAACTTCCACTGCACAGATTTTAACGAAACTCAAGACTCCACTACATTATTTCATATCGATCTCATGTACCTAATTTTATTGAAATCGGAGGAAAAATGGCGAAAATAAGGAAACATTTAGAGGGCTATAGGTAAATAAAGTTTCCACTCCACCGACAGTAATCAAAATCACGTCCGCTCAGCATTATCGCATGTAAGGCTCGTGTTCCGAATTTTGTTGACATCGGGTGAGAAATGGAGAGAATAGTTACGGAAAACAATATAAGAAATTAGGATACTATAGCTTCCTCTGCACCGATACCAGTAAAACCATGTCCGTTCAGATCTACTACATGTAGACTTTGCGTAAATAATTTTGTCGAAATCGTGCAGAAATGGAAAGAATAAGGACCTTAAATATTATAAGACTGTAGGTAATGTGCAGCTTCCACCGCACCGGCGAATGTGCGGTGTAAGTAGCATATGCTTTTTCAAATCGCTATAATTACAGCCGATGTACGAAAGAAAAAGCAATTTCGTTCTTAAGTAAAGTGACCTTACATCTCGACTGATAGCTACAAAAATGACTCTGTGTGTGTATGGATGAGTCTCTTGGGTGGGATATGTGTTCCAAAGAGTATAGTCGTAATGCGAGCAAAGTTACGGCCGAAAAAGCAATTCGGTCTTCACGTAAAGTGATGTTATTTGTGATGCGACGTTAAAGATCTTTAGAGCATGCGTGTCGGGTGTACGTTAATAGACAGATACGCATGTTAAAGAAAATCCGTATAATGAGAGCCGAGTTACGGCCGAAAAACTAATTTGGTTTTCACGTAAAGTGGTTTTATTTTGGGTCGACGTTAGCGATATTCAGAGAACGTGTGTCGAATGTACGTTAAGAAAAACATAGCCATTTTCAAGGAAATCCGTATAATGAGAGCCAAGTTATGGCCGAAAAAGTAATTCGGTCTTCACGTAAAGTGATGTTATTTTTGGGTGGACATAACAGATATTAAAAGCATATGTGTGTGTGTCGAATGCATTTTAGAAGAAGGGTACAAGTCATAGAGCTATTCCCTTCAATTCGAGCACAGCTACGGCAGAAAAAGTAATTCGTTTTTCATGTGAAGTGGTGTTATTTTGGGTCGAATTTAGCGATATTTAGAGCACTTGTGTCGAATGTACGTCTAGAGATAGATACACATTTTCAAGGAAACCTGTAAAGTGGAATTCGAGTTACGGCCGAAAAAGTAATTTGCTCTCCATGTAAAGTGGTGTTATTTTTCTTGTGTCGAATGTACGTTAAGAGATGGATTACACATTTTCAAAGAAATCCGTACAATGGGAGCCGAATTGTGGCCGCGAAGGTAATTCGGTCTTTGTGCAGAGTGACGTTATTTTTTGGGCAGCATTTACTGGTATTTAGAGCCTGCGTGTCGAATATACGTTAAGAGATTGATAAGCATTTTCAAGGAATTCCGTGTAATGGCATCCTATTTACGGCCGAAAAAGTAATTCGATCTTCATGTAAAGTGTGGCCATTTCTGTGGAGAGCATACTGAAACACAGAACATGTGTATGTAATGAGTGTTGTGCGTAGTATATGAATTTCTAAATGCATTTCTTCATTGGGAGCCGAGATACGAGAGAGAAAGTACTATGTTTTTCATACAAAATACACATATTCCTTGATCGACCACTAAGAATCTAAGAGTATGCGTATCCACTGTGCGTTGTGGGTACGATATTAATTTCGAATGGCACCGATGTAATGGGAGGGGAGACGGGGCGAAAATTTACTTGTTTTCATATAAAGTATTTATATTTTTGGGTCGAAATTAGCGAGAATCAGGGGACGTTTGTAGAATAAAAGTTCAGGGACAGATAGGCATTTTGAAGGAAACAAGTTCAAAGAGAATCGAAGTACGTCGACAAAGTACTTCGGCCTTCATGTAAAGTGCCCTTATTTCTTGACCAATCCTATCGAAACAGGAAGTATCTGGATCGAATGCACGTCTTGGAACAGAATGGAATTTGGAGCGAAGTCTCTAGATTGGGAAAATTGACGAAGGCGAAAAAAGTGTTTCGTTCTTCATGTAAAATGCACTTTAACGTGGAACAATCTGTGCGAAGCATAGATCATGTATAAATAACGCGCGTTTACTGAGATATGCATTTTTAAAGAATTCGCTGTGTTTGCAACCGAGATACGGGCGAAAAAGTGTTTCGTTTCAGATATAAACAGATTCCCATTCTCACGCTAATCCGTGTAAAGCGTCAAGATATACACCTGGAAAACTACTTCGTTTTTCATGTGTTTTGTTTTTATTTTTGCGTCAAAAACAGTGAAAATCAGATCACGTATATTTAATGACCATTCAGGAAAATCCCTCCAATGGAAGCTGAAATACAGCCGAAACTACCAAACCTATCTTCTGGTCACATTCACTTCTATCCTTCGTGGACAACATACGTTGAGTTTTGCCCTTACAGCTTACATCATAGCAGCTCACTTACCTGTTTTCTGTCATTAGGTGCGTTGATATGGAAGGAAGTTCGTCTGAGGAAACTTTGTCGTCTGCCTCCCTTTATCCAGTTCGTGGTGTCCTGCAAGTCGGCTGTTGCACTACAATCTAATTTATCGTCTGTAATTTGTCACAGACAACATCGTCGCGATTCCTGTCTGTAATATTTTTTTACAATCTAAGTCGCGCCCTTTATAGATACAAGTATTTTAAATACAAAGTTATGAAATGCAATGCAAGCATCCTCGTATACTTAAATTAAAAATGTCTCAAGTTGAGTCTGATTCCAAAGTACGCGTTCGAGAATTAGTGAGACCTCACTAAAGGTTAGTGCAAAGAGTTCGAAGAACTGATGTGTTTTTAAAGGTTTTGTGCGAACTCCTGATTACGATCCAATGTGAATCGAAACATGCAGCAATATTAAGTGACATTCGTTTTGAAATAGAGCTGTGTTTGATGGATGCGCTTTGTTTTAAATTAGCAACAACGCTGAACACAACAGGATGGCTCAAAATAAGCTACGTCATTAATTTCGGCTTTAACTGCAGTTGTAGACAATTTTACATGCAATTACAATGCACTAGCTAAACAGTAAGCAAATAAACAGTATGAAAACGTTTCTAGTTTCTGTTAAATTTGTACTCTCCGATATGATGGATTATGAAAACTGGAAAATTAGTAATTAGTGATTTCGAAGCGGAGTTCAGGTTTATTGTGCCAGACATAATGTTAATTAAATTGACTGTGTAACATTAAATTGTGTGACTTTATATCAGAATGAATTCCATTCTCTTCGAAACTAGAGAGCGGAATGAATCGCGCGTGCCAACAGCACTTCGATGTCAAAGTGTTTTCGCGATTGGCTGGTAATCCGAATCTGAAATGAAACTTGTCCTGGGTTCCGTGACCTGTCACATTTTACAGAGTATTTAACAAACACTAAGAAATTAGAAATTTTGATGTCTCCACTACCTTTTTTTGTCAAATAAAATGGGCCGTATTTCTATAGTGAAACCAACCAGATGCACTAATGTCTCAAATTTATTTTATTTTGGAATAACACTTTACATGTTTCGGACGGTCTTTCCCTCCATCATCAGGAGTTCAAGACTGTACATACAGCAACAGGCATATGTCAAACAGATACTGCTGACTGCTTGCTATGTAAGTCTTTAACTCCCGATGATGGACGGAAAGACCGTCCGAAACGTGTAGAGTGTCATTCCAAAATAAAGTAAATTACATTGGTGCACCTAGTTGGTTTTATTATAGAAATATATTACGATGCACCGCCCTATGAATGTCAAAAAAATGGGCTGTGTTTTTAAGTTTGTAGATACCTGTAACACACGATCAACAAGCCCGGGAAGTGGCACGCTTCAAATATTATCCAAATAGAGGTGTGGTAAGGCACATCTAAATCACAAAATCTTAGTTGTGACATTAAGAATCCAGTAGAAACTGGAGCTTGGCTTTTCAGTACCAAGTTTCAGTGTGCATCTGAAATGAAAGAAGAAAGTAAGGAGGGATATTTATAAGACATATGCCGCTTATATCAAAAGGTTTTATTTCATTTATAACATAATTCAAACTACTACTAATTATATTTACATAAGAATTTACACCCCACTCACAAATAAAATAGCTACCGGAGCAAATCTTTATGTATCGATGAGGAAAATATACGATTTTAAGTTACGGTTTGCAAAACAAATAATTACGCTTTATTAATTTAAAATTTGTATTTACAGTTTTTTCCTCAATAGTATGCCAACAGTGATTTCATTACATGCATTACTTTTATGCAGAAACAGATGTACCAACCAATACATTGCAATTAACACGACACTTACTCTCCAGTATAGGTAACAGTAATGATGATAAAAATTAATTAGTGGATTTTAATTCTAGAAAAGCGCCTTAAGGGTTAACAATTTCTTATTTTCAATCATACTTTTAAGCCCAAAGAAATCATTTTTTAACATTTCCAAACCATTGATTCATATTTATTTATTGTGTGATCTGAGGTGTAACACCCTTGATGGTTGGTAACTAGTTACCGATACTTCAGAGGAGAATAATGAATCTATCTTCAGGGTACTTCAGAGAAAATGGAAGGAGCGTACCACATTTATCTTTGGCTCTTATATGGATGGACTATGAGCCTTCCATCCTTATTTTTTAACTATGAGAGTAAAGAGAAGCAAACCGTTCTGAAGCGTCGGCTAACTAAGTACCCATCAACATGGCGTCGTATCCTAAGCCTGACATCTTCGTTCATTTACTTATTTAATAACTGCATTAGTAAATAACTGTGGACAGAATATGAAACTGTGGCTAACATGTTGTGTGTAGTGGGGGGTGAACATCAAACACATAATTTTTAACAATAAGATGTGTGTTTATTCTGCAGGTGTTTTGTACACAGTCACAATTAAACCATAAAATTACACCGAACGTTCCAGTGCAGTCCGGAGTCTGGAAATAAAACGCGATGTTCGGTCAGAAAGTAAGTTTTTATGACACAGACGTTTGCAGCAATCCTGGCGGCCACATATTTAAGAATGGGGTCAAACAGGTGTGGTACGGTACCTGGTAACACAGACCACGGCCATCTAAAAAGAGGGAATAAAAGAAATTTCCCTGCGGTTTTATACAAGCCTCAGATATGGTGGGGATTATTTGGAAAAGTTATGTGGCAGAAGCATATGCAAATCCGATAGGTTCATTCTAAAGACCAAAACACAGAACCTAGAATGCTTAAGTTATAAACTTCCTGACCGAACCTCGGGTCTCGGGCGAAGCTATCCCCATACAGATATGTGAATCTCTATACATGTTCTGCTTCAGATAATTAAAGCCAGTGGGTGCTGGAATAAACGTCACAATATGCAAGTTCATTTTAACATTGCTATGAGGTGTGAACTTTAAAAACGGAGTATTATGACTACTGTAAAGTAAACATAATTTTTGTGCATGGAACAGGAGGGGCGGCGAAGGGAAATATTTTCATGTAACACGACAGACAGAAATTTACTGTTCCACATTATTGCTTGTGAGGGAGCTACCAAAGAATAGGTTTTGAGTGCTTCAGTGTTAATTTCACATACAAAAATACTGTAGTCGAATATAGCAGTTCGAATGTATAAGAACGCTGTTTTCGATTTCGGAACAAATGGAACAACCAATTAAAAAAAACTTAAAAAGTTAGAATACTAGTTGGCTTAAACCTAGAAGATTTTATCGCTATCAACAATTTCTAGAAAATATAAAACCACATATATTGTACAGTTCGTTTGCATTTAACATAGCCAATTGCTTTTCTGTTTTCTTCTCGAGAAAATATTTATTTTAAATTTCGTTAATATCTACGCAGTTCACGCACCAACAAATGCACTGTTTATTAACTTGGCTAAAAGTTTTAAATTTACATTAAAATACACAATAATATCTATCCTCCATTATTTCGGTCTTTAATGACCATCAACAGGGAGCTTTATCTGTACCTAACTAAAGTTATATTTACGTTAAAACACTCGGTAAAATTACGTCGTTATATAAATTAGGTGATGTGGCAGCATGCTGTCAATAAAGACCGAAACATATAGCAGCGATTTTATTTTTGTATTTTGATGTAAATTTAAAACTTTTAACCAAATTAAAAATAGTACATTTGTTGGTGGGTGAACTACATAGATATCAAAATGCACGGTGTAACGATAAATGAGTTTGTTAATATTTGTTAAGGGTTATGTAATTTTGAGTACGTGAACTAAGATTACGTCCGTAAGATTCACAAAATGATACGAATTCTGCATGTTTTATGATGCTGTCACTGATTCATCTGTATCTGCTGAACAAATTCAGAAAATTGGAACATTCAAATGCGCAAGTTTCCCTCGGTGTCATGGTGGAAATGCACGCAAAAAAGAAGGAAAAAAATTATTTGTTTATACTTTTAAATTTGTACTTAATTATAAACCGCAATGTTGAATTAGTTTAACAGCATAAGCTGAAAATTACTAATTTAAATCTTCTTTTGAGCATCCCATCAATTTTGGTATCACCCAAACATTTGCCCGAAGTATATTTTTAGTTACATAATCCGCAATCGGGTGACATTCACTTCCGCCAATTTTGTAACAAATTTAGACGCACCGCATGGAATTGATTACTTGACAGTTTAATTTCTAGGAACATGCAAATGTACAAATTATTCACTTAAGAATATTCGAAACCGTAAACTTGAATGTAGTTCTGGCGAATGCATTTCTACTTCGCCAAAGTAGCTGAAAAAAATTCTTGGCGTCTTTCTGAAAACTGTATGCTAAATATTTCGACAGTTTTAACGCCTTTAAAAAAGGAACTTATGATTTCTTGTGTTAGTCATAGAAACAGGTGACGGACATGTATGGGAATCGATGTTCCGGACACCAAGACTATTTGCCAAATAATTTCGCTATCAATAAAATTTCGATTTCAAACATTATAATTAGTGAAATACTCCTGAGAAAAATTTGAGTACCAGGAATTTGCACACCAATGTGCCCACATTCTGCATTGTAGTAAAATACCGAAGCATCAAGTCGAATTCATTTAAACCCTCCACAATACTTCGCCCATGTAATATACACACCTTAACGTATACTAGGGTGCATGAGTTACTGCCGAAAGACAGGTGGTGCTCTTTACAGGTTCCCGCAGTTTGTTGTGGTTTGTTCAAGAGTAAAGTAATCTTGAAAACAAATAACAGTGACTAAATGACATGTACTTATATCTCTGAACACAAGTGTGTATAAATATACAGTACATTTCTGACAATTCAAGGTAAGGCAATCCATTTACAGGCCTGGACAGGCCCTGAGGGTTCCAGGAGATTTAGGATCCCCTGATTTCAAGAGAATTGACACATGAAGATAGTAAGATCGTCAGCCCTACGCACTGGCTGCCTTGACCCCAAGTAAATATTCCTAGTATTCATTTCTGCTCGATGCTGAGTCGAACCCAGGACCATACTGCGACCGGAAGAATTATGTCAATGAAAAGTTCCAGCGACACCATCGGGAATCGAACCCGCGACCTTCGGGCTTTTAGCGAAGTGCCTCAACCAGTTGCACCACTGCGTGCACTTAATGGGTTCTATGTCAGATTTAACGACATAACAGCTAAAGCATTAAGTGTTCCGATATATTTCAACTTCATTTACTAAGCTACATTTCCTTTTTTTAACTTGGCTTTCTGAATGACTAGGTTTAGATTCCCACCAATCTTACCAATTTACGGCCTTTCTTACCACACTGCGACCAACTATCTTGCCCATTGAAGCCTATCGAAGGTACAAAGTGGATATACGCGACCGGAACGAGAATTTAACCTTTAATATGCATCTTGTGCTGAGATCAGATATTGGAGACAATTTAACCACATATCTTGTGTAAGCCTAAACTTTACAGATTTTATACAAATGCGGTGAAGTTTTGGGTAATACACCTTCCTAAGAGTCTGTGCGAGGGAATGAATTCACCTTGTTTTTCCAATATATTTCGACACAATTATATTTTAAATACCATAGATTTGAAAGTTATACATAAAGTTTCGTGAATAATTCTGCGTAAAATTATACACTTTATGTAAATTTTATTTGTTCTTTTGGTAGCATTCTGGAATTTGTCAACGACGTGAATGCAACCATTTCTCGTCGATAATCTATCATTCCTGTAATAGAAAGTTTGATGAACAAGGTACATGTCTTACACTAACTTCGTAGCTCATGCCCCCTTTATTTAGACATAAAGCCACTCAAATGTACGCTCATTGCGGTCTTTGGCATTGGAAACGTAAAGAAACGGGTTTCATTTGTGATGTTTCATACATACATGTTGTTTCAACTTTCACGTTCAACGTGAAGACGGAGGCAGTTCTTTCTTCCGACGTGGCAGCAACAACAGTACTAGCACATGGTACCAACACCCAAGAACAGGATTAACGTAAAATATTAAACCACCATGACAGCCTTAAGTCACTAAATATATTAGAAGGCTAAGAAATGTGGGAAAGTGACATTAAGCTGCTTAGAAACTCGTCAGTCTCTGTAACAAAGTAATAGTTGTCACAGGTGATGGAATTTTGCTTACCTGCTACGTTTATATACATTTTTGGTAGCAGGAACTATTTTTTTAAATCAAAAAAACCTTTAAATAAATAAAGCTAATGTAACAATAAAAATATTTGTCGTTAATTAAAGTAATTTAAACCTTACAGGAATAAAAACTTGTAGAAGATCAAAAAATATTATTTTGGAACTACTTGAAACACTAATGCAAAGAATTTCTTTTGAAGAATGAATTTCAGTAACGTCGAGAACTTTCGGAATTCCCACAATGTTCAGGCTTTTCTTTTTTTTAAGCACTAAAACAAACCAGGAATTCATAGATACGCTATTATTTACATTTTATTGATTTTACCAGTAAAAAACCTGCAAAACTGTAATCATGCCATTGATTTATACATGCTACTGCTATCACAGGAAGATCTTTAAAATTTAGAAATACCACTGTGCAAATAAGAGATATTTTTATATTTGTTATAAACTAAGACAACATATACCATAATTTCTACACATATTACTGGGTTATGAAAACTATTTACTTCGACCAAATTAGTTTCTTCCCGCTCAAGGTTATCATAAGCAATGTGCATAAATTCTTCGGAGAGGACATTTAAATTTTGAGAATGACTACCGCGTTGAGTGGGGGAAGGCATGGGGGTACATGACTTTAGTTAATTACAGTAATAGCAGATTTGAACATAATGTGTACGTCATAAGAAAAATACAACACTTTTCTTAATGATTTACCTCAATACAGTGAAAAATTATTATATATCGTTGCAACAGTACTTATGTAGTGTTGTCAATTAAGACGTTTCTATTCGAACACTTCCAAGGATTTGAAGGAGGGGTCAGTCGTCTTTCTGGGGACACAAGCTATGGTTAATTACCTTCTTCGCTGTTGTCAGCTTCGTCTTCATTATCTGGTCCATTTTTTGGCATTAACTTGCAATCACAAGAAAAAAAGTTAAATCACACACTTCATTTCGATCCTGTTAACACTGTCATTTGCAGTGTTAAAAAAATAGTTTTCAATAAACACTTTGTTCTTTCCGCCTTTACCTTGTTCTTTCTTATTGTGAAAGCGAAACAAAGATTATCCTAATTCACACTTGATTATAACCTTTGTCACATTCACTCTGCATTGTCACTTCTACAAAAGCCGGCCTATTACTTCCAGGTAAGTCTTTTAGTATCTTCATTGTTTAGTAGACAAGTTGGCTGGTTAAAGTAGGATGGACACAAACTTCAAAGTTAAAAAACAGTACAAGTAGTTCAACCACAATCACTGTATGGTCCACGTGTTTATTTGCTATATCAATCATTCAGAACTCTCTTCTCTACGCGATGTTTCGTTTTGGACAGTAGCGCCAAGTTTCACTGCCAACCAGCGATCTACGTCACACGTTTCTTCTCACATGTCACAGAACTGTCTTAGAGGCACATCTGAAATCAACGACATTTTCTGCCCTTACCCAAGAGGCAAAATTAACATATGTGCAGTTCACAATGCCAATTTTAATAACATTCTAATGTCGTCACAGAAAAGGAATGTGAGTGTGTGGAATGAATTTCACTGCCTCCATATAATGTGCAATCATCAAGGGGCTACTGAAATAATGGATTGGTTAGTAAGCTCACAACAAGAGCAAAACACTTACTTATTAATTCTAAGTGTAAAACATTTAAAACGTTTGGTGCGAAAAAGGACAGGAACTTTAGGAGTTAAAATTCCTTGTCGTAAGGCATATTCCTTTCCCAGACACTACAACTTCAAAACCTACTTTTAATCTACGCCTGTTGAATGATGAATTTATCAGTAACGTAAAATCTTTACGTCAGTCTTAAGGGATAAGTGGGTGCGGGGAGTAATTTCGGTGTGCCGCAACATGACTGGCACATTTTCGAAGACATAGGATAAAATTACTTTTGCGTTAGGAAAGTTTTCATTGTGAATCACAAAGAGAAAATCAGCTGTGACGTCACGCAAGTAGGCAGCTTCGTTTTTGTGCAGACAGTTCTACTTACATTCTATAAATGACAGGACACAGTAAACACTACGATCCACAGTGTTGCCAACAATGTCCGACACGGGAACAATGAAAAGGAATCCGAATTTGCGATGAGTTCCATATCTTCCATTGCGGGCTCTGAAACTAATGATGGATAACCGTAAGTTAGTATTGGATTGACAAACGGATTATTGGTGGATGGACAGATACACAGACGTATGCTTCGAAACACAGAATGGATGGGTTGGTGGATGGAAGGAAGGAAATTTGATCGATTGTTTGGTTTGTCGGTTGGTTGGTTGGATGGTTGTTTGATTAGTTGATGGGTTGGTTGGTTGGATGGTTGGCTTTTTGTTGGTTGGTTGGTCATGGTACATTCATAGACGCACGTAGTGTTGAATGGTGACGAAAAAATAGGATGGCATGGAATAAAATATGGTACTCACATTTCAGACTATTTTTACACAAAACTCAAAAGAAGGCTATATTTAGTGTTCGTATGTAACATTGCTTAAAATGGATTGTTTTTATTAGCTATATTACGGACACCAGTACACTCAACAATTATACACACTGCCGGCTAGAAAAGTCTTAGTCAATTGGGCTTATTGAGTAAGATAATCAACACAGTTCACTTAAGGTCATTATTGCTAAATATAATATTTCTATATGTGGTTCCCAAAATCTAATGGTGATAGCACAAACATTGTAATAATTAATTCACACTGTCAATAAATACACTCTTCTTGAGATCTGCGCTCTTCTGAGATATTACTCAGGGTAGAGTGGTAATTCCGTACCGACCTACTGAAGTACGCCGATATGGAACTACCACCCTACGCTGCGTAATATCCCAGTTGAGGGCAGATCTCGTCTACTTCGTGGAGGAAGCCTGAAATCAATTATGCTGACATTATTGGCAGTTACCATGGTTGTTAACATTGTAGTACCAAATTTCAGCGGCTACTTTTTGCAAGTCATCGACATCAGACTAAAATACCTGATGAGAAGCGTTACGTTTTAATACGGTGTAACAGAATATTATTGCGAGATTGCAGGTCCTTAGAGGGGTGCTGCTCAAACGTCAGGTTTTCAGCAATGTCATACCCTTTAGACTGGGAGGCAGGTACTGACATTTCGGACGATCATACTACCTTCCCTTCAGATCACACGCAGGATCCGGCCATCTACGAAGACAACCGCACCGGCATGTAAGTACTTACGGTGTAAGTACGGGAGACTGGGGTATAAAAATGCTGCCTACAGTAGCAACACCGCAATCACCCATTTCTTATGTAACACACTTATATCATCTGCAGCAGCTACTTACCTTACACTGCTTGACCCCGAAGATGAAGTTAGTTTCGAAACGTCGGTAAGTGTTTATCGGTCACCAAGGTGTAACATTCCATAATTGTTGAATCTTAGATTATTCTTATTCAGTTAAATTCGTTCAACTTTATACTGTACGTCAAATTTATGAAAATTTATAGAAAGAAAATTATGACTTGGCAGAATGTAATATCACCACACTTAAAATGTATTCGGTTTGAGTAATATGACAATAAGCTTTACATTTTAATTTTTATATATTAAATATTAATTCAATCAAGGACCTACCGATTTCAATCCCATCTATAAACTAAAAAATTTTGGAGACAATCCATTATCGTTAATGCAACTAGATTCCTAATTAAAACGTAAATAGAAGTGGTTTGCATGACTAAATACTGTATACCACACCTGAACCGCGGGTGTAGAATTGGTAGAGATCGGACACCTCATTCCAGCCGTATCGGTTTTTAGCTTGGACGATAGCCTCGAACACAGATCCCGGGTCCAGACCTCTGATGTTGTGCGACATAACATGTGTGAACGTTTCGTCGTGGGGAGGTTGCAAGATGAACTCATGCCATTTTTCGGGGTGCTGGTAGGTCTCATTCATCTGCAAGACACATCGTACCCAGGGGTTAAAATAGTCAGTATTCGATGCTGCACATTCAGACTTAACTATAACTTCATTACAAAATTGCAAATGTATCAGTAATACAGTCAACATTGCGTCATAATTCAGGTGGCAAATCTTAAACCAATAAGTTTTTAATTTGCGAAGCACACCATGATGAAGGGTGAAAGGAAGGCTGTTACAACAGGTTGCAGATGCCGCACACAGTAACATTAACTTAGGGTCAGACTTTACAAAATGCACACACACGCACACACACACACACCACACAAACACACACCACACACACACACACCAAACACACCACACACACACACACGCACAAACACACACACACCAAACACACCACACAAACACACACACACCACACACACACCAAACACACCACACACACACACACACACACACACACCACACACACACACACG
>Ga0131853_10004321_pt1 | contig 25473 bp, 26 predicted proteins | sample TergutLab28metaG_FD_92764 | JGI IMG/M metagenome (GOLD analysis project Ga0131853, IMG submission 92764) | Labiotermes labralis P1 segment gut microbial communities from Petit-Saut dam, French Guiana - Lab288 P1 (version 2) (version 2) | ecosystem: Host-associated > Arthropoda: Insects >... | reverse complement strand
CAGGCGATCCACTGGAGAGAGCGGAGGCGGCGGCCATGATCAACCGGATGTTTGAGCGTTTGATCGAGACGCCCGACTGCCGCCTGTACGACATGGTCACATGGCCGGACAATCCGGAGGCGCCAGAGGGAGAAGAAAACAGTTGGTATTTCCTGTACATGTACATGGCCACCAACTCCTATAGATACCGCTGGAGAACCGACAGTGACCGCTACAAGGAACTGGTTCAAATCATCGAACCCCGTGAGTGGTGGAGACTGGAGCGCCCGGATTCCGTACCGGCGGATATCTTTATCCGTGGCGAATAAGAGCAAATAACCAAAAGACGGGACGTCGAGGAGGCCGTCCCCTACGTTATTGTAGGGGACGGCCCCTAGACGTCCCGTTTTTGTGATTCATATACTCCCGTCACCGAGCCCCAACACCCCCATCGCCTCGTCATAGGCATACAACACGTTGAGCAAATCCAACAGCCCATTTGTCGTCAGGTTCTCCGGTAGATCCAACGCCTTACAGAGTGCCTGGCGGCGGGCTCTGCTGTCCGGCTTTCCTGTCAGGCCCGCCTCGAATAGGTGGGCCTTTGTGAGTTTGGGTGCCCCCTCCCGATCAGGTGCCGCCGGGGCATGGCAAAAGGTGGCCCCCGCCTGGCGGAGGGCTTGGAGCAGCGTCTCCCGATCCATCCCCTCGACGCCTAATTTCCCCTCTTTCCCCGGCTTTGTCTTCCGCCGCTCCTTGCCGGGGCGGTCCGGGATATAGGCGTGGAGCACCCTGCCCGCCGGGACGCTACCCTTGATCCGGTTGCGGATGAGAAACCCGGCTTGGTCGCTGTCGGTGAGGATAATAATCCCTCGAGTCTGGGCCAGGCGGCGGATCAGTTGCATCTTTTCTCTGTCGGAAAAGATGCCGTACCCTCTCGTCTCCAAGATGGTTGCCCGCACCACGTTGGCCAGGGTGTGCTTATCGTATCGGCCCTCTACGAGGATGACTTCTAAAATTTCGTCCATTGGGTTCTCCACTATGAAGCGGCCAGACGGATGAGCAAATCCTTGAGGAGCGCTTCCCCGCTCTGGCCCGTGCTCTTCATCTTCAAATCCGTCTCCGCCGTCAAGAGCACCGCCCGGCGGAGCCAGGGGAAGCTGAACTTCCGGGCGTTGTTATATAACAATCGTGCCGGGTAGTCGTGGCGCATCCCCCAGAGGGATTTGAGGTAATAGGTGTCTCTCCCCCCGTCCACGGCCAACCGGGCGGAAAAGAGTTGCCGGAGCTGTTTCCCCGTGGCGGCCAGGATCATAATCGGGGCCTCTCGCATGAGGAACAGTTCGCCCATGATCTTGGTTGCACTGTCCCAGTCTCTTTGCCCCAGGGCATCTGTAAATTTCCACACCACCGCATCTAAGATGGGCGTGGCCACGGCGTCAATATCCGCCCGGGTGACGGCCTGGCCCTTTGCATAGGCGCCAATTTTTTCAATCTCCCCGATGAGTCCGGTCATCAGCCCACCGCAGAAGAAGATGAGATATTCGGCAGTTGTGCGGTCAATAGTCTTCCCCATGGCCGCAAATCGGCGGCCGATCCAGGCGATCAAATCGGATTCCGCCTGTTTTAAAAACTCTACGGACAGGCCCGCATCTTTGAAATGTCGGTGGATTTTCATCCGGCCATCCGGCTTGAATGCCGGGTCGGAGAAGATAAAGGCAATACAGCAATACGCTGGCACATCGGCCAAAATGGCATCTAAGCGATCTCTTTTGTCGGCGGCGGCTTTGTAGAAGTCGAAATCCCGGATCTCGATGAACTTCCGCGGCGAAAACGCCGGGAGGGTGTCGATTGCCACTTCCAGGGCGTCCATATCCGTGCCTTTGCCGTCAAACCGGAAATAATTCAACTCCTCTAAGCCTACGGGCAGAATCTGATCCCGCATTTTGCCCAGGTAAAATTCCCGGAGATAGTCCTCCTCCCCCCAGAGCAGATAGTGGGTGCGGAGTTCCTCCGTGTTGATCTCCTGTTTTAATGTCTTATATCCCTGGTTGGATTCGCCTTTTTTCATACGCTCTCATGCGATTATAGCAATCGCTCCCCCAAGTGTTTTCCGCCCAGGATGTGAAAATGCAGATGTCCCACGGTCTGGCCGCCGTCCGTCCCGCAGTTGTTGATGACGCGAAATCCCCCGTCTAATCCCTCCGCTTGGGCAATGGTCGCAATGGCCCCAAAGCAGGCCCCCGCCAGATAGGCGTTCTCCGCTGTGATATGGGCGGCGGACGGGATATGAGTTTTTGGAATCACCAGAATGTGCCGGGGCGCCTGGGGATTGATATCCCGGAAGGCATATACCAGATCGTCCTCGTAGACTTTATCTGACGGGATATCGCCAGCGGCGATTTTGCAGAAAATACAGTCTGTCATGGCCTTATCCTCCCATCTTTTCCGATAGAAAGCCCCCCACGCTGTCCAGGGCCTCGCCCACTTTGGACGGGTCTTTTCCGCCGCCCATGGCGGCATCGGGTTTGCCGCCGCCGGAGCCGCCGCAGATGGCTGTGACGTGTTTGATAATCTCCCCGGCCTTGATCCCCTTCGCCACGGCGGCCTTGCCGCAGACGGCCAGGAATGTCAGTTTTCCCTCATTTTCGGTGGCCAATACAGCCACCACATCCTCGCCCCGATCCCGGAGCATGTCCCCCAGTTTCCGCAGGGTATCGCCCTCTACGCCTGTTACCTTGGCGGTAATTAAGCGCAGATCGGCGATTTGTTGTGCCGTACCCAGGAGCCGATCCGCCTCTTCTTTCATCTGGCCTGTGCTGGCGGCCTCCAGGCTCTTTTTCATAGCCTTCATCTCATCTTGCAGTTGGCGAATCCGGGCGGTCAGCTCGGCGGGATTGGTCTTCAATATCCCGGCGGCCTCTTGGAGCGTTCGTTGGACTTCGCCCAGAAACGCCAAGGTCTCCTGGCCTACCATGGCCTCGATCCGGCGTACGCCGGAGGCCACGGAGAACTCGCTGGAAATCCGAAACGGCCCGATTTTGGCGGTGTTGGTCAGGTGCGTCCCGCCGCAGAGTTCTGCGCAGTAATCCCCCATGGCGACCACACGGACAATATCACCGTATTTCTCTCCGAAGATGGCCGCCGCGCCCAGGGCCCGGGCCTCCTCCATGCCCATCTCCCGAATCGCAACGGAGAGATCTGCAAAGATCATGGCGTTGACCTCTTGTTCCACTCTGGCGATCTCTTCAGCGGTCATGGCGGAGAAGTGGGTAAAGTCAAAGCGGAGGGTATCCGGCGTCACGAGGGAGCCGGCCTGTTCTACGTGGGTGCCTAACACATTGTTCAGCGCCCGGTGGAGCAGATGGGTGGCGCTGTGGGCTCGCATAATCCCCCGCCTGCGCTCCATGTCCGCAGCGGCGGCAACCCGATCCCCGACGGAAATCTGACCGGATACCACCGTCCCGCTGTGCATATATTTTGCGTCTTTGGATTGTTGCACGTCTTGTACGTCGAAAGTAAATCCTCCGGCGGCGATTGTCCCCAGATCGGCGATTTGGCCGCCGCTCTCTGCGTAGAAGGGGGTCTTGTCCAAGATGAGTACCGCCTCGTCCCCCGCCCGGGCGGTGGATTGGATCTCGCCGCCCACGGCGATGGCTAAAATCTCGCTCTCGGTCTCCAGGGAATCATACCCGGTAAACACTGTGGCCATGTCCCGATCCAGGCCGAAATCCACGCCGACCCAGCCGAAATCCCCCAGGGCGGCGGTGGCCGCTCTCGCCCGCTCTCTCTGTTCCTCCATGCAGACATGGAAGCGGTCACGGTCTACGGTCTTGCCCTGTTCCTCCAGAATCTCCACGGTGAGGTCAATGGGAAATCCATAGGTGTCGTATAATTTAAAGGCGTCGTCCCCGGACAGTGTCGTCTGATTTGCTTGATCTAACGATGCCAGCATCTCGTCTAATATGCGCATCCCGGCGTCGATGGTCTTGGCGAAGTTCTCCTCCTCCACCTGGATGATCTTTTGGATATAGTCCTGTTTCTCCGCCAGTTCCGGATAGGCGCTGCGGCTCTCTGCGATCACCGTCTCGGCCAGCTGATATAGAAACGGCTCATTCACTCCCAGCAGTTTCCCGTGGCGGGCCGCCCGCCGCAAGAGGCGGCGGAGGACGTATCCCCGGCCCTCGTTGGAGGGCAGTATCCCGTCACAGATCATCATCGTGGTGGAGCGGATGTGGTCGGTGATGATCCGGATGCTCACGTCGGTCTTCTCGCTCTGGCCGTAAGCCGCCCCGGTGATCCGTGAGACGTGGCGGAGGACGTTCATCACCGTGTCCACCTCGAAGAGGCTCTCTACGTCCTGCATCATACAGGCCAGACGCTCTAAGCCCATGCCCGTGTCGATGTTCTTGGACTCCAGTTCCGTGTAGTTGCCGTTGCCGTCGTTGTAGAACTGGGTAAAGACTAGGTTCCAGACTTCCACAAAGCGGTCACACTCGCATCCGGGCGCACAGGCGGGATCGTCACAACCCCGCTCCCGGCCCCGATCCACGTAGATCTCGGAGCAGGGGCCGCAGGGACCCTGTCCGATCTCCCAGAAGTTGTCGGCCTTCCCCAGGCGGGACACCCGCTCCGGGGTGACCCCTACCTGGTTGACCCAGATGTCGTGGGCCTCGTCGTCGTCCAGGTAGACGGTGACGTAGAGTTTCTCCAGCGGGATGTTTAACTCCTTCGTGAGAAATTCCCAGGCCCAGGCCGTGGCCTCTCGTTTGAAGTAGTCCCCAAAGGAGAAGTTGCCCAGCATTTCGAAATAGGTGCCGTGGCGGCTGGTCTTCCCCACCTGCTCAATGTCTGGGGTGCGGATACATTTCTGACAGGTAGTCATCCGCTTGGAGGGCGGGGTCACCTCGCCGGTGAAGTATGGCTTTAAAGGCGCCATGCCGGAGTTGATGAGCAATAAGCTGTCATCTCCCTGGGGCAAAAGCGGGAAACTGGGCTGCCGCAAATGGCCCCGCTCCTCAAAGAAAGAGAGAAACTTCTCTCGTAATTGGTTTAATCCCATCTGTTCCATATTGTGCGCCTCCTGATTTTCTCTAAAAGTGCTTTTTTGTATTTCTCCCGCCTACGGCGGGGGAAATACAGTAAATTATCCTGCTTTTCGATTCTAAAGCAATATTTTATACTGCCCCTGATTGATTGTCAATCTTACACCTCTTTATAAAACCCATTCCCGCATTTGGAGCACGTGATCCGGATCTTGCCCTTGCCCCGGGGCGCCCGCATGGGCTGTCTGCAACTGGGGCACTTGAAATACCGATAATTAGCCCGATCTTTCTTGACCCGTGGCTGTCCGGCTCCGCCGCCGGACAGTGGTCCGGGCAATCTCGCCCAGAGCCCCTTGGTCAGCTCCATAAATATGGCATTCTCCCGCCGCCGTTTGGGAATGTTCCGGGAAATCATCCGGAACAGGCACAGGCCCAGGAGGGCAAAGGATATAGCGGAGAACAGATTGCCGAACATAAAGCGGCTGAGCAGGTTGAACACAAAGCCCAGGATCAGCATGGCGATGTTTAACTGATCCGTGCCGTTTCGGCCCTGGAAGAATTGTTGTAGAAAGTTCATGGAAATCACCTCGTGGTTATGTTGGTAGTATTTTATATGAATTGCTGAAAATAATGGCTATTCAGCGCAATCATCTTCTCGCAAAGCCTTTTTGTCACCATTCCAAAAATTATTGAGTTTTATCCACCATTTCTTTGATTCTTCGCCTAAGTCACGAAAGGGGATGTTTGAATTTAATAAATCTTGCGACCATGTGTTTTGAATACTTTCTAAATAGTCAATCGTCGCTAATTCTCTCACCTTCTGAACCTTGTCTGTGTGCAGCATTTCGATAAAGTGCAGGCTTTTGATGTATGTTTCTTTATTGCCGGCTTTGTAAGCTTCCAAGATAAAATCAGTAAATAGCCCAGCAACAATGTATGGAAGCTCAAAATCACCTTCATTATCAACTGTAAATGCTGGAAACTCTTTCAAAAGTGCTTTGTTTACATCTTCATATCTCATTTGCTCATTCCTCAATATCATCACTGACAGTCCAAGGCAACCAGAGATTAGTAACTGTAAATATAAAAAAGGGTTCCGGAAATTCAGGATGTAGTATGGGATCAGTTGGTTTAGGAAAATCCACAGCAACCGAAGCTGCCCCAAAATCTATTTCATGTCTTTTAGAAGAAGTTGCATCGCCGTTGACAGCATAACAAGCTATGTTATCCACAAGCATGTCTTTTTTGTTGACAGATTCCATTCTAGGCCATAGCTCTATTGGCTTTGCGGGATTAATGCCGAATTGCTCTAAAAATACCAGCAAATCGGCTGGAATTTGACTGGTGTTTGAGTAAAAATTTCTACATGTGGCACATCCACAAAGGTAGTCGTCAAGGGAATTATAGTACGCCTCTGTAATTCGCTTGTCAAATGAAAAATACCATCCATTTGAGAATATTTCCATTTTCCACCTCTCCGCCTGCTATAAAATCGCCATGACACATAAATCCATGTAACCTTTTCCTCCCTCCGTCAGGCTTCGCCTGCCACCTCCCTCGAAACGAGGGAGGCTTTGGGGCAGTTGGCTTTCGCACTGCCCTCTTCCCTTGACCTCTGGCCCTCTCGTTGTGAGGGGGCTGTCAGGCGGAGCCTGACTGGGGGTGGGCCTGGGGGAGTTGTGCTTCATTACAATTCCACCACAATCTCGCCCAGAGTCCTAACGTTTAAAATATTGACTGGAGGGGAAAAGGCGTGTATATTCTTAACTACAGGTCAGGTTCGTGAATAACCATGACAAACCGACAAAAAATATAAGGAGCTACAAGACATGAAACAGATTCTTTTCCTGTTCCTGGCTATTGTTCTGCTGGTCGGCCTTGCGGCCTGCGGAAACAACCTGGATGCTGCTATCGTCGGTTCATGGGAATGCCTGGATACCTCTATTCCACACCAGTGGATGTGCCTGCTTATCTTTGACGAAAATGGCAGATTTGTTGACGCTGACGGTGATGAGGGCTCGTTCCAAACCAGAGGAGATGCTTTAACGCTGAATTTCGATGCGTTCCGCCCCATTACTGTTTCGTATAGTATTCGCGGGAATCAACTGACGCTTACAGGCGACGGCATCAACGTTGTACTTACCCGCCAACAGGTGATCTAACTATAATTCTACCACAATCCCGCCTAAACTTCCATAAAAAACTGCCCCCTATCGCAGATAGAGGGCAGTTTCATCTGATTTGTTATGCAATCGCCGCTTTTGCCTTGTCACACAGGGCGGTAAATGCCACTGGATCGTGAATAGCCAGCTCGGACAGCATTTTCCGGTTCATTTCGATGCCGGATTTCTTCAGGCCATGCATGAAACGGGAGTAATTGAGCCCGTTGTTCTTACAGCCTGCGCTGATTCTGGTGATCCAGAGCCTGCGGAAGTCACGCTTTTTCAGCTTTCTGCCGATATAGGCGTACCGCAGGGACTTCATCACCTGCTGATTGGCCATTTTAAAGTGCTTACTCTTTGCACCCCAGTACCCTTTTGCTAATTTTAATGTTCTTTTTCTTCTCTTGCGCGTTGGAACTGCGCCTTTAATCCTTGCCATATGAAAAATCTCCTATCTCTTCGTCGTTTACTTGTAGGGAATCATGCGCTTGATTGCCGGGGCGTTGGTCTCGTCGGCGTATGCTCCCTTACGGAGGTTTCTCTTGCGCTTTGTACTCTTCTTGGTGAGAATATGGCTCATATAAGCGTGGGAACGCTTTACTTTCCCGCTTTTGGTCAACTTGAACCGCTTCTTGGCACCGCTATGGGTCTTAATCTTAGGCATGTTGCGTGGTTCTCCCTTCTCGTAATCACGGATCATTCTGTGGTTGGCGTTTTCTCAGTAGCGACCTTCTCGGTCTTCTCGACTTTTTCAGCCTTTGGGGGCTTTTCGGCCTTCTCCGGCTTTTGGACCTTAGGGGACAGGAACATAGACATGTTTCTCCCCTCCAGCTTGGGATTTTTCTCAACCGTGGCGATTTCTTCGCAAGCCTCGGCGTACCGCTTGAGAACCTTCGCCCCGATATCCGTATGGGCCATTTGGCGGCCCCGGAATCGGATGGTCACTTTCAACCGGTTACCCTCCTGCAAAAACTTGTGCCCATTTCGCAGTTTGACGTTGAAATCGTTCGTGTCGATAACAGGAGACATACGAATCTCCTTGATCTCCACCACATGCTGGTTTTTCTTGGCCTCTTTCTCCCGCTTGCTCTGCTCAAATTTGTACTTGCCGTAGTCCATAATCTTGCAGACAGGGGGTTTTGCGCCGGGAGAGATTTTTACCAAATCAAGATCTTTTTCATACGCGAGATCCAGCGCCGCTTGGGCCGCCATAACACCGCACTGTTCTCCGGTCTCATCAATGAGCCGGATTTCCTTGTCGCGTATATCTTCATTGACTTGATGGGCGAGTTTACTGATCGAAAGCACCTCCAGTTTTATAATCCGCATATAAATACAAAACGTGAATACCGATTGGCATCCACGAGACAACACACCCATTGCGTAATCTTGGGTTTTCCATGTTGACCAGAGCGCACCGACGTGGCCTGGTGAGGACGGGGATGCCGTACCTACTTTGTTTTGCTTTCACAGTATAGCAGGTGGGATCGGGTCTTGTCAACTATTTTTTTGCCGGGATCACGTCCTACGCACGGGATAAAAAGGGAAAGGTCACTCTGTGATCCGCCAAGATGTTTTCCTTCCCCTCCAGCACGAAGAAAGTCGTATCCCCTTCCTCCGCTTGTTCGATTGTATATCCCGTCGCATCTTTCGGCGTAAAGCCCAGCGTCACAGTGCGGGTATCTGTAGCGGCAATGATCCCAAGCAGATCGCTGATATCGTGGGGATTGTTTGCATAGATATCATAGCAGAACAGCTCCCGCTCCTCTTCTGCCGCAATGACAACGGCGTCATATTTTTCGATATAATAGATGTAATCCCGCAAAAAAGTGACGCAGTGAAACATTAGTATTCCAATATCCTTATCCATGGCCAGGAGGGAAAAGGGGTTGGATGCTCTGTGCTTTTGAATCAGCAAATCCACGTCCGCTCGCATTGACAAGTCCAGTTTTCTGAATATCCCGTCTCGTTTGGTCAGGGGCATAGAATATGTATACTCCTGCGCCGGGACAAAGCCGAATTTAGGGTAAAATTCAACGACGGACTCATTGGCGTAGAGATAGATACAGTCGCAGTTCTCTCTCCATTGGTTTAAAACCGTCTCCGTCAGCCATCTGCTCAGCCCCCGCTTGCGATAGGCGGGATCGGTTACGACTGTGCTGATCTGCACGTATCGCCTCGGGCTGTCATGCCACGTAAAATCATTGACTGAAACCCCGACACTTGCAACTGCACGATTGTCAGCAAATAACGTATAGGGGATAAAACTATCGTCGGAGAACCCGGATTCATACCATGGCGTAAAATCTAATCCAAACACGCTATGCACCAGATCAAAATAGCGCTCTCTGGACGCCGCATCTTGCATGGCATTTGGAACAAACTTGTATTCTGTTCCGTTGATGAAAACATGCATAGATCATATCTCCTTTGTGTTCTGGCTGAAAGTATATCACACCGACGAAAAAAACACACCCTAGTATTCCCCCAATAAAAGTGGTACAATATGGCGTATAACTCGTAACAATCACAAGGAGTGTTATCATGCAGCAACATTTAAAAGATTACGCAAGGCTCATCGTCCAGATCGGGGCCAATGTGCAAAAAGGCCAGACGGTGGTCATCTCCGCCAGTGCGGATTCCGCCTATTTTGTCCGCATGGTGGCCGAGGCCGCCTATGATGCAGGCGCACGGGATGTGGTCACCCGCTTTTTTGACGACGCCCTCACCCGGATGCATTTTCTCCGGGCCGACTCCGCCGTATTTGACGAAGTCCCCGGCTGGATCCCCGCATTCTTCCGGGAGTACGCCGACCAGGGCGCCGCTTTTATCCGTATTGAATCCTCCGATCCGGAACTGCTCTTAGGTACCGACCCAGACCGTATCCAGCGCAATAATATCTCCACCAGCAAAGCGCTGAAATCCTATTACGATAAGATGATGGGCAACGCATTTCCCTGGACCATCGCCGCCATCCCCGCGGAGGCCTGGGCATCGAAAGTCTTCCCCGACCTCTCTCCCGGCGAGGCAATAGAGCGCCTCTGGGAGGCCATTTTCGCCGCCGTCCACGTGGGCAAGGGGGATCCCGTGGCCATCTGGCGGGAGAAGATCGCCACCATGGCCGCCAGGGCCAATGCCCTCAGCGCCCATCAGTTTGTCAAACTCCACTTTCAAAACAACCTCGGCACGGATTTGACTCTCACCCTGCCGGAGGCTCACAAGTGGGTGGCCTGCGGCGAAAAGGCCAAGACCGGCACAAATTTCGTAGCCAATATCCCCACGGAGGAAATTTTCGTCCTCCCAGACCGGATTGGCACCGAGGGCGTGGTCTACGCCAGTATGCCCCTCTCCCTCAACGGCAATCTAGTGGAAAATATCAAATTCACTTTTGAAAAAGGCAAAATCGTAAAGGCTGAGGCCACAAAGGGTCTGGAACATCTGGAGAAAGAACTGGAGATCGACGAGGGCGCCCGCTACCTGGGCGAGATCGCTCTGGTACCCTACCACTCCCCCATCTCCCAGATGAATATTCTCTTCTACAACACCCTGTTCGACGAAAACGCCTCTTGCCATCTGGCCTTTGGCCGGGCCTATCCCACCTTCCTCGACACAGATGACCGCACGGAGGAGGAACTCAAGGCCCGTGGCATGAACGACTCTCTCGTCCACGTAGACTTTATGATCGGCACCGCCGACCTGTCCATCACGGGTACTACGGCGGCGGGTGAAGAGATTGCCGTGTTTGTGGACGGGAATTTTGTGGTGTAGTTAAATTGACCATATGATTAGAACTCTTTTAAAGGGGCTGACGCATATTGCGTCGGCCCCGTTTTTTGCATACACTATAGTTAAACCACCAGAAAACCACTGTGTCATTATACCTATCGCATTTTTCTAGTGGTTCAACTACAGCTTGAGGTGATGTGCGTGAATGGATGCGAGTTGGCAATCGGAATTACGGCTTTGGCGAGCGCCCTTGCCGCACAAATAGAGGACGATGATGATTTGAGCGTCTTAGCCGCAGCGGTGACGCAGTTTGGGGATACCCTTTCGACGATTGCGGCCTGGCGGGCCAGGTGTGCGGCGGAGGCCGCCAAACAGGAGGCGGAGCAAAAAAATGAACAGAACGGCGAACAGGCCGACAAATCAGGCGACACAGATGAAAATCCACCGGCATGACCGATGGATTTTTTATGTATAGCGGCAGTCACAGACGAGAGACATGAGGTGCGGGCGGTGGAAGCTTGACGTAAGCCGTGTTAAAAAAATGGATTGATTTGCCCCGTCCCTCGCAACGGGGTTTGCGTCGGCGAGAGTTCAACGATATTAACCGAATCGCCCAGGTCGGTGCGGGCGGTGCGCGGGACTAAATCAATCGGCAATAAGCCGCCCTCACCATCGAACACTTGTACGCCGCGCACAAATTGTGGGATGTAGCCGGGGTGGGTCACCATGACTTCATATAAACTGTAAGCTAGATGCGCTGTGTGGGGGTTCAGAGATAATGTTCTGCTAGGTGCAAACAATGCAACCACCGTCGTCATCCCATTTAGATCAGTAGTAAGTGCATACATTGTATGTCCTAACGCATCCCTGACCTTTACAGTCGCATCGGAAACGGGCATCACGCCATCGGCTGTAGTAACTTTCATTTGAAGTGTGCCAGAGGTCATAATTGACTATCCTCTCTTCTTTATAAGATTTCCTTATATACTATGCCATTCGAAGAGGATGGTTCTGCCCTATCAGCCACTTGACAAACGCCTCAACGTGCTGTAACCTAACTATCAGTTGAACAATTGCTCAATCATTTGGCAGGAGGATTCCACATGCAACCGAAACAACACACCTGTGAGGGCATCATCATCCACGAGGACGTGGTCGCCCGTGTGCGGGAGTTCATGCCGGAGGGCGCGCAGTTTTATGCCCTCTCGAACCTCTACAAGATGTTTGCAGACAGTACCCGCCTGAAAATCCTATGGGCCCTCTCCTGTGAGTGCATGTGTGTCTGCGATCTGGCCTTCCTGCTGGGGATGACAAAATCCGCCGTGTCACACCAGTTAAAATCCCTGCGCCTTGCAAATCTCGTGCGAAACGAAAAACAGGGCAAGAATGTCTATTACTCCCTTGCGGATTGCCACGTGCGGGAGATGCTGGAAAATGGATTGATACATAGTTCGGAGTAAATTTTTTCGCCAAACAATTGAACAATTGCTCAACTATTGATCCGACACTACATGCAGAATATGCTGAAATACGAAAAATCGTTGGGAGGAACCCATATGTCACACGAAACAACCTGCACAGATTGCTGCCCTACGGCTGAATCCCTCGTCAGAGGGCGTCCCGAAGCACCTCGGGCCGCCCATATCAGAAAAATCGTCTGGCTGCTTACAGGCGCTATGATTTTCGCCGTCGGCATCCTGTTTGAATTTCTCGTGGAGGGGGGCCGATATATTGCCCTGGCCGCCTACATCATCAGCTATCTCATGCTGGGGGGAAAAGTCGTCCTGCGGGCGGGGAAAAATATTCTGGGGGGTAAGGTATTTGACGAAAACTTTCTCATGGCCATCGCCACCCTCGGGGCCTTTGCCATCGGGAAATATGCCGAGGCGGTAGCCGTCATGTTGTTTTATCAAATCGGCGAATTTTTCCAGGAGTTGGCTGTTCAGAAATCCAAAAGACAAATCTCGGAACTCATGGACATCCGGCCTGATTTCGCCAATGTACAATCAGCGGCCGGGCTCAAACAGGTCTCCCCTGAAGTCGTGCAGATTGGAGATGTGATCCTGGTAAAACCGGGGGAAAAAATCCCTCTGGACGGCGTTGTTATCGACGGCGAGGCCATGCTGGACACGTCGGCTTTGACAGGAGAATCCGTCCCCCGGAAGGCGTCCCCCGCCGATATGGTGTTGTCCGGCTGTGTCAATCAAAACGGCGCGCTGACCATACGAGTGACGAAAGCTTTCGGCGAATCTACCGCCTCGAAGATCATTGACCTCATTGAAAATGCCGCCGGGAAAAAGGCCCCGACGGAGACATTTATCACGAAATTCGCCCGGTACTATACACCCGCCGTGGTGGCAATCGCCGCGCTGCTCGCCGTGATCCCGCCCCTGCTGTTGGGCGGGGCGTGGTCCGACTGGATCAGTCGCAGTTTGATCTTCCTCGTGATCTCCTGTCCTTGTGCGCTGGTGGTGTCTATCCCCCTGGGGTTTTTCGGCGGCATCGGTGGGGCCTCGAAAAAAGGGATTTTGATCAAGGGCGGCAACTACTTGGAGGCCCTCAGCACACTTGAGCTCGTCGCCTTTGACAAGACGGGGACACTCACCCAAGGCGTGTTCAAAGTGACGGCTCTCCTACCGGAACATAGTTATAACGAAAGCGACTTACTGGAGCTGGCCGCCTATGCCGAGGCCTTTTCCAACCACCCCATCGCCGTGTCGATCCGAGCTGAATACGGCAAGTCTATAGACAAGAGCGGTCTGCCCCAATACGAGGAAATCCCCGGGCACGGGGTCTGCGTCAACTGGAACGGGCAAAGGATTCTCGTCGGAAATGAAAAGCTCATGCAGAAGAGGGGCATCCCATTTACCCAAACGGAGCAAATGGGCACCAAAGTATATGTCGCACGAGACGACGTGTTCGCAGGCGCTATTGTCATCTCCGACGAGATCCGCCCGGACAGCGTCCAGGCAGTTCGATCTCTCAAAGCGTTGGGCGTCAAAAAAACGGTCATGCTCTCGGGGGATACCCCACAGATCGCCGAAGCTGTGGCAAGAGAGTTGGAAATCGACGAGGTGTATAGTAGCTTATTGCCGGGGGAGAAAGTTGAAAAAATCGAGTTGCTCAACACGCAAAAGCGGCCAAAAGGCACTCTCGCCTTCGTGGGGGACGGCCTCAACGACGCCCCTGTCCTGGCAATGGCCGATGTTGGCGTGGCAATGGGTGGCCTGGGTTCGGACGCCGCTATTGAGGCCGCCGATGTGGTGCTGATGACGGACGAACCGGCAAAACTTGTGGAAGCCGTGGAGGTCGCCCGGTTTACCAAGCGGGTGGTCTGGCAAAATATCGCCTTGGCATTGGGCGTTAAGGGCCTGTTTCTATTTCTGGGCGCACTGGGCGTCTCGTCTCTGTGGGAGGCTGTCTTTGCCGACGTGGGGGTGACGTTGCTGGCGGTTTTTAACGCCATGCGGATTATGAGTCGGTAAATATACTAACATTACCGCCGCCGCGCTACTTTCATTAACTCCATCACCGCCAACGGAATCGGTGCCATGAGAACCACCGTCCCCCATTGGGCCGGGGTCAGGGGCACTGTGCCGAATATCTCCGACAGGGCCGGGTGGCCGATGACCACCACCTGCATGGCGGCGCAGATCAGAAAGGCCAGAATCATCTTGGGATTGGAGAACACCCCCACCCGGAAGATACTCTCCCGGCTACGGACATTAAAGGCGTGAAACAACTGGCTCAGTGCCAGCACTGCGAAGGCAAACGTCCGTCCCAAAGTAACATCTCCCCCTCGGATTCCGATGAAAAACGCCCACAGGGCGATCCCGCCGATCAGCGCACCCTGGAACAGGATATCCGCCGTCAGTCCGCCGGAAAACATACTGCTCTTGGGGTTCACCGGCGGGCGATCCATACTATCCCGATCCGCACGCTCCGCACCCAGCGCCAAGGCGGGCAGAGAGTCCGTGACCAGATTGATCCATAAGAGCTGGATCGGCAAAAGAGGCGTCGGCATCCCAATGAGGATGGCCAACAGGATGGTGAGAATCTCCCCCACGTTGCAGGAGAGCAGGAAGTGGACGGATTTTACAATATTCTGATAAATCCCCCGCCCCTCTCGAACGGCGGAGACGATGGTGGCAAAGTTGTCGTCCGTCAGGATCATATCGGCGGCGTCCCGGGCCACGTCAGTGCCGGTCTCCCCCATGGCGCAGCCGATATCGGCGACTTTCAGGGCCGGGGCGTCGTTGACCCCATCCCCCGTCATGGCGACGATCTCGCCGTTTGCCTGAAACGCCTCCACAATCCGGCTCTTATGGGCCGGGGAGACCCGGGCGAAAACCGCCGTGGTTTTCACCGCCTGTTTTAACTCCCCCTCCGTGAGCTGATCCAGCTCCGGCCCCGTCGTCACCTGGCCCCGTGGACCCAAAATCCCCAGCTCCCTGGCGATGGCGGCGGCGGTGGCGGCGTGATCGCCGGTGACCATCACCGGACGGATTCCCGCCCGCTTACACGTCCGCACTGCATCTTTCACCTCTGGTCTGGGCGGATCCTGCATGGCGATGAGGCCGAGGAACGTCAAATCCCGCTCCGCCTGATCCCCCGGGCGTTCCGTGTGCCGATAGGCCACGGCGATAACCCGCAGGGCTTTATGAGCCAGACTGGCGTTTTGGTCTAATATCTCCTGGCGTTTCTCGGCGGTGAGGGGCGTTTGCCCGGTACCGCCGTCAGAATACTTGCACAACTCCAAGAGCACATCCGGCGCGCCCTTGACGATGAACAATCCGCCGTCTGATCCCCTGTGGAGAGTCCCCATCCGCTTCCGGGCGGAGTCAAATGGCACCTCTCCTCGGCGGGGATAGCGTTTTCGCTCTAATCCCAGATTGATCCCGGCACCCAGGGCCGCCTCCACAATAGCCGCCTCCGTCGGGTCGCCCTGGATACGGCGCTTTCCCTTCTCTTCCACCAATGTCACATTGGTGCAGAGCGCGCCGTAGCGGAGCAGCTTTTGCATATCGTTTCCGGCGGGGATACACGTCTGGACAGTCATCTTGTTTTGGGTCAAGGTACCCGTCTTGTCGGAGCAGATCACCGTGGCGCTCCCCAGGGTCTCCACCGCCGGGAGCTTGCGGACAATAGCGTTCTTCCGCACCATACGGGAGACCCCCAGGGCCAATACAATAGTCACAATGGCGGGCAACCCCTCCGGCACCGCCGCCACAGCCAAGCTCACCGCCAGCATAAAGCTGTCCGTCAAACTGGTGCGCTGGACTACGCCTAATAGAAAGATAAATGAGCAGATCAAGAGGGCAAACATCCCCAGCCCTCGCCCCAGCGTTCCCAACCGCCGCTGGAGGGGCGTATCCGGCGTCTCGGCACTGTCCAGGAACCCTGCGATCTGTCCCACCTGGGTGGCCATCCCCGTCTCCGTGACCACGGCCCGGCACCGACCTCCCACGACGGTGCTGCCGGAGAAGATCATATTCCGCCGCTCCCCCAGAGGGGCGTCTTGTGGTACCCGGGCGGCGGGGTCTTTCTCTACGGGCGTGCTCTCCCCCGTCAGGCTGGACTCCTCCACCCGGAGGGCGACGCTCTCCACAATCCGGGCGTCGGCGGTGATGGCGTCCCCCGTCTCGAACAGGAGCAAATCTCCCGGTACAATATCTTCTGAATCCACACTCCTCTCCGCTCCGCTGCGGATCACACGGGTCTTGGGTGCGGAGAGTTTCTGCAGGGACTGGATGGCCCGTTCTGCCTTGGCCTCCTGTACCACGCCCATGGTGGCGTTTAAGATTACAATCGCCAGGATGATAATGGGGTCAATAAAGTCGGCATGGCCCTCCAGAATAGACACCGCCAGGGACAGTCCAGCGGCACCTAATAAGATCAACACCATAAAATCCGAAAACTGTTGGATAAATTTTCGGATCAGGCTCTTCCCCTTTTTCCCCTCCAATCGGTTGGGGCCGACTTGATCCAGACGCGCTCTGGCCTCTTTTTCCGACAACCCCGTTTCCCCATCTGCCCCCAGATGTGAAATGGCCTCTCCGACACTTTTCCGATACCAGTCCATACCCAGCCCCCCCATATATTACTCCTTTTTCGTGTTCCCCCGCCTACAGCGGGGGAAAGCACAGTGCAATATATCGCATTGGTACAACCTATGACAGGGCGTGGACAGGTATGACGAAAACCGGGGGACAGCAACCGCCGCCCCGAAGGGCGGCGGTTTGTAGGTATTCTTTTATGTCCTGTAACAGTCGTTTCTAGTCCAAAAGCGCCATAAATCTCGCCAGGAACGCTGCGCCGTGGGCTCTGATCGCTGTTCCGGTGGGCTCTAAGTTCCCTTCTCCAGTGCCTCTGAGGATATCCTGGTAGTTCGCCCAGCGCACTCCCTCCAGGGCCCAATCGCTCACTTGGTCGGCGTCGGGGAAGTTGAGTACGAAGTCTTCCGGTGCCTCGCCATCGGCAAAGCGGGCCAACATGGTCGCAATCTCCTGGCGGGTGATGGGAACATCCGGCGCGAACAGACCGCCTCCGATGCCTCTCACAACATCGTTGTCATAGGCCCAGACGATGGCCTCCGAGTACCACTGGCCATCTGCAACATCGCTGAATACTGGGCGATATTCCGTTTCGGGTTCACCCGCTACACGCCACAGCATCGTCGCCAACATTGCACGGTCAAGAGGCGTATACGGCTCAAAGAGGGTACCGCCTGTCCCCAGCATAATGCCATGGTTATACACGAACCAGATATAATCTCTCCCCCAAAAACCGTCTGCCACATCGGTGAACGGGAACGGCTCTGTGGAGCGGATGGAGCCGTCTACCCCTGCCCAGTTGGCGTGGAGGCGATGGGATTCCAGGTCGGCGCGCCAGTGCACAATCGCACGGTCTACGTAGACTTCTGCCCCGTCTTGAACCCAGAGCGGCAAGACGCCGGCACCGGCGGCGGCGATTTCAACCCGCCCCTCTTCCGGCGACCGGATGAGGTGGAGTTCCGCCTGTCCATCCACACCGTTGTTGCGCTGAACCAAGGGTGCTGTGATGGAGACCAGCATGTTATTCCACTGTCCCGACGTCCCAAGAGGCAGATCGGCCAATGTGAGTTCTACCGGCTCAATGGTCGGTCTCTCGGCCAATTCTTCTTCCGTCAGTTCCAGACGCTCCACGCTGGAGGCGACGATGGAGTTATTCTCGCCCCACTGTACGCCTCTGACACCGATTACCCGTACCCAGTACCCGATATTCCCATGGGTATCTGCAAGGGTGGCGCCCGCGGCTACGGGGAAGTGCACCCAGAGACCGCCCCAGGCCTCCATGGAGTCTTGGATGACAATGTTGGGAATGTCGGGCCCACCGCCGCCGCCGAGCCTGCCTGCAGTCACAAAGCCCTCGACAATAATGGGTTCCCCAAGCGCCGTCGCATTCGCTGCCGCAATGGAGATAACAGGGTCTACGCCGTAGTTGACTGTGACTGTAACCTCCAGTAATACGTCATTCGTATTCGTCCAGCCCTCCGGCAGTGTCACTACGCCCGGAATTGTGAGAGTCTGGGCCACATCCGGTTCCAGGGTCACGCCGGATAGATCCCATTCGACGCTCGCCGCCGCACGCCAAGTTCTGTCGGAGACGACGGTCACCGTGGCAGGTAGGCGGAAGCCCGCTACTGTGGGCTCTGCGCCGAACTCGGCATTGATCGCCCTGACCGGGTCGATAGACGCCAGATTATCTGTGTCGGGCCGCTCTTCAAAGTCCTCTCCCGCGGGGAGGATGCCGAAAGGCTGCGTCAGCGCCTGACCGTATTCACTGATCAACTGCGCCCGCACATAATTTCTGGTGATATAGTCCTGCATTTCCACCAGATCAAGGGTTGTGCCCTCATAGATGATTGCGCCGTCGGCGATCCACTGGATCAGATCATAGTCGTTGCCTGCAATGGTGATCGTGTTGCCGTCCACCTCAATGTTTGCGATGCTGGGCGTTGTCTGCTCTAACATGAACAGGGTGGCCGCCGTACCGCCGTTAGGGGCGGCCCCGCCGCCCGGCAATGTCGTGTTGATCTCGGGATCTGTCGGCCCCACGCCACGGTTCATACGGGTTACCATGTAGAATGCGCCGCCCTCCATGGCCCCTCTCGCATAGTCTGCGTCCAGTTCCGGCATGAGCAGGACGTTAAAGTTATAGCCCGCCTGATTCATGCTGTGGCTGTCGTCATTGGAGAAACCCCACACGAAACGGCCATAGGGCATGAGGGCATAGAGCACGTTGTCCCACAACACCCGGTCAGAACGGCTCTCGTTGTCGAGGCGATTAAATAACTCGAATCCGAGGGCCACATCAAAACGGTCAAACATCTCTACATAGTAGGAGATACGCATGGGATTATTTGAGGATGCGACCCCGCCCGCACCGCCGCCTGCACCGGTGGTGTAGCGGCCTGGGTGGTTAAAAATCGCAAGGCCGCCTACGGCTGTCGTCTCTTCCAGAATACGTGTCTGGTTCCAGCCCGATTCGTTGTTGAAGTCTGCCCAGAAGGTGTTGATATGCTCTGTGCGGGACTGTTCGTTTGTAAAGGGGATGGAAATCATGCCGTTGGTCTGCGGACGGAACAGTTCCCCGTTATTGAAGTCGCCGGGGAAGATCGCATCCGTGTATTCGGTTCTCCCGAAGGTGCCGTCGATGATGGCATCTCTCTGGGACACCGTCAATGCGCCGGGTTCGCCGTCCGCCCAGTCGCCGCCGTGGGTGACATCGTGGTCTGTGATGGCTATGATGTCAAACCCCTTGTTGTAGAGGTCTAGAACGGTCTCCGCAACAGAGGCCGAACCGTCTGAACGGGTCGTGTGTATATGTAGCGCTGCACGGTACCGTCCATATGTATCCCAATCTACATTCTCGTACGGGTTTACGACGTCGAACTCTGTGATCGATCCCACCGCCGGGGTCGTTTCTCCTGCGAAAGCTGCTACGGGTAGTAGTGTAAGCAGCATACAGCATACCAGGAGGTAACTGAGCCCCTTCTTCATTTTTCTTGTCATTTGTTCGATCCCGTCCTTCCTTTTTTGTAATAGCTCCGCCTGTGTGGAGCAAAATATACCATATTCTAACACGATCCACTACGCAATACAAGCGGGAATTTGCAGGGTGTACCGCCCCGGTGGCCCCGCCATTCGTTCTGAATCAGCCGCCATCCCCTACAATGGTTCCACAAGGGGGGAGCGTGTACATGACAACATACGCCTATATCCGCGTCTCGACTATGGAACAAAACGAGGACCGCCAACTAGACACAATGGCGGCATTGGACATGCCCCTCTTGAACACCCGCCAGGGCAAGGACTTGATGGGAATGTTTATCGCCGACTTGGTGCTGCAAATCCTGTCCTTCGTGGCCCAGAACGAGCGGGAGACCATCCGCAAACGACAAGCCGAGGGCATCGCCGCCGCAAAGGCCCGAGGAGTGCGATTCGGACGGCCCATCAAAAAGCCCCCTGCTGATTTTGTCCCGTTGGGCCGGTTATGGGCCCGCCGGAAATTGGGAACCACGGCGCTGATGGAACAGACGGGGTTGTCGGAAACTACGCTATATCGGCGCTTGCGGGAGCATGGGATTGTGCGGAAAAAGGAGTGACCCGTCAAAAGGTACACGTTTTGACGGGTCGTTGTTGCTGTACAATTTAGCACAAAATCCATGCAAAAGCAAGCCGTTTTTTCAAATTTTCAAAAAATTTGAAACCGACTTTGGGGTGGATAGGATATTGTCAAAACGTGTAGGTTTTGACAGTTTGCAGTCTATAATTGATCTTAATTTCGAATGGCATGTTACTCTAAGCGGAACAGAACCACCCCCACCGGATCGCTTCACCGACGTCCCGCCCACCGCCTGGTTCCACGACGCCGTAGCATTCGTCTACGACGAGGGCATCATGCGCGGCGCAAGCGAGACCACATTCGACCCACTGGCCGATTTCAACCGGGCGCAGATACCAGCGTCCCCGGCGGCTTCACGCCGCAATTCCCCGATGCGGGTACGATTGGCCCCTGGGCAGAAGCAGCTATGGCCTGGGCGGTCTATACGGGGCTAATCGGCAGGACAGACCGCAATGAATTACTGCCCTGGGGCTCTGCCATCAGAGCGGAAGCTGCGACCATCCTCCATGCGGTATGTGCAGAGAATTGCATAGCAAATAAAAATCAGACGCATATAGAAAACCCCCGCCGCGTATCCCCCAAAAGGGATATGCGGCGGGGTCTATTTCATATCGTACAATGCGCCTACAGTGACGGTGTGCAGGCGATGCCCAACATCAGAATCCGAATCTCTCCGGGGAATCCAGGGTCTTCTCCCCGTATACCGTATAGATGCTCATCCGGATTTTCCGGATCCCACACAGTAAAGGTATCGCCCAGCAGGACGTAGTCGTATCCGGCCCGCTCTAAAACCCAGACGAAAGTCTCCCAATCCAAGTCCAGCCCGGTAATGGAGAGTTCAAACAACGTAATCCCCCCATCTGGGAGAAGGTTATCCGCCGGCCCGCCAATAGGCGGGAACGCCTCCAAGGGGATGATTCTGTCCTCTTGATCCTCCTGCTCTGCGGGCAGTTCCTCTTCTGACGGCACTGCATAGATGGTTTCGCCCGGCGCTCTCGGCTCTGCAATCCAATATTCTGCACTGCGGCGCTCCTCCGTTGCGGGGGCGGCATCAGAGATGGATTCCGGTACGGCGGCAGGTGCTGGCTGGTCTAATTCTATGATAGTTCCATCATACAGTCCAAACATTCCCTGCCATACGCCGGAGAGTCCAACCGCCGCCACCAGAGCAAATACTGCCGCCATTGCTGCAAATTGGCGCACGTAACGCCGTCTGGCCACGACCCGCATGGGCCTCGGCTGTGCGATGACCCGGGCCATTACATCTCTTGCCAGAGTCGCGGGCGGAGATATCTCCGCTGTGTTTAGTTCTCCTGATAAATCCAAATATGCCGAGAGAACCTCTCGACATGCGGGACAAGTCTTCAAATGGGCCATCAATTCCGCCTGTTCTTCTGCATTCAATTGTTCATCAACGTGATGGCTGATCCACTCGGTATATTTCTCACAAGCGCCCATGTCAGACCTCCCCCCTTTCTTCCTGTCTGTTTGACGATTCTCTCACGGAAAAGTTCCCGCTCACTGACAAAAACTTCACCAAACTCTGCCGCGCCCTGGATATCCGGGACTTCACCGTACCGGCGCTGACTCCTAAGACCACGGCGATCTCGTCGTACCGCAGGCCGTCGATCTCCCGCATGGTGAGGATTTGCCGGTGTTCCTCCGTGAGGGTGCCAAGCCCCACTCGGATGTGCTCGGCCATCTCTCGCCGCTCCAGGGCGGGTACCGGACTGAACCGTTCATCGGGCAACTCCAGTTCCAGGATCGACCCGGCGGCGTCCTCATAGGTCAGAGATACGCTCTCTCGCCGCTTCTCCCGCCGCAAAAAATCAATGCAGATGTTGGAGGCCAGACGGTAGAGCCATGCGGAGAAGGAACTCTCCCCTTTAAAGCTCCCCAGACTGTTGTAGGCCCGTAAAAACGCCTCCTGGGATAGATCATATGCGTCCTCCTGGTTTTTCGTCATGCGGAGACACACGTTGTATACGCTCCGCTGGTTGGCCACTACCAGGGCTTCAAAGGCGTTTGCATCCCCTTGGAGAATCCGGTCAATGACGCCCCGTTCCTCTTCTCTTGTCACGCCGTCACCCCCTTTTTTTCTCTGCGTTCGGTCACTCAGAACCCTCTCCATACTGCCGGATAATATCTTCGACAATCCGGTATAGATCATCTCTCGTAGTAATTTGGGTCACCGCCTGCCGGGCTTTTGATCCGTGGGAGACGCCTCGGAGATACCAGGCCATGTGCTTTCTGGCCTCCAGACAGCCGACTTTCTCCCCTTTTTGCTCGAAGGCCAGTTCCATCTGGCGCAGTGCCGTCTGTAGCCGCTCTTTGAGGGGCGGTTTCTCGGGCATCTCTTCCCCGTTTAACAGGGCGTTGGCCTGGGAGAACAGCCACGGGTCACCGAAGGAACCCCGGGCGATCATGGCCATGTCCGCCCCTGTCCACGCCAGAATCCGCACTGCATCTCTCGGCTCGAACACGTCGCCGTTGGCGATGACGGGCACCTTTACCGCCTCTTTGACCTGTTTGATAATATCCCAATCGGCGCGGCCCTCGTACATCTGCACCCTTGTTCTGCCGTGTACGGCGATGGCATCTGCGCCCGCCGCCTCCGCCATCTGGGCGAACTCCACGGCGTTGACGTGGCCGGAATCCCAGCCCTTGCGGATTTTCACCGTCACGGGGACAGAGACATTCCGGCGGACGGCCTCAATGACTTGACGGGCGATATCCGGTGTGCGCATGAGGGCGCTACCGTCCCCGCTCTTGACGATTTTCCCCACGGGACAGCCCATGTTAATATCTATAATATCCGCACCGGATACTTCGATGGCCTTGGCCGCCGCCTCCCCCATGCAGGCGGGATCACTGCCAAATATCTGGGCCGAGACGGGGTGGTCCGTCTCATCTACACGCAAGAGTCCTTTGGTTTTGCCGTCCTGATAGACCAGGGCCTTGGCGCTGACCATCTCCGTATAGCAGAGGGCCGCACCGTGTTCCCTGCATATGGTGCGAAAGGGTAAGTCCGACACCCCCGCCAGAGGGGCCAGGGCCAATTTGCCCTTGATTTCTACGTTTCCGATTTTCATAGGTATCATCATTCCCACTGTATTTCCCCGCCTGTAACGGAGAAATACGACACTAGATTTTAATTTCTACGCCCACCGGACAGTGATCCGATCCATAGATATCCGCATGAATCGTCGCCGCTGTGATCTTGTCCCGCAGGCGATCCGAGACGAGAAAATAGTCGATCCGCCAACCTGCGTTGCGTTCCCGTGCGCCGAACTGATAGCTCCACCAGCTATACGCCCCCACCTGATCCGGATACAGAGTCCGAAAGGTGTCGGCCATGCCAGATTCCAAGAGAGCCGTAAACTTCTCCCGTTCCTGATCAGAGAACCCGGCCCGGCCCCGATTTGGCCGGGGATTTTTCAGGTCGATCTCCTCATGGGCTACATTCAAATCGCCGCAGACGATGACTGGCTTTTTCCGATCCAGCTCCGTGATGTGCTGTCGGAAAGCGTCGTCCCAGTCCATGCGGTAGTCGATCCGGCGCAATTCCTCCTGGGAATTGGGGGTGTATACGTTGACTAGGAAAAAGCGGTCAAATTCCAGCGTGATCACACGGCCTTCTGTATCATGGGCGGGGATATCCAGCCCGTTGGCCACCCGAATGGGCGGGCGGCGTGTAAACACCGCCGTGCCGGAGTAGCCCTTCTTCTCGGCGTAGTTCCAATAAGTTTGATATCCGTCAGGCAAATCCAGCTCGACCTGTCCCGCCTGGAGTTTTGTCTCCTGCAGGCAGAAAATATCGGCGTCCAGCGCTGTGAAAGATTCCAGAAATCCCTTATTCAGACAGGCCCGCAGACCGTTTACGTTCCATGAGATCAGTTTAACCATTTCCGTCTCCGCTCCATCTGGCGACGCACCGGCAAATGGGTGTCCCCGCCTCGTAAAATTTTTCTTCGTAGTCCGTCATTTTCCCTGCAATCCCTTGGCCGTGTAAATCCCGGGTCACCTGAGTTATCTCATAGCCGCACACGGGAAACCGTGCCAGGGAATAGTTGAACAGATCCACGTTATCGGTCTTCATATGGATTTCCCCGCCGGGGGCCAGAATCTTTTTGTATAACTCCAAAAAACCGGGGCTGGTCAGCCGCCGCTTTGCGTGGCGCGGACTTTTCCAGGGATCGGAGAAGTTTAAATAAATCCGCTCTATCTCGTCGGGGGCAAACACGTCTGTGAGCCGCTCTGCGTCCATATCGATAAACAGGATATTGTCCCGCTCCCGCTCCACGGCCCGCTCCATGGCGATGACCATGGCCTCCCGCACCCGCTCTATGGCAATTAGCAGGGCATCCCGCTCCGCCGCCGCTGTCTCGACGGTAAATTTCCCCTTCCCGCAACCGATTTCCAAATGCACCCGCTCTTGGAATCGCCCCTCTAGCCACCTGCCCCGCAGGAATTCCGGTTCTTTCATCCAGACGGCTTCACAGCTTTCCATCCGTGACACTAAGTTCTTTTTTCTCCGCATTCGCATGGGGGAAACGCTCCTCTGTCAATATGTGCCGAACTATCATACCACAAAATCGAAAAAAAATATATTGCCAACCGACAATTTTTCCGTTATAATAATTTTTGTTGTCATCGGGGCGTAGCGCAGTTTGGTAGCGCACCTGCTTTGGGAGCAGGGGGCCGCAGGTTCGAATCCTGTCGCCCCGACCAGTCGAAGTGTTCTTACAGCATTTGAAGTGCTGTAGGAACACTTTTTCATTTTACCCGGTCTGCCGTAGCGGGATATAGGTCACTATCACCCCTCGGCGGGTCTGCATGGAGACTTCTGGCATAGGTACGGTGTTGGGAATTTCTATTGCACCGATACAGTGATAGTG
>Ga0131853_10004320_pt1 | contig 25474 bp, 11 predicted proteins | sample TergutLab28metaG_FD_92764 | JGI IMG/M metagenome (GOLD analysis project Ga0131853, IMG submission 92764) | Labiotermes labralis P1 segment gut microbial communities from Petit-Saut dam, French Guiana - Lab288 P1 (version 2) (version 2) | ecosystem: Host-associated > Arthropoda: Insects >... | reverse complement strand
TAACGGCTGTGGGGACCCGTTGCGCTGACCACGTGACACCCCTCTATCTGCAAAAGTTGGCACTAACTTCGCCGACCGGCGGCAGCCGCTCTGTCGGTATAGTTCGCGTGCGGACTAAGGCCATGGAGTTAGTTAGTTAGTTAGTTAGTTAGTTAGTTGCTAATGCAGTGTCACAGGGAAGTATGTGGACAGTTTTAAGGCATGCTCCCAACATTTGTCTCATGGAGCTGAGAAAGACCACTAAAGCAGTCAGGCTGGCCTTCAGGCCAAGAATCAGACGTAGCATCTTTCAAGAAGTGGGAGTGCCAGTCACTTGACTGCAACATTTACAACAGTGCTGCTCAATAAAATCTTAACATTGGCATATTCCACTGAATAATGAACGTGGATATTCTTGTGTAATTCAGTGGCATGCTGTCAGACCTCTGCCATGTACATTATTTGGCAGAGTTCTTTAACAAAGTAATATTATGCATAATATTGTTCACATGCTGGGTAGTGAACATATCCAGATATAAATGAGCAGTGTACTGTGCATATCCCTCTGCCCTTGGGCATTGACTGTTCATTTGTGTTTCAGGTTTGGTGCAAATGATATATGTGTTGATTTTATTTTCATGTTTATGATGGTATGATCTAGTGAACTAATTGTACTGACATCACAAGATTCAGAAGATTGCTTCTTCCACATTAGCCATGTCTTACTTGTTATCTGCATAAAGTCAGCTTCAGAATTTGTAAGAACTTTCAAAGACATAATGTTTAAATGTTACCAGCAGCACCTCTTTGTCATAGTTTTTATTTTCATGTGGTGCCAGTAGTAACACATGTTATGGTTGTGACTAGAATATGTTTTTAAAAAATAAGACTTTGGAATATTTACAGTGAGGCAACATCATATGGAGCAAAGCTATATCGTGATAAGAAAAATTCTTCATTGAAGTTACCATTATTTCAAGCTCCATCAGTCCATCATTTTAGTAATATATTTTATTTATTTTTTATGAATGTTCCATACTCTTGTAACCACTATTGTAAGTGTTTTATGCTTTTCCCTGCAGTGAATAATAAAGACAAGTGAACACTTACCATGATGTTGCACTGCCATTAATTTTAACACTTTTAGTAAAAAATGTATTGAAATTCGGTGTGGACATTCCTTGAAAGAGATTGATGGAAGTGTTCTTTGCAGGAATGCAAAGTTTTCTGCTTTACAATACAATATAATCTCATTCTAACAATCAGGCCACTTTCTCCTCAGTGTGACATGATAGAAATGATCTTGTGGAAGTCACAAGATATTCACCTACGAGTATTATATGGCTTTGCAGGGAGCATTTTTAAAACAGCATGTCTGATGTTGTACCATGTAATGCCATATACATTTTCCATGGGGCTTTGTTTATAGAGTATGTAGAAATTAATGACAGACTGCATTCGAGATATCTTAGAAGATGATGAGGAAGTATTTATTTCCCCAATATTGTATAATTAGTGGCTACAAAGTATGTGGTTTAATTGTTTGAATGATATGTTGGCTTACACAATACCCAAGATGCTTATGTTTACTAATATAATACATTTTTAGGATGACCTACCATATTTACTGAAAAATAAAACAAGAATTTTTTTTATTCATTCCCTGCAAGTCAGGCCCCACCTTGTAATTGCACACCAGGTTAAGTACGGTCTGTGTAGTAATTTTACTGAAAATTTAAGATTGGAAAGGGGATTTCTTTATTTGTAGTATCATTGTATATTAGGGGTAAATCCAGCACATGCACTAGGAATTTGGCTGTCGTCAGGGTCGGATTTACACTGCACTAGGTTCTTAGGCTATTTTAATTTGATTATACAGTTCACACATGCTGACTATATACATTTGTAATTACAATTTTATGATATTTCGACTCTGATTGGCATCCAGTAATTCATCCATTATGTAGTCTTCATGACAAGTTACACCTTTTTAAAAGGAATTGGATAGGAGGTAAGATATATGAGTAAAAAACAGTTATTTTTCTAATCTTGTTGATGTAAAGGACAGGCTCTTTTCATGCTGAGGAAACTGTCAACTGACTAGAACAGAACAGAAGTTGAATACTTATTATTCTTATTTTCATATCGTATAAAAGTAAGTTATAAAATGAAAGGTAATTTTTCTTTTCCTGTTGCCATAAAGATGCACTTGTTACCACTGCATTATATTGAAAACAAAGATCGAATAGAAATAAAAAATTTATTAATGCTTAATTGGCCTCATTTAAGTCACTGTTAAGTATGTTTTGTGTAGATGTGTGGAATATAAAATTACATTTAGAAAGGGATATTCAACTTTTCTTAAGTCTTATTACTACATCTAAAATTGTGTGAGGACTATGTGGTATGCTTTGAAGTACAGAACTCTATGCGCTTTGTGCCATTGCTATTATGTAACATCTCCTGGTTTTAAAGATTGATTGTAACTTGCTATGTAGGTCTGTATGGTGTTGTGTTATAACTACATTTACAGTATTTATTTTAAATGCCTGAGGCTTAATTTGCCATTTGGTGGTGAATGTAAAGTATGAAATGCCTGATAAGTGGTGGTGTTCAAATTTGAATATTACATTACATTTTTCATCTCCGAAGGATTCATGAAAAAGAATACCAGATTAAAATATTAATTTTAACTAGTAAATATGAGAGGAATGGCATGAGGATAACTCAATATAGTGACTAGACTATGGGCTGTATGAGCGAGAAATTAGGCTTCCATTCCTGGCAGGGCAGGAAATTTTTGTCTTATCCACAACATCAAAACCAGCTCGAGGTCCTACCAAATGTCCTTTCCAGTGGCTTCAGGGGCTGTTTTCCCATGCATAAAACAGCTGATGTATGAAGATCATCTCTAATCTTCTTGTAGAGCAGATGTTAAGGTTCTGTGGGGCTGTATTTCCATTCCCCTATATGTCTTCATTATATGATGCTTGCTTAAGTGCATATATGATTTACTTTAATTACAGAAATATTATAACATTTTTAAACTGTAAGATATAATCCTAGAGTCATGAAATGTACTATACAGACCCAATAGTAACCTCCTTAAACTTTGTACTGTGAACTGGGAGGCACAGAAGGTGGAAGTGTACCTTCCATTGAACATAATGTTATAACTTATTGTTGGGTTGCTAAATTTTGAGTTGTGCTCAAATTATGGAAGGGTCTGTGTGTACTGATACACTCAGATTTGTATATTAAGTATTCAAAAATATTACTTATATGGTCACACAACATACATTTATTAACATTTGGACCTGAAATGCCACCTTTATTAATAATTAAAATATTTTGTGACTATGCATAATATTGTTAATTGTGTATAGGAGGTTCAATTAATTTGAGTCAGTTTACAGACTTAGTAATTATACGAATCTGTGCTGAAAGTAAAAAGTTCTGCATGCACGGTTGAGAGAAGTTGGAATTTGGAAAGTCATGTGTTCTGTGTTACATAACAGTACTGACTGTGTTCTGTGTTACATAACAGTACTGACTGTGTTCTGTGTTACGTAACAGTACTGACTGTGTTCTGTGTTACGTAACAGTACTGACTGTGTTCTGTGTTACATAACAGTACTGACTGTGTTCTGTGTTACGTAACAGTACTGACTGTGTTCTTCATTTAAACATCCTACAGTTACCACTGGATATTCATAGACGAGGATTTGAGTGATGTATGAGGAGTTTACACATTCTGACCATAGAATGTCAGTATCACATTCACTCAGGACATGCAACAGCTGGAGAGTTCATGAAACGATGGAAATTAATACATACTTAAGTCACTTATTCAAAAAATAAGAAAACTTTAGTCCATATTGGGACCATTTTATTAATTTTTAAAGTCATTTTTCCTTCAAATTGTTTTAGTTCAACCTTTTGTAATTCAAATGAAATTAAGTCCGTAAATGTATAAATTGACATAGTTCATCAGGTTTTATCAGTTCAGTTGTCTTTCAGTTCATTTAGAAATAGCTGCTTTGTTTCCACTGCCATTAAACCGGAGACTTTCTTTCTTCTTGACCACTGGGTGTCTGAAATATGCTAGAGAAGCTGTACAACAATCAGGAGATTTCCCATGCATACATGTTTGGGTAAAATTAAATGACTTTACCATGACTAAACTCTGTGTCTGAGCCATCAACCTACTTTCTTGACTAATTTTCACACATCATCATCATCATCATCATCACACTTATCAGACTTTTATTAGAGCATTACCATAACTCTTTTAGGATTTTATGTAGTGTGGTTTGGTAGTTTTTAACTGATGTTTAAGGACAACCAATTTGTTCCATTTTCACTGCATAAAATTCCATAAGAGCAAAGATCTCACTCACACTGTGGCAGAAGCTTTAAATAATGGCATTTTCCTATTTTATATTGTGTACTAATTTGTTTACATACTAAATTTATTCAAGCTCTTTTGTTATCTTAGTATGATATGGATACATGAAACAACTCTCCTATTGCAGGTAGTTGTGATTGTTAGTGAGAACTGACAATGGAGAAGAAAATAACTTAGTTGTATAGAATGAAGTACAAAGTAGGCATGTCTGATTTTCTTTGGGCTCACAATGTGTTTTATGTCACGAGTTGTATGAAAAGAAAGAAACGCTGATCAGCACATTGGCAAAATCAAGTTACATAATTACATTGTGATTTATTAGTGTATTATTTTGATTATGTGTTTATATTATTTAAAGCTCAAAGTTTTTAATTTAACCCTCCTGTAATAATTAAGACATGCTTTTATGAAATCAGTAATTGAACTTTTGGTTCCATAAAAGGAAGAATTTTTTCTGTAGCTGAAAAACAATTAGCTTTTCAAGGACTGTGATACATATACAGGGCAAGCTGGTTTATTTTGTACCTACGGGGTACATAGCAACCTCATGGACAGACCTGACTGTTTAATTTATCACTTGTTATCCTGTCCTGTTTTCCCCACCACATTATTATTCACTTATCATCACTACTTACATAATGTGGTATGTATATATATATATATATATATATATATATATATATATATATATTCATTCATTCCATTGGAATGTGCAGAATGCAATGATTCCTTGCCGTTCTCAGGAGCTTCTTTTGTACACATGTTTTACACATATTTTTTAATTTAATAGGAATTTTAAATTCTTTCATACATTCCCATAGTGTATCTCTATGTATAGAGTCATATGCCTTTTGAAAATCAATAAATAAATAAATATTGTATACTCTGATTATACTTCCAAAGTTTCTCGTTTATTATTTTCAATGCAAATATGTTGTCAGTTACAGATTTCCTGTCTCTAAATCCATTCTGATAGTTCCCCATAACTTTTTCAATATATGGTTTAATTTTTCCCAATGTTATATTTGACAAAATTTTGTAAGCTGTATTTCCCAGTGCTATTCCCCTGTAATTCTCACACCTATCTCTGTCTCCTCTTTTGTGTATGGGAACTCTTATTGTTTCTTTCCATTCTTCAGGTATTCTTTCCTCCTCCCAGATTTGTCTTACTAGTTCATGCATTCTATTCAGTAGTTTATTTCCTGTGTATTTTATTAATTCTGGTTGTGTTCATCAGTTCCAGCCACCTTGTTATTTTTTAAGTTTCTTATTGCCTTTTTTACATCTTCTATATCGAGTTCTTCTACTTCAACTTCAACTTCACTAATTTCTTTATTTCCTTTTTTAATTAATTCCTTTGGTTTTTCTGTGTTCAGTCATTTGTCAAAATATTCTTTCCGTATTTCTGCTTTCTCCTTTGTATTCATTGCCATTTCTCCTTTTTTGTTCCTAATTATGCTAAATTTATGTTGATATCCTTTCATAAATTGCTTTACTGTTTGATACATTTTCCTTGTGTTATTATGCTTCTGATCTTCTTCTATTGATTCTATTATGTTTTTCATATATGTCTTTTTCTTACTCCGAATTATTTTGTGAGCTTGTTTTCTTTTATGGTGATACTCCTGCTCTTCCTTCTCACTTCTTCTTTTATCAACCACTTTTCTCTTGCTTTCTTCATTTCTTCTCTTGCAAATTTGCATTCCTCATCGTACCATTTATTTTTAAATGTTTCTGTACCTTCATCCTTTTTTATAATCTGCTATTTAGTTTCCTTGATTATTGTTGTAATGTTTTCCCATTTTTCATTAATATTATTGTCAATGCTGTCTTCATTGTCCAAATTTTCCAGTATTACAAATTTATTATTAATTTCTATAGCATATTCTTGTTACCACTTTGGATTTTGAAAAATATCCACTAATTTTTCTTTTCTCATTATGTTTATTTCCAGTTTTTACCCTTAATTTCAATTCTTCAGGAAGTTGTGATCTGATCCAATTTCTGGTCCCCTTAGTGCTCTGATGTCTGTTATTGCACTCCTGACTCTTATTACTAATTAAAATATGATCTGTTTGGTTTGCTATCTTGCCGTCTGCTGAATATTGTGTCTCTTTGTGAATATCTTTGTGTGGAAACGTTGTACTTCTTACATTTAAACCATTAGATATTGCAAACTGAATTATTTTTATTCCATTTTTGTTAGTTTCATTATGTAAAATTTAATTGCCAATGATCGGTTTCTATATGCTTTCGTTACCAACTTTTGCATTAAAATCTCCAAGTATTATTTTAATGTCTGACCTAGCTATTTCATTTATATTTTGCTCTAATAAATTGTAAAATTCTTCTCCTATCTCTTCCGTTTTTTCATTTGTTGGTGCATGGACATTTATCGGAGTACATGAAAATCATTTAGCTTTCAATCTGAAACAGCATATTCTTTCATTTATAATTTTTAAATCTTTAACATGTTTTAAAAATTCTCCACTTACATAAAAACCTCAACCAAATTCATGTTTTTTACTTTCAAATCCACTATTGAATAGAGCAAAGTTTTCAAATTTTTGGATACCACTTTCCAACCGAGTTTCCTGAAGCGCTACTATGTCGAAGTCTAAATTTTTTTAGTGCTTATTTATATATATATATATATATATATATATAATTTGAAAAAGGGAGCAACAAGGCACCAAGACGCATTTTTCTGTTACTGCCTTTTTTTAATAATTGTTGGTTTTTTTATTTCTCAAAATCGGTGTTGGGTGCTGCCAGTAGGTGAAATAGTGAAATGTAATGGACCTCTGTAAATTTACAGTTAGTAGAACTTTACAGATCGTCCACTGCCAGATAAACCAGCTTGTACTGTAGTTAGATAGTAAATTGCATGGGGAGAGGAAAGTGGTGGGAATGTCTGCAACGGCCATAAATATAATATTTTGAACCTTGGAAGTGCATTTGTATTCTGCATTATTCTTTAAAGCTGAAAGTGGCATTTTGTGTGGGTCATTCTGGTTGGAGTCCACTGCAATAAGTAACGGAATGAAATAAGAATAGTATTTTGCAAACTGTTGTGGGTGGAATACTGTGACATTGGTGTTGCTACAGATAAGTAATTTGGTGTTACTAGTTATTACTAATTACAAATATTTTATTGATTATAAGTATCATTGGTTAACTGCCAGAGACTGCAGCTGTGTAACATCACTTAAGAGATAACACTTCTTATTTTATAAGACATGATAGCCTTTTGCCATCTTTGTCTTCATGTTCCTGCCCCTTTGTGAAACAACTAATAGATTGTCATTAAAGTAATTAAACTTGGTAATAACATAATGCCTATCAAACTTACGAGATGGAGAAGTTACAGTGTCTTTTCATACAGGGTCCTTTTTGTGTAGCATTTAATATATGTTTGAAAAACATGCAGCTTTTTTGAAGGTAATTTTTTTTAGGATGATAAATAAGTGTGTAAATCTTGTGAAATGTGTATGTAAGTTCCTGTCTTGTGGTAAAAACAGATGACTGTTGAAGCTAGAATTGTTAAGTTTGGTTTGGTGTTACAATTTTGATTGGTGTGTCTGGTTTTTTATGTTTTGTTGACTGTGCATCCGTGTATAATCTTGTCAATAAAGCTAACTTTGTGCACAATTTTTCTTAGTATGCTTATTTCTTAGTATCTGTATCAATCCCTACATGTTTCGGGTGACTACATGCCCATCATAAGTAGATACAACTGTATTTATGCGACACTTGGTACTTGTTATCCGTGCAGAATAACAAGTGCCAATGTCGCATAAACACAGTTGTTTCTCCTCATGATGGGCACATAGTCACCCGAAACCTGTAGAGATTGATAAATGTACTAAGAAAAATTGTGCACCACGTTGGCTTTATTTACAAGGTGGTATGCCTGCCTTAATTTTAAGTCTTCATGGGTATTCCCGCCATGTTATCTATATACAAAGGACATATTACAAAATAGAATATTAAAGGCTTATGAACTGACAGGACTTGACTGTAGAATACCATAAAACACACTAAACCTGTATTATCTGTGCACTGTGCCACTGTAATGGCCTATGCACACAGTCTTGCTGGCTGAGTATTTGCATTTTTCTAATACTGATTCTATTAACCCATACTTAAAATCTGGCCACCAGTCATTTAGTACCAGGACATTTAAAATTCCCTGTTCTTGGATGATAAAGGCTAAGGAAAAACACTGGCTAGCTTGTGTGATTTGTGGCTGTTGCACTGTTTTTGCTGAAAACTAAAGTCTTGTGAGATGTGACACTATTTTTAGGTGAGAAGTTTCCAACATTTTTAAGAATGGCAGTGCATTCATCTACAAGGTCAGGCAGTCAGAGAAGAATGTTTTGTCTTGGACTACTTGATCCTGATAATGAAAGCCCCATGATTCTTTGTAACTTCAGGGCCTGCTCACCCTGTGATAGCGTCTCATCCCAGGTGACTTGAATCATCACATACTCTTGTGCATGGTAAACATGTGTAGTGTGCAATGGAACTGTAACATTTTGCTTCACACGTAACTGTTTTTATTATCCTTTAGTAACTTACATCCTCTTTAATCCCAGGTTTCTGCTGTGGCCAGAGCACTGTTCTATTTAAATGCCCACTGTGGGACACTGTTTTTCCTTTTGGACAAAAAGGATGTACATGACATGGGACAGCATTATGCCCCATGTGTCCATGAAAGGTTGTAAGAATTGACAGTTCTGTACTGTACTAAGAGTAGCCTACTCATTTGCAGTGAAAAGCAGCTTTGATTAACTGAAAACCTTGCTAGCTGTCAAATGTCACTTATGTCTCATAAATTCAACAAATGATTTTTAGTGAAAATGATGAAAATTTTGAAATGACTTAAAAATTCTTCTTGTACTGTTCAGAGATTGTCAGAACCCCCTAAGAAAAGAATTTAAGAACCATTTACAGGTAATATAACAGTATTATAAATTAAATCGGATGTTTCAACAAGGTGCATAAATTTTTATTTTACAGTTTTTGTACAAAGTAGTATTTTATATTGCATATAGAGGTTGCATTTCAGGTCTTATCTGAAGAAAGCAAAGAAATATGTATTATAAGTTTTATGTAATTAGTTGATGGGGCCAACAGCTGAAATGTTTGCTTTAATGCTACCTAAGGACTGGACACCAAACCATGGCATGAACTCTTGTTTCTTGAGTAATTGCTGTAGCTGTATCATGTCTAAAATCAACAATTTTGTGCATTCAGTTGATGCAATTCAGTATCATTTCCATTAGTATACTGAGGATAAATGAAATAACCACAACTGTGGTCACACACAGATACTTGTCTTAATATTGTGTGTACTGTGTGTTCATGTTCATTGTCTTCACCTAATGTAATGTGACATGTACAATAGGTACACTAAATGCTGGTTTAGATGAAGACAACAGATACTCATGTTTCTTCTTTGAAGTGTTTCAGTTATTTCTGATTAGCAGTTTTGTCTACTAGTCCAGTTTTGCTTTAATTGGTTTTATTTTGAAATGGTGTGATAACTGTTGGTACTGAAGTTACCATAACTGTGGCAGCTTGTTTCTATTTGATTCAGATTTTTTAATAACACGTTGTGAGTCTTGAAATGGGAATTTTAAATCTGTGTATCTCCAAGAATAGTCAAAGATTGTTTCTTTCTAACCGTGGTATTTTTATGGAGTTGTGTTCTAAGAAAAGTTGAATGTCACAAGACAAGCTTATAAATTAAGGTGCATGGATATGGTGTAATTTGGTTTTCCGTTAACTCTTGTAGAATGTACATTACACAATATTTTTATATCATTTATATACATTTGCTGTATCTTCTGTACAACTGTGTTTACCTCCATCTGAATGATGATATTTAGCTTATATTGAGACAGTGACATGTGATGTAGTAACTGAGGTATAGTAGTGAAAATGCATTTCTTTCAAGATCACTCTTCCTGTTAATACTCCCAGCTGTATAATGATGAAACCAAAACTCTTACCTTCCATTCAGCAACACAAGTTCATGCCTAATTGTAAATAGAAGGCCTAGTGTGTTCGGTTTATATATATTCTTTGTTTATCAGCTAGTCTCACTGCTATAAATTTTATAAGTGTATATGTATGTACTTCTGCAGCAGTAATAACAAAGCATAAATAATTCAGTATCTCACTTTACAAGTTAACAGTACAGAAACAAAACTGTGTTTGAGGTCATTTGGAGCTAATGTATTATTTCCAGCATACTGTTTCTTCGCAAGATAGATTCACCTACTCCTTAATTCCCTGTTTTGTCTCATCTTTCATAGAATTGTATCTAACTGTATGTTGCTTACATTTTCAGTTATTTGCTTTGCCAGTTTGATCTCATCAGCGATAGTCCTTGGAGTTTTGCTATATATTTCTTGAACTTATAAGAGCTTGTTAGGGTGAAATTAGGACAGCCTGCTAAGTTGTCTTGGAAGTACTGAGTTGTTGATTTTTTGATACATAATATGGTCTTTGGTATTATAACTTAGTTTATTGATAATAAACATTTGCAGCTTTTGTTGAAAGCTGCCTCTATCTTCCCCATTCAGACATACATGCCTTGTTTTGCAGCCTGTTGAACCAAAGTGAGCAGAGACCTACTATTACATTGCCCTCTGGGCTTTGGATATGCCCAAGTCAAATTTGGTATGAAGTGCAGTGAAATGTTTGGATTTTACTGTGTAACATAACCTTTATTTTCATTAAACATAATTAGGCTAAATGAAAATGTTACTAATGTTATCAGTGTTTTGCCTGAACTCCTCTGACCAGGGACTTCTTTGTCTTTTTTTTTAATTACAATTTAAGGACTGACTGGCAATTTTTGTTGGCCCATGTAGTGAACAAATATATTCAATTATAAAATGATTATCTACTTTGAAACCTCAATATTGTGTGCCCACTGATGATATTTTCCACTTAAAATAATTGCCTTCCTAAACTGTTTCTGGGTGGTAACACAACTGTGACCTGAAATTCTGTTTAAGTACCAAACAAAAGGAATAGCACTGCTTCCTTGTAACATCCCATTCTGCTGGTGTTATTTTCCCTTTGTCCCTGTCATCGCACTTTCAACTCTCGCAAATCTTTCTACCTTCTTACCTTCCCACTTTCCTTCTCTGTTCTAGTTTAGTTTTAAACATGTTCTTAGCCACCCATGTTGGACCCATTTGGATTATACATATGTCCCAGCTACTCCAACTGTTACCTTATAATATCTGCTACCACATAGTCTCAAAGTTTTAGCTTGTGCCATTTGTGTTGACATAAATTGTTATTGTTACAATTAAAGGGCAAGAAATTAATTATTTTGAATCACTCTGTTATATACAAAATAAAATAACTAGGAATTCCCCAGATGGATTACATTTATGTATATGATTTAGTTTGTTAAGTGTAATTCAGTACGTGAATGGTATTACGTGGCCAAGACTAACTAAGAGGTTGATGGTACTTACTGCCGACCTTCAAGCACAAGACAGTAGTGTGAAACGTGATGTGAAGCAGGTAAGAGTGCTTACCCTGTCTTTCATGTGAAACTTTATTATTGTTGTTACCATGACACAGAAAATGTCATTAGATTGTGTACACACACTGCAGATTTAGCTGAGCCATATTTGTCTGCACTTGCATAAATTTCTAAATTGACCTTAGTGTGAGAAACATGAACTTTTCTGAAATTGGACATTTCATACTTGATAAACAGGCTTGGAAATTACAAAAGACTGTGCTTTTTAAGTGAAGATCTTTTATTATTTACATCATATTTAAATAAAATCAAGTCAAATTAACACTGATGATGGATTATGACTTATGAGCAGTTTTATTCATATTATTTATTTCAAAGTATATGAAATTTCATTTGCTTCAAGGGGAATTGAAGAGTAAAATCTTTGCAGCTGTTGTGCTTGTTATGTATAATATGAATCTTGTGCAGAGAGAGAGAGAATGTGATGTATTTTATATCAAAATGCTGAAACAGGAAATTTTATCTAAGAAAGAAAAAGTGAAAGAGAATGTGAAGGTATCCCGTGGCTTATGTTAACTCACATCATATTGCTGCAGGTTACTTGATTAAGGTGATCAGAGTATGTAGCTGTTGTAGGAACATACAAGATTTGCATTTTATCATGGAAAAATGGAAAACTGTACATGGTACATTGTAGGGCAGGATTGCAGGATTGGGTGCTGGGATAGTTGTATAGTGACTCAGCTATGGGCTGGACGATCTGTGGTTTGATTCCCAGGTGAGAGATTTTTGTCTTCTCCAAAATGTCCAGACCGGCTCTGGGGCCAAACCAGTCTCCTGTTCAGTTGGTATTAGGGGCTGTTTCACTGTGTGTAAATTGGATGGTGTTTAAAGCTGACAACCCACTTCCATCTAGTGCCAAGGTTAAGAATGAGTTATGTTATACTTTCACATGCCTGTAGGCCTTCATAGTGTGCACAGGGGTAACTTTACTATTATAGGATAGTATCACATGACTATTACAATAATAGGTTATGATGGTATGGATTGGATTGAGCTGGATCACAGCAAAGTGTGTGTGTTCTGGTAATGAAACTTCTCATCTTACAATGCTGGAATAGAAATTAGACAAACTGCTGTTGTAAAAAAAGTAAATCAGCATGTGTAGCCTAAGTTTTAAGATTATAAATATTATGGTTGAGCAATTTAGCTTGGCCTCTGATAGATATCCTTGTACTATTTTTGTATAGCAATTCGTAATTCTACCCTTTATAGACATTCTGTGCCAAGAGATATGTGTTCATTCATGTTCTCTTTTTGTTAGTACGTCTTTTTTATCAACTGAAAGTTCATCAAAGTCATCTAGGTCATACATTCAGTTCATCAAAGTCATCTAGGTCATACACGCGACAAACGCACACGACATTCCGGATGTGCTTCTTGTATACAGAAAGAGTGTTACAACAGTGCATAAATAATGTTAATCAGAGCATTGTACTTCATTCTAGTTTGTAATTTATTCTTATTTATGGTACACAATGAGGTAAGATCGATTATTGAAAATCATATGTGAAGTTGGTATTGTTTTTAAAAATCAATTTAATACATAGTATTTTCTGCAGTGTATTAATGTGACTGGTCTAAACCATGTTACCTTTTTGCCCCCAAGTAAAATCATGATTCACTATTGTGTATTGGTTATATTGTGCAGTATATCTGTTGCCAGTTGGTGTGTAAATTTGTTTTCTGTTGGCAATAAGAAAAGGTTTAGTTTCATGTGCGTTTGATTATATATGCTACGTGGGTATTACGGTATGTTGCTGTTAATTACATTTTCTTGAGTTGACACCATTTCTTGCTTGAAAAAAAAATGTATGTGATGTATTTAATTGGGTATTTATATGCATAGAAGAGAAAGGATAATTTATGAAGAGGGCATTTTGGAAATGGGTTAACTTTACATTTTTTTTGGGTGCATGAAGGTACCATATTTTACATGTCAGCATGTTGTATGACATCTCCAAATCTTTCCTTTTATACATTAATTTGTGTGTCTTCAGTTTTGTCTGTTACATGAAAGTGAAAAACCGTTACTCCCATTGTAATAATCCAGTCATTGGCTGTCTGAGAAACAAAATTATCTTTAAATACCAAAACAATATGAAAAGGACTTATGGATTTATGTTTTCAAGTGTGCAGCTATATTTACATCCTGTATATACAAGTGTCATATTCATTTAATGTAGTTTCAGATGTGTACTTGATTTGTTATTCAGAAACTTTTCAAAGTTACAGTTTTCAGTTACTTCCTCAAATTCTGGTTTTCCATGTTGGTTCCAAAACCTTAGTAGCTGTTTTGTTCCACCATGCAAAGTTGTTATATCCATGCATATGAATCCTGTAGGCTAATGTTTAAGCATATGAACTACTACCACCACCGCCGCCACTGCCACCACATCACCACCTGATTAGTATGAAGTGAAAACGGTATTATCATACGACATGGTGTTACCAAGATTAACATAGGGTGAAATATTTCTGCATATGTAGGAGGCCAGAGAAGTTAGTTTTGTTTTGAAATATAATTTTACTTATCTATCCCTTTCAGGGATAGAAACAAAATATCTCAGAGTCACCCGGTTTTCATACTTTGAACATTCTTTTGCTTGTAAAATTTCATTCAAAACATGACTGTGTCACATACTGATTTTAGGGCATTTTTAACTGGTCGTGACTTTTTACATTGGAGACTATTGTGTAAATATGCAAACAAGTTAGGACATTTATTGCTTTATTAAAAGCGTGTAATGGAAAGGGTTAGTTTTTCTGTAGGCTTTCATTCATTATGTCATCTGTCTTGCATCATGTCCTTAGCCTTTTCCAAAGTGAGTTCTCCAGAGAGTGTGATCTAGTGCTTCTTCTTTTAAATTCCACTCTCCTGTTTTTATTTAGGTCAGCTGCTGCTGACATCTTCCTCCTCTTCTTTTCCCTTCTATCTTTCCTGTAATAATGTGTTTTTTCAAGGCAGTTCAGGCACAAGTTGTGACCCATCCAGTTAACCTTCTTTGTTTCTATTGTATGTAGGATATCTCTTTCTTCCTTGACTCTGCGTAATACATATTCTTTTTCACACAATTGGTCCAGCTAATATTCTACATCCACTTCCAGCACCACATTGCAAAACTTTCAAGATGTTTCTGATCTGTTTTCCAAAGTATGTTAGGTTATATCATTCTGAATATTAACGTTCAAAAGGAAGATTCCATATCTTCAGTCTGGTTAGACCTAACTCTAATTTTAATGTGTAATTCAAATTACAGTTAAATTAATGTTGAAGATTTAAGTCTACTGGAAGTGGTTATTCTTGTTGGACTGCTTAATCCTGAAAGTGACAGCATTGCAGTCCTTTGAAACATCGGGAACTGTACGCACAGTGAGGGCACTGTGTCCCACAAGACGTGTAACTTCAGCAGTACTGTTGTGAGTACTTCAAACCTTAAGAAATTATACTGTTTGACACAGCTGGACCATTGAATACTTTGAATTCATGTAGCAAGATGTAAGGTGGAAGATTAAATGTATTTTTTTTTAACATGTAGTTCCTTTGGTAATTAGAATCCATATATATTTTGTTACATGTGTCAAGTTCTCTGAATTAATTACATCACTTTGGTAGTGTATATGTTTTGTGATGGTACAGAGTTATTTGATAGCTAAATCATTGGCTGAAACTAATGATATGTTACAAGTAAGTTTATTTGTAACAAGTTATTCAGGAACATAATGCAACTATGCATAACTTTTATCAAGGTCTATTGGTAAAGTTACCAAAATGGCATTACAGTGTTTCTCCATAAATTTTTAAATTTTCATGACAAAATTAGTGATACATTTGTTGATTTAATGTACACAACACACTTACAGACTACAGTTCAAAACAGGTTTCTTATCTACAATAATTTGTAGGTTAGTGTGTTATGTTGCATAACAAGGAGCACTTTGAATGGTACTTCTCCCCAAATATGATAAGGGTAACAAAATTAAGAAGTGATGGGGAGGGCATGTTTACAGAAGAACAGACATACATATAGAATTCTTGTGGGGGTTAGGAATCTGAAGGAGACAGATGACTTGAAAAACCTAGTCATAAATGGGAGTATAATATTAAAATTTTTTCCAAACAAATAGAATGGAAGTGTGTGGACTGGATTAATTTGGTTCACTTCAATTCAATGCAGTACATGGATAAGTGTTTGCCTGCTGTGAAAACGGTAATGGAAACTTTGGGTTCAATAAAATGTGCAGAATTTCTTAGCCACCTGAGGAACTGTTAACATCTAAAGAAGGGCCTGCTGCACGGAATTGGTTGGTTAGTCACACACACTCATATTGGTAGATCCTGTTTTATGTTTCTGGAAAATTCTGTGATGCAGGAACATCCTTATCCATAGGCTTAGTGTTGAAAATACATTTTTGATATTTGATAATATTTTTCATGGTGTAAACAACTTGTGTTAGTAATCATTATTTTGTCATTTAAAAGTAAAGTTGCTTTGTTATATAGAAAGGGCATCTGAATTATGAAAATTATCAAGTAATTAGATTACATAAAAAACATTATTTATTTCCTACTCATTCATATTTCTGAAGATTACTTAAGGGGCCTAAATTCTGTAGCTTATAGGAAGTGGGGTCGTCAACAGATGCTTCCTCTCAGTTGCTGTCAACAACTGAAATTTCTGAAGTTGAGAGTGTTTGCTGGGTCTTGCTCTTTTCTTGCTCCCTTTTATCTCCTTATCCCCTCCCCCTCCTCTTGCACCACCTTTAAATGAACTGCATATGAAGAGGAACATGACACTCACAAATAGGAGACATTTCAAAAATCAAACCATGTTTTTAACATTCAGAGGACCATGCATCATGATATAGTCTTATATAGAAGTCAACAAGATGCACTATTTCTCTACTTTATTTTGGTAAACAACTCTACAAGTGTTTCGGACAGACTTACTATCCATCATCAGGAGTCTTATTACGCCTGATGGACAGCAAGTCTGTCCAAAACATGTAGAGTTGTTTACCAAAATGAAGGTGAGAAAGAGTGCATCTTGTTGGCTTCTATTATAAGAAAAAAGCCATGTGTGTATATATAAATGTGCAAATAAAACCATAGTTTGTAAATTGGGGTGCATATGTTGATCCAGTAGTTTGTAATGTGTACACATAGTCAGTTATATGATTCTTTTATGTTTATCACATCATCCACTGGTTTGTGTTTACTGAGAAAACAATGACAGTGGTAAGTAGTTGATTGGCTAAATAAAGAGTAATTATCTTTTCTGCAGAAAGCCATGCTGGTCTTCAAAATGACACTAATATCATTGTTGGTTGTTGGCACCAGCAGCCAGTTGCCTACTGCCAATACACAGACACCATGCCGTTTATGGTGCCAGTTACCATGCATATATCCTTGGCAAACACCACAGTACTACTGCTGTGACATGCATGGTAAGATATTCAAGCTGTGTTAATTTAAGATTGATGTACTGAAGAACAGCTGTTACTTAACAAGTACTGGGAAGAATGTATGACATATGTACTTGCTTCAGAGTATTCTAGTCTCTGTGATGAGACCAGCAGGACATACAAGTCGGTACTTGAACTATTGAATGATCAAAATCTGTCTGTAACACCTATAAGTATGGGTTCCTTATATTTTAAATTTTTCTGCCATAACTTCAGATTTGCATGACAAATTTTATGTTTGTTTATGATATATATATATAACAAATTTTGCATGTCTGTTGGACCACTTTTCATTTCACACCACCCTGTTTTCAGTGGATGTTTCTGTGTTATAATTCTCAGATTCCTTGTTAATTGATCATGAACAGATAAAGAGCTTCTATGACTTTTGTAAATTATGTCCCTCTACACACAAATTTTGCTAAAATTTATATTTGTACTGTGTTGAAAAGGTGGTGCAGTATGTGAGAATCCTGACTGTAGTAACATCAAGATAAACAGCATTTTATATACATTTCTAAGGTGTTGCCTAATCTCATAATTCAGTTTGTGTAGAAGAAAAACATTCTTTCACAGCAGGCAATACATAACTTCATATGCTACAGATTGGTATGTTACTTATGTTCGTCTCGTATAAGCTTAGTATTGCTCAATTTTAGCTGAATTTGTAAATAAACTAAAACTTGAAAATTCAGTACCAAGACAGAAATGTAAAATGTAGTAGGCCATACATTCAGAAATTAACATTTAACTTATAGCAGATAAAATACTATGCTGCATGCAGAAAGTTTTGAATTTCCTCCCCCATCCTGCCAACTAATAAGGTAGCAGATTGTCCATGATAGAAAGTTACATAATAAGTTTTACCATCCTATGAGACAATATGCTGGTCTCTGAAAGGTACTGGCAAATGGCCTTAGCATGCCATATGGTAGTCTCTGTGTTTTTACTTCATAGCGGTTCCAACATTCATGCTAAGTCAGAAAAATTCAGACCACCAAGAGATACATTTGGCATTGAAATCCATCTCCTTAAGGTTAAGGTTTTGTATTTTACCTTACATATATATTCTGTCTCATTCAAGCTCATTTGAGTACAATAAACTCTGTTATTGCAGTGAAACTAGGCAGATGTCCTCCAGTTCGAGCTGTCTGCCCAGAGAGCAATCCACCATTTGAGACAGGAAGCATCAGTCTTCATCCTGTTGTCTGTCAGAGTGACTCTCAATGTTCAGGCACTGACAAGTGCTGCTATGACCGATGTCTCCTGCATTACACCTGCAAACCTGCTGAATGAAAATGGCCTTTCCAAACATATAGGGCACTTTATGATAGCAACTTAAACTTTGAAGTAGGAAGTGTATATATTTTTTTGTATGCAGATATTAAGAGTAATGACTTGCAACATTATATTGAATTTTAAAGAACTGTGAGTATTTGTATCTGTACATCGTTTAAATTATCTACCTTTTAATGATTTAGACGCACACACGGTCACATACACACACACAGATGAGTATATGCATGAATTTATGTGTATAACAAAAGATATTAAATATTAGAATTAAATCATAAGCAGAACATAACTGAAAGTTTTTAAGGTGACAAGGATCCTTCAAAAATTTTTTAGAAAACGGAATTGCAACACAGGGTCAGATATCACTTGCAGTAACATTGTAACATTCATTATGTTTCTTATTAATTTCTTATGCATATGCAACATAAGAAATGAGTTTCAGTTTTATGTGGTTAGTTCCAAACTTAACCTCTAATATCCCTATTACACTTTTACCAAGAATAGTCGTCCTATGGGACTGTAAATGGTATTTTGTAGAATAGATATATGGGTACCTGTAAAGAGGTACAGATTTTTTGTGTGATGGGTTTCATATTAGTCATTGTTCAAAAGAAGTAGGCTCAAATTAGGAGTATCTTCAAATTGTGCTACTCCTGACTCCTCTGTCAAGTCCAAATTTTCTCTCACATAACTGTATGTTGAAGAGGTGTAAAAAGAGGTAATGGATCTGCTTCAGTCACATAAAAACTGTACTTTTTTAGTAGAAAGAAGTGTAGAATGCTGATAGGTAATTTGACTAGCAGTGCATGTAAATACATAAAAAGATTCATTTCATTAACACACCAATTAATGCACACATATATTACTTATATTACATATATTACTTAAAATTTTAAGTAATGTGTATGTGCTTTAGTTGGTGTGTTAATTAAATGAATCTACACAATGCACAGTGCAATGATAAAGACATAAAAATATGTCAAGTTAGTGTACAAGGTAATTACAAATGATTGGTGAGAAAGTGGTAGAAACACAGAAATGCACACTGCTGTAAAGGGCAACTCAGAGAGTTTCATTACCATACTCTATGCAGGTACAGTAAATGCTCCATTTGTTGCCCTGCACACATCACAATGATTTCATTTCTTGTCAAACATTTTGGGATAAAGACTGTTCAGTCTTTGCAGTCACTTCATGTTCAGTCCTTCAAGTTGTTCAGAGTTATGGGCATTGTCAGCATATAAACCTTATCTATTACAAACCTCTACAGGAAAAATGCAACAGGAGTCAGATCTGGAGATCAACTGGAAAATGTGGAAACCAGGAAGTGGACCATCTACAGCCAAACCATCAATCAGGCAACTGCCTAGTCAAGAATGTTGTCACCTCATTGTGGATATGCGATGGTGCTCTGTCATTTTGGACACAAGCAATTTGTTTGCCTTCAGGTAGCTGGGACGTTATCCGAAACTCCAACACGTCATGGTGGATAATTCCTTTAACTGTTTAGCACCAAGTCAAACATTATCTTTATGTGTGCAGGGAGCATGTTTCAAACTTGCATAGGTGATAAAAACAAATTTGTTAATTCCTAATTAAAACATTGTGTGCTTAATTTTTGTGTGGCTACTATTTGCTTAACAATAAATTAAGTAAAACTGAAGATGGTGCCTTAGGCATTGGTACGAATGTAGATTAGTTGATTCTGCATACATGTCATGCTAAGTGTAGGGGGGTTAAATAGAGAACTGTGCTACACAAGCACAGTATTGTGTTTAATTTTTCTTAATATATGTAACTCTCATCATAAACATGGTTGTGTTTGAGCATTGCAAGTGTTGTTATTGTAAGTTTAGAGCACAATGGGATGATTTCTATCAAGTCAAAATTTTTCTAAATCAGTTAACTCTGTCAAAATTTTGAATTTTCTCATTGCCTCCCATTATTTTAATGGTGATACAGAATCACAAGCTTTCCTGATATGTAAAAACACCAAATGCCTTTCGTTATTTCTTTCTCATAGTCATCCGCATTCTTGAATAAAATCATTTTGTATTTCATTTATGTTATCTGGTAATTTCTTTTCCACCCTTCCCTTAATTACTTTAACAAATGCTTCTCGCACCACCTCCATTATGTTTATACCCCTATAATTTGGAGAATCATTTTGTTGTTCCTTCTTATGTGTGGATGTAATGTAAGCAGTCTTCTAGTTGCCTGGAACATGTATTTCTTAAGACTCCTATTAATTAATTTTGAAAGTAAATCTTGTTATGAAACTCTCTAGCCTTGCCAGAAATCAAATTTTAGTTTTCCAGCTTGTAGCCTAATCACTATAATTACTGAGCTATCTTGAACTGACAAAATTTACTGAAGCAGTTTCGTTTCTTTATCTTAAAAATCTGAGGAAGGGGCATAGTTACTTTTTTTTTATCTCAGTATTTAACCAACTTATTGCACAAAATTTGTTTCACAATAAGTTTTATTTCATGCCTCTACATGTTTCAAGCATCACACCTATATGTGTGATGATACCAGAGGCTGTGTAATGCAATTTTGATCTCCTGATGATGAGCACATGTGCTCGAAACATGTAGAGGCATGAAATAAAACTTATTGTGAAACAAATTTTGTGCATTAAGTTGGTTAAATAATGAGATAAATATACTGAGATGCACGGTCAGCAAAACGTCAAAAAATAGGTACTTTCGTTGTGCCACTGGAGAAGTGGTTGTTGTAGCTTCTCCAAGAGCAGTGTCAGTAATTTTAAAGCTTGAAGATTTTTACGTTTTACTACTTTCTTAGTCAGTGTTACATTTTTAGTAACAAAAAATTTATCCAGTGACGCACTTTGATTAACTCTGTAATAGAGTAGTTATTTTTCCTTTTAAAGACATGCTTGCTTGTGTTAGATCCTGTTACGTAACTTCGTTTGGCATATTTTTTTTTCTGTGTTGTCAATAAAGCATCCATTCTTCGGTGTAAATAAGTGCACTTCATTTCAGGTACTGTTGTGGCTTGAGGTTTACTGATTTCGTTTTCGTCTTAGCCCTAAAATCCTGAAAATACGTACGCTCATAAATACGGGATTGGCTCCCGTTAGCTTTATCACGTCGATCTTTGCGCATGCAACAACTCCAGAACTCGTGAATGCACTTTCACGAAGGGGTTTGATAAAATTTATGGACTTTTAAGTGAGCACCAAAAATTAGCACTCGCGAACTGATAGTCTAGAATCTCTAACAGTTATCTAGACATATGTGCTTTTATGTGCTTACGTTTCCCAGCTTCTAATTTTCATGCGATGTACACAAGACATTTACGCTGCCACTTCTGTATTTTTGGCACAGTAATTAAAAGCGTACCACAGAGTTTCGGTTCATTTTTAGCATTGTCTATTCCTGCCGATTAAGATGTCATAGCATTAAATTTCAATTTTTCTTTTGCTATTTTCTTGTATTCTATTTACATAAAGATGATATAAGTAAATTTTTCATCTTTTAAGTTACCAGCGTATGTTACCATACAGATATTTTGGGCCCAGCAGTGAGTGGTGCAAGTCTTCTTCACTCACCTCAAAAGTTCTATTAGCCTGATTCTTGCATCCATTGTAACAACGGTATCGGAAACGTCTGTATAGCGCAGTGGTTTCTTTTCGAATTCACCCCAAGAAGTAGTGCAAATAGTAGGTCGGACGGAAATATGTTTTTCCTGTACTTTCAAAATAACCCATCGATTTCTATATTTATCTTTTCAACTACATACAAATATCCTACATACATCAAGAAGTTCCGTTTACAATATTCCACAGTATCAAATTCCAAATATGAATGTGGGAAATAGAAAGTGTGGTCTAATTCGCCACCCATTTCCTCCTCGTTAGTCTGGGTGGTAGTAGTACCGTTCGAGACGTTGATGTTCCGTAGCTACACTCGATATATTTATGTCGTGATCTGATATTAAAGCAAAGTGAAGTGCCATTAATTGAGCTTCTCATAAGAAAGTTCGTTATTTGTGTGCAGTGAAATCATACGGAGACAGAAATCTATGTTGTGTGTTCGTAAAGTCTCTGTTGACAGCTGTGAACATTCGTTAACCTCATTTTTATATTCACAGAAACAGTATGCTTTGTTTCAAGAATCTGTGTTTGCTATAGGTTATATAAACAAGATAAGGTCCTTAATTCCGTGTTCCGAAGACAACATCAACGCTGATGTAGTTGGTAAGTACCTCTACAAAAATAGTTTTTCATGTTTGCTCAAGTGTTTAGGCCCATTTGTCATTCTGTAAGAGGTGAGAATACGTTGTAAAGTATGTGTCCATTTATTCCAGCCAGTGTACAACCAATACCGATCATATAATTTGACTGCCATACCTTACATATTATAGAATTAAATTTTAGTTTACTGGAAATGATCTGTGCTTGGGATTCTTGAACGTAAAGCCACATCTAACCTAACTTTTTGTAGAGGACCCAATGCAGTACATGGTACACTACGGTAAATAAACACTGAATAATTATACGAATTGTGTTAGCTGTTTACCTTCTTGTATCGTGAGTGGTAAACTGTTAAACAGGCAATGTATTTCATCCAGAGTCCGTTATTATAAAAATAATACGTAAACTACTCCTGTTCAATAGACATTTCCCTATGATTCGGGCTTGAGACTGATCGCTCACCTCTATCTATTGGAAGGGTTAAGAATGAGTGGAGCTATACCTTCAATCCCTCGTATATCGTGATGGCGTCTATAGGGAGAAATTTGCCTTTACCTGTGGTAATTTTTATGTCGCATGTTATAGGCCTTGATTTCATTGGATCATATTAAGCGGGTTGAACTAAGTGAAATCGGATTTAGTGAAATACGAATACTAATTAGAGGTTAATGTGTTGCACAAGTGCCTTGAGTTAGGTCGAGTGACTCTTTTTAGCCTACTTTCGTTCCTAAAGATCATACCAGATCCTCATACTTTGTGTGTGTGTGTGTGTGTGTGTGTGCGCGCGTGTGAGTGTGTGCGTGCGCGCGCGTGTGTGTGGTCAACTTTCGAAACACTTGTCCGAATTTCACGAAATTTCTTGTGAATATTATATTATTAGAGGACACCCCAACGCCGTGTTGTGTTTTCCCACAGTCAAAAATAACAACATGGAGGACGCGCAAACTTCTGAGACTCGGATGACACTAGCGCCATTTTACTCCTAGTGTTCTGGATTTATGTAACGGTATGGTAATGGAGCTTGGAAGAGGTATCTGTCTCTTATAAGGGAAATATTTTTGTACAATGTAAAATAACTCTTGGCAACCGAGTGAAATTTTTCTTGAGTTTTGGGTTTGATGGCGATAACATGTCAAATTCTATTGAAAAATTGAAACAGTCTGTGTATAGCAAATTAACTCCATGGAGCAGAGTCCTTCTTTAGAAGCTAACTGTTCCTACTCTTTGCCATTGCAAAATATCCTCAGTTAAGATGGCGATGTTAAAGCTGAGAGCGATGTTGCCTGCGTTATAGTTTTGTATTATGATTTAACTTTCAGTGAAATCAGAATAACTTTGTGGTGTTGCCACGGTGTATCCCTACGCGACTCTTTTACGAAAGGAGAGAAAGTATTGATATTTGTAAAAATTAAGTGACTTTCGGCGAGGGTGGAAAGGAATTTATGAAACACAGAATACTTGAGTTAATGTAGGTTTTAATGTTTTATTTATATACATAGGTTACTTAGAATACTTAAAATGTTATTCGGCAATAATAATATATGAACATCGAAAAATGTTTATTTCTCTATCATGGTATTCAGCTAGCACAAAACTATGCATACTGAAACACTTGAACACAAATGTATTGCATTACACCAACATTATAAATCAAGACACAAATTTTTCACGATCACAGTAGGGCAATTATAAAAAAATTCTACAGTCTACATTCTACAGTTTACTCTTTTTTATTCCTTGCGAAATGCAATTTTTGTGCGGGGTAAAAGTGGTATAAGATCGGATAAAATAGGGGAGATAAAATAGAAAGTTGAAGAAATCAGCGATGTACGTGTAAGAACAAGCGATATTTACTCTGCGTTACTTGATCCTGTTTGTATACCAGGCTAACGGTTAAATGGGATAAGGTGGTCAGACTTTCAGAACGACAAAGTACGTGACGGCATCAGTGAGAATAGTATGAGTAAAAGCACAGATTTATAGATACGCAAAAAATAACATTAAATTCTTATATCAAGTTTTATCAGCACACCCTGTTTTACGTTTACAACTGTAACTTCGATTTTGTGGTGATTCTAACAGTCCCTTTTATTTCTGTATAAGTCTTAACAGTTTCTAGGAGCGTTCACAAAATTGAGAAGAGCGACTGTTAGGTTTATCACGTCTCTCCTTCCGCATGGAACAACTGGGCTCCACTGGATGGATTTTCATTAAATTTGAATTTCAGTATTTTTCGAAATTCTGTAGAGAAATTCAAGTTTCATTAAAATCTGACGAGAATAACAGGAACTTTGCATGAAGACCAATAAACATTTTTGATCGTATCTCGCTCCGTTCTTCTTAGAATGCGAAATGTTTCATAAAAGAGTTGCAGAGAAAATAAAAATACACATTTAGGTTGAACAACTTTTTTTTTTTTTTTTTTTTAATTTTTATTTTTTGGGATAAGTGGGAAAAAAAATTTAGAAACAACAGGCCAACAAAGAAAAAAAGGCGCAGCGCCCATTCAATATAAAAACCAAAAACTGCCCCC
>Ga0131853_10004318_pt1 | contig 25487 bp, 10 predicted proteins | sample TergutLab28metaG_FD_92764 | JGI IMG/M metagenome (GOLD analysis project Ga0131853, IMG submission 92764) | Labiotermes labralis P1 segment gut microbial communities from Petit-Saut dam, French Guiana - Lab288 P1 (version 2) (version 2) | ecosystem: Host-associated > Arthropoda: Insects >... | reverse complement strand
TGAATTGAAAATTTCCAGTTCAGTAAAGTATAATTTTCTTACCTGACTAGTATGAAAAGCATATATCTCACAAAATGCACACTGTCCCTTTTTCCTTATACATTTCCATCTATACTGGTCTACACTGGACATTGCATAAATTGTTTGTGATATATTTAAATTAAACTGAAAAGATAAGAGTATATCATACCAAATGTAAAATAAACTGGAAGAATGTCTAGTAATAATTATAATATGATATCACTGATGTTGATTACCAACATACAACAAACTGTACTCCCTATAAATCTCAGACTTTCAATTGTCATGAAACCAACCTGCCCTGACTAGGTCCTTTTGAGAGTCTGTTTAGTTGAACCATATATTTAAACTGCAACCTTCTTTTGGGTAATATGGGCAAAAAGAATTATATCAACTACTTTGTGTTAATAGTCTTCAGTATTTCTTGCCAAAGGAGACATTTTTGGCTTTCCATTCTTTTTGAGAGGACAGACAAACCAATAAATTCTTAAGCCTGATGGTTATCGCTCCAGAACTGACAGACAGCTATTAAGTCGTCATTTAGTTTCATTGACTTGAACATCAGTGCAGTATGTGTCTTCACCATTCTGCAAATTCTTTAATACCTTTTTCACTACACAGTTTGTCCACTATTTTATATAAAATATTCTGTTCTGCATACAAACTTAAATGTTTATTTAGGTGAGTGAAAATGCCTTATCTCTTCCTATTATTATAAAAATATATTAAACAATTATTTCTTTTTGATCCAATCAGACATGCATTATCTGAAGGTGTTTGTCAGTCACTGCAAGCCATATCAAGTGAGCAAAGTGCAACAAAATCACCATCGGTAAGTTTTACAGAACCAATGAATATGCCAGGGTGATTTTTTGTTTATCAAACTTTTGTGGCATTTTGTCCTATGAAGATATTCCTCAAGGATAGTTTTGAGTATTAAGCCACATGCCACTGATGATTTGAAAGAGGCACTATAGGAAGAAATGTTCTGTCTCCACAGAAATATTGCAAGTTGTATTATGGAATATCATCATTTAATTTTGTCATGTCATCTCACAAAGAGCACTGAACATTGTGCACATCAAGGACTGCATTTCTATTTGTGCAGTCATTTGAAATTAAAAAATAATGAGGTATGTACCTGCTGTTTTATTACTACATGAACAAAAAATCACCCTGTTTAAAATGTATTGTGTTACACATTCAGTTTTGATGGGTTTTGTTTTATGCATATAAGTGTTCATATTGTTTTTAATTTTACTTATTTAACTTTGGTCAGTTTTGTTTTTTTATTTTTGATATTTTATCCTACCAAAGTTAATGTAGGCAGTAGTTTATTTGTATGTAATAAATTTTGTTTCAGTTTTTATTTTTTATACAATTTGTTTTCAGTATATGCATGTGATTATCTGTGAAGACTATATGTACTGTGTACTACCCAGAAAGAAAAGAACGTTAGTATTTAATCACACTCACAATTCCCATTTGAGGTTTATGTCTAATAAAAGAAAATCTGAGAACCCCTACAGAATGTCCAGCAATCCACTTGTAACAGGGCCAAAAATACCAAGTTTTTTTTTGTCACACTTAGTACAGTAGACTTAGGCTCACTGGATCATTTCAAGTATCAAGGTGAACTTGTACTTGTATCTTCATAGTATTTTCACAGAATACAGCTGATATGTAGCTCTTATAGCAATGTTACCTTGTTTTGTGATTCACTACAGTTAAGTTGTTAGTTGCTATGGCAAATGATTGTTTCCAAGCTTGCAAGGTTGGGACCTTTGAATTTCAGAATCTTCGAACAGAAAGTTTAATGATTTGATTGTCAAGATTTAGTCAATCCTTGTACAAAGTTGAGTGTGAAAAAAGGAGACTTTTGCTGTAACATGATGCTTGAAGTTGGGAACTGTCCCCATTTCATGGGAACAGATGCCATGTATTATATCTTGTACATCTTTTGCATAACACTGATTATTTAAAAAAAATTATATATTTATTGAGTGCAGAGGTTGTGAATATCTTAGTAATGCAAGGGGAAAGACAAGAAAAAAATCATAATTTCAACATAGTACTGTCATAACATCTGCTGAGAGTGACTGATGAAAAACACAAGGCTGGAGTCAGGGTAGCTGGTTGATTAACAGAGATTACAGGCAATTACCCCCTAAATATATTCATACATATCTTCATTGTTGTCCACCAGACTAGTCATGTTTTACCAGACTGCTGACAACTAATGTGGCAGCTTATATCCCCATCATGCCAAAACAACTGTTAAAGCCTATATATTTTTTGAATTAAGTTCCATTCCATTGATCCTATTTTTTTAAAACTTCCGGTCCTAAACTCTCCTTTTTTGGAATATACATACATCTTTGATATAAATTAAAAGCAGAATTTTTGAATGTGATACTTGGAAGTTCTCACAGCAGGGATTGGCCATTACCAATAATTGAACAATTAATTACAAGGAATTAAATTTTAGGAACATCTTTAGGTTGGGTGTGGAATTTAAAGAGAGTAACTCAGATGAAGGATAAAGTTATTAGAAAGTCAGTTGCTGATATGTGGAAAGTATGTATACCTTTTAACGTTTATCTTGGGCAGCAAGTTCCATTTTAAATAGATTTGTTTGTTCATCAGCATCATATGAAATTAGAAATATTGGACAGAGAATTATATATAAAAAAATCCAGCTGAGCAACAGTCTGCAATTTAGCAATATTGGAAGATAGCTGTGCTTTCAAGCTTCTACAAAACTGGTTACTCCAGAGGTCTCACTATATATATATATATAAAGGCATGTATAATACATATAACCCAGCCTTCTTATCTACATGATCACGAGAGAGCTGTCAACTGACATGGGCAGAAAATGTAAAATTGCCATTTACAGACAATATGTGGATAAACACTGATTTTTAATTATGAAATGAATTTTATTCTTAACCTCTCATATGAACTAAATCACGCCCATGAGGATGGCATTTTTACTAAGTCAAACATAGCACAAAGTACAAACTGTCAAGGGGAATTTCACAATACAATTTGTTTTAATGTTGCATTTGACGGTTTTTATACTTGCTGTTCGAATTTACTCCAACCGTTACGTCATGGGTTGTCTACTTTATTAAGAGGAGTGTTATACAAAATGAATATTTACTATTATGTAATGAAATTGAAGCACAATTTTCCGTTTCATTCAGTCGCCATACAGCACAGGTTACTTTTGGTGTAGTAATGACCTGTCAATTTGTATGGAGGCAAACCTAGCAGTGTACAGTCTCGAGGGACAGGTCTGCCATACAGAAACATTGCGAATACCAAGAGTTTGACAGATATATTACGTAACATTGGCTCTATGAACAGCATCAACAACGGGTTGAGTGCGGATGCCTTACCTTTACTTCATAATTCTGTCTTAAGTGTGTACATTCTGCTCCTCCACGCAGTTTCAGTTTAAAAAAGCCAGACGGTTATAAAAAGTAAAGGTTTCGCAGCAAAGTCCGGATAAATATTTTTCTCTCCCATTTGAAGTGTACTCTTTTCGGCCGCCGCACTGTCGAAATTTAACTGCAGTCTACAGTGCATATTGAGCTGCTTACTTTCTAGACACATGTCTGTCATATATTAACAACACAGTTGCTGTAACGTGCTACCGTACTACCTTCGTTGTACACATCCCAATTACAGCTGACGTGCTTGTAACAAGTGTTACGTATCGTAATGGTGTGACATCTGGTGACAGTTCTTGAAACGAAGTTTGATCCAAGTGTCTGTTCAAGGTTAAGTTTAGAAACGTGGACTATTTTGGATACCATGTGTTCTTCTTTAACCTGATTCCTTGTTCATGGACATGTGTTGCGTCAAGATGCCTGGCACTACGTAACGACGGGCATGGCTTTACCGATTGTTAATAATCTCTGTTGTCAGTTCACCTATCGCCAGGACCCATTGCTCTTAACAGCATTATGGTTTCTTTAAAGTTTCGCCAAAAAAAAATCTGTATGCATTTAGCTTTTTCGCAGTCCGGCGTTGCCTTGATTTCATTTCCCTAATGTCCCGGTGACGTAACATCCAGAGTTGCTCACAATTGTTGTGTTGTTGTATGCCTTTAGGACTTCGAAGTGTGTGTGTGTGTGTGTGTCGTATATCGAGCATTTCATTAATGTATTCTTTTGATGGTTTCATAATGAACCCCGTTTCTGCCAGTGTTGTATTTACATTTTGAAACACTTTGGAACTATTTATTACCGTTTTGTTTCTTTCGCTTCATACTCTTGTTCATACGTTTAGCTTGGTTTAGACCAGTTCCTTTACCGGTCTGTATAAACTGTCAATGCTTGGCTTGACCATTGCACTGCTCTGTTGTGTCACGGCAATCGGTACGTGTGCTTCAAAGTCCCTCTAGCAATCGTCGATGGTTATATATTGATTATTGACTTCACGGGGGATAGGAAGAGAGGTAAAGGCATTGTTCAAATGTAGACTGCACTAGTATCTCATCTGAAAACACAGGAACGTTTGTTTAGGTGAACGTATCAAATGCGGCTCTGCTTGACAAATACCTTCCTGTTTCGTTTGTTACTCTATAGGTGTGCGTGTCAAATGTTTTTGTAGCACCATATGAACCGTCGAAAGGCAGTGGTATCAGTCTTTCAGGGAAACAGAATTAGGTGCGTATGCGGTATCGCAACATTGTGTTGGGAGAGGGTTTGAAATTGGCGAAAAACGACGCCTCTTTCGCAGCATGAACACCGAAATGTCGCCCAGAGCAAACAACGTACAAATCTTATTTTGTTATTAAGTTACAGAAATTCTATCCTGGCCCATAATTTAAAATGGAATTCGAAGAAGAATTTTTTAAAAAGAATAAGTTGCATGCAGCGTCAGTTAAAGTACACCAAATCATAGAACTACAACACACGAGGACCTAAATCTAATAAAAATCTTTATATATACAATTTTAAACTTATGTATGTCTTATACTTTTATATTGTATATTTTATGTTTTAACATTCTAAAAAAGTGACTGTACAAAAAAGGGGGCCCCTTAGATTCTTATTGTACCTTCCTTTGTAAGGTTTGTGTATTGACACGCCTGAGGATGGCCTAAGTACAGACCGAAGCATGTAGTATGCATGTAAAGGTAACCAACTAAATTAGAATAAACCCGTGTCGTGTTTTAGACTGAATAAGCGTGGCTTGTGTAGTATTAAACTCAACGGTATGGCTTCCATAAGGACAGGCCAGTAGATCTGCCAGTCCACTAGACGCCGACAACCGCATATACTTGTACGCTACACAATGTACTGTTACTGCATTTCATTCGGTATCATTCTTCATCTGGTACCGAAGGATGAAGACTGGCGCCGCATGTCTTAATGGCGTGATGCTGAATTAAGGGTAGGGACACGTTTACCTTAAGAGTTGTTTGCAGTTTAATATGATGGAAATCAGCGTGCGAGGTTTGAGGTTCTCACAGTGGTGCTGATGATTCAAGTCTTTGGCGGCGTGACGTCGTTTCGGCTGATTTACTGAATGGAGAGTCGAGTTGTATTAATCCTCTTATCGCACATTACTTAGAATTATGTGGTAACACAAGACGCAAATCGGACATGGACACCTCCTGGCGTGTTTTTAGTTAAGTGCCAAACTTCTCTAACGTATAAAAACCATAGAACCACATCTACTGTTACGTGACTTACCCTGTGCAGAAATTTAGCGCGAAGTAGGGCATTGTTACGAAGTTGTCCCTGTAGACGCCATGAAGTTTTGTGGAGGCAGTGGAGGTATGGCTCCATTTATAATTAACTTCAGCACTATACGCAGGTAGCTGGTCAGTTTCACGCACCGACCGCTTTACGCTCGGGGTAGGAGGCCCCAATACCCGCTGAATAAGTTGGGTGAGCGCCAGAAGCGTTCTGCACGTTTTGCAGAAGATAAACGCGTATTTTTTGTTTGGATTAGAATGACTTGTGTTTTAATCGCCGGACACAGTGGCCGCGTTGTATAAGGCGATTGCTGTCTCCTACACTTCAAGACTGGAATTCATGTCTTCGAATCGCATTCGCGTGGTGTCTGTCTGTTGGCCTTTGTAACGTAGCCCTTATGACGGCCTATCTGTCGTCTTTTTCCGAACAGAACATAATGTTTCGGAAACTGTATCTCTTTCCTCCGTCAGGCAAAACTATCCGTTAACTGAACTGGCGCGTGGTTGCTTTGCCAAAGAGTAGTACGTTGATGCTTTCAATTATTTAAAAGTTTTACATTGTCACTAACGCCACGGATTTCTGAGTTGGCAGAAGGTGAGATCTTTCAGCACGTTCATGTCTTCACGACCGCGTCATTTAGACAAGAATAACATTTCTTCAAGTTGATGCTTTCTTACTTACTCCATGGTGCAGAGTCCTTCTTGAGAAGCTAACTGGTTTGCAGCAAGTTAAGAAATTCCCCGCATTTTATGGAACCCGAAGGTTCATTACTGTACTCACAAGCGTCCGCCACCTGTCCCTATCCTGGGCCAACCCAATCCAGTCCACATACCCACATCCCACCTCCTGGATATCCATCGTAATATTATCCACCCATCTACGCCTAGGTCTCCGCAGTGGTCTCTTTCCCTCCGGTTTCCCCACCAAGACCCTATACGCCCCCCTCTCCTCCCCCATACGCGCCACATGCCCTGCCCACCTCATTATTCTCGATTTTATCACCCGCACAATATTGGTGAGGAGTACAGATCACTTAGCTCCTCGTTATGCAGTCTCCTCCATTCCTCCGTTACCTCGTCCCTCCTAGGTCCGAATATTCTCCTCAACACCATATTCTCAAACACCCTCAGCTTCCTTTCCTCCCTCAATGCCAGCGACCAAGCTTCACACACATACAAAACAACCGGCAAGATTATAGTTCTATACATATATCTTCAAGTTGATGCTTAGCAGCTTTAATCGTACGAAATATAAGAACGTGTGTTATGTGTTTAGTTTTTGCAGCTTCTTATTTTCAGTTTTGTGAATGCTTTACAAGATAAACGTAGAGCAACAGCAGAAGTAGCAGTAGGTATCACAATTTTATATGCAGAATGACTACTTAACTCCGGGCTGAAATTTTTTAGATCAAGTTAATCGTTAGAGAAGGAATTCTCAAACCTAAGGTCGTACCTCAACTAACGGTGTGTGATCCCGCAGAATAAAGGTAAATTTATTTTTATTATTTTGATATGCCATAAATCTGCTACGATTGGACAGGGTGCTGAGAACGTACTCGCATTGTTTGAGTCTCAAGGCCAGTATGCTTATGGCTTTGGGACGTGGACAAAGTTTTGAGAACCACCATAAAAAAAAACATTTGGGAGTGTATGTTTGGCATGCATGTTTCTTACCTATCGTAAATGCATGCACACGTCTGCAGTGGGGGACTAGCACTTTCTTCTTGCAGAGGATGAACTAGACGTACGGAAATCGAAAATTAGGATTTTATTCATCTTTATTTCCCTTACAGGTTAACAGGAGGGGAGAAGTATACCCCAGCTTGTAATACACGATATAACAGCCCTTTTTACACCTTCGTTTTTAGGCGCGTTCGCGAAATTTTGAAATCTGACTATTAGCTTCGTCACGTCTGTCTGTCTGCCTTTCCGCACAGAAAAACTCGACTCCCACTGGAGGAATTTTCATTAAGTGTGATATTTGAGTGTTTTTGGAAAATCCGTCGAGACATTTCATTAAAATTGGACGAAAAAAACGGTCACTTTACGTGAAGACCAATACATGTGTTTGACCATATCTGGCTCACTTCTTCTTAAAATGAGAAATGTTACAGACACTAGTTGTAGAGAAAATCAAAACACACATTTTGTGTTCAGTAACTTTTATTCTGAAAATTGTACTGTTGATGAGATGTGGAAAATTATTGTAAAGCCGGGGAGTCCACGGATGCCAATAGGCGCATACGCTTTTCACGCTGGATACCTAAGGCTACAGACACACTCATGACATGTAATACTTATTGCTTTCACCCAGCAACAATTGTTGCAAGAACGCGACTGAATTTTACATTGTATGTACTGTACATTGTCTGTCTTGTCATCGTTACCTTTCTTCCACCACCTGGCGCTCACGTTTCGAAGTGCCCATTCAGCAGAGATGTATAACCATCCTGCTCGGTGATGAAAGGGGGGGGGGTGGTGGTGGAGTGACTTGTCTGGAACGTAGATAAACTCACGCTTCCACAGGAACGCTTTGGATGACGGGGCTAACATAATTAGCTGTTTTTACTAAACACTGTTTACAGTTTACTGTAGTCTACATTTTGCCTTTTGGCGAGTAAGAATTACGGTTACAACAACCATACTCTGGTGGATGTAAGAAGATTGGAATGTGCAAGAGGGATAAGTTAGAAGGTTAGTTCGTGGTAATTACAGAACAAGAGAGATGCAAACGTGCTCTGATTTAAGTCAGTTTTTCAACAGAAGGAACCCATTGGGATGGGTTAGCGAATTTTTGTGTTGGTTAGTAGTGTTATTTTTTAAACTTTTTTGGTGTTTGGTGTCTACAAATTTTGTGTGGCGGTTTATTTAGATGTTGATTGAAGACGACAGTAATTCGCGACTCTGTACAAAGCGATATTCTGTAACAGGGCGGTGGGTTTTATGTGAAAAATACACAACGGTCAGGATCAGTTATGTATCCACAACAGCGGAGTATTTTTTAAAGTAAGTGTGTGTTCCATTGGAGTGTATATTTTTGTGTTTTAGGCCAAAATTTGATTTCTTAGAAGTGCGAATACGGGCTCTTGCTGAAAATGTTTATCTATTTTGACCTAACTTTGTAAGAGGTTTGTGTTAATGAAAACCGTTTCAACGACTTCGTAATTCCCTATGGTCAGTAATAACGACATAGCGGGCGAGCGAACTTCTGGGATGGGAGCGACAGTAACAACATGTCCGTGAGAAAGTTTTCTGTCCCTTTCGGTTTGTTGCCGGCGACTGACGGAACCTACGGGCTAATGCGGCCAAGGGTATCCCATTTTTTGGGTTTTGAATTTTTTCATAGACGTTTGTGGGACTTTTTGGATGGAGAATCGACTCCTCGCATCCCCATCACCTGCACAGAACAACGTACAGGAGAGATGCATACATACACCAAGCCACAATATCATCGAACGGTGTAAGACAATACACGACTTAGACAGCGCGGGTTTGCCCACTGAGTTTGGAGCTTGGTACTGCGAGATAGGTCACAAACGTTGTGTATGAATATTTTTTTGTAAGCAGGCACTTGAAACGTAACGACGACTTGAAAAGCCAGGCTTTTACCGGTTATTTTTAAAGCACACGAAGCCTTTGCCCATGCAATATATTCTTCACAAAAACAGAATGAAATTACAGCAGTAATTCACTCTGGCAATAAATCTGTTGGACTAGAAATTTATGCAGCGGGAACTTAGGCTTTATATGTTCTTCTCAGAAGCCTCGTTATAACTTATCTGCCATTTTTCACGAGGCAGCCATTTTTCAATGTACTTTGTTTCTGTGGTACATAAACCTTGTGAAGTTGTGTGTGCGTTGCCAGATCGGAGATTCTCAGGGTGGTGTTGCTGAGTATTTAATTCGTCTTACCATTTTACGCCGTGTTGCTTGGAAAGTTTGCCAGTAAGCAGCCTAAGAAGAATGCTCCTTCTTGACCTGATTGACCCTGAAGATGAAAACGTTTCTTTCCTTCGAAACGGCAGTAACTCTTTACCAATCGATGCGGTGTAACGTACAACAATAATATTGATTTTTGTTCATTATTTGCTGACTATATTTACAATTAACGCGTAATGCTGAGCTTCTGTTTGCGTATCTTATCTCCGAAGTTAAAAGTGTGTTTCTTGGGGGTGGGTCCGCACTGACGATACTGGATGACCAGTTTTTGTGCGTAACTGTGAATTATAGCCCCTTGTTTTGCTTGTGACCCAAATTGAACTTCTTATAGCACATGAAGACCATTTATCCCTTGAATAAGGAATAACTTACTTCTCATCAAATGTAATGTTTATTAACAGATTTATTGAAATGAACCGTATTTACACAACATACAAATAACAGTTGTAAATCTGCAACTGGTTAATTAAGCGACATGTTTCGGCCTTGTTCGGCCATCATCAGGCTTACAAAGAAATGGTGTTAATTAAGGTACATTCGTTCGCTATACCAATGGGATCCGATGGTTTACATCGGTCTTATGTATTTTTAAAAATATTTACTATTGGTTAAAACGATATAATACATTAAAATGTAAAATGTTATTAATTTTAGTATCCTAGCAGGGATGGACGTAAGTTGTGCAGTCCATCCCTGCTAGGATACTAAAATTAATAACATTTTACTGAGCCCACGCGGTCGCTAACCCCCGTAGGGGTGAAGGGGCTAGCTAGAAATAACGGGGGCTTGACAATATGTACTTCTCTGCTGGCTGTCTGGGTGGACGAGTCCCGCCACAGGGAAGACGCGGGGGTTCATGAGCAAGGGAACACAGAACTATTACCCGGACACCGGGCACCACACACGAGAAATGTACAAAATGATCTATGTATATTTCTAACACTGTAGTCTCTGCACAATAAGGAACAATGATGTAAAACCATAGAATTAACAAATAAGTGCAAATAACATTATTACAAAAAAAACCTAGGTCTCTCGGTCTCTAGGCGCGCAGGCTGCGCACTCCAAAAAAAGTCCAACTCTAACAATAACTGTCTTGGGGGTGACTAACCCGTCCCCCTTCTCTCTCTCTCGTTATGACGCACAAAAGGCATATACAGAAACAGTCAACAATGACCATATATTCGGGCCCCCCTCTCTCTCGTTATGACGTACAAAATTCATGTACTGAAACACTCAACACTGACAGTATTTTCGGGCCTTTCTCTCGTTATGACGTACAAAAGGTATGTACCTAAACACTGAACACAGACAATATGTTCGGGCCTCTCTGTCTCTCTCTCTCTCCCTCGTTACGACGTACAAAATTCATGTTCAGAAACACTGACAGTAACTTAGCGAGGGCTCGTAGTCCCTTTTCTCGCTAAACGTTACGCAAAACTCTAACACGCGGCCCACTTAACAGTAGTTACTCTGTCACAACAGGCGCTTATTCACCAACCTGGTCACAAGTCATTCTCCTTATTACTACAACAGATCAAAAGCCTAGTACAGAAAACTACGCTCTGACACACACAGACACGTGACGAAGGTACGCGACTCTGAGGGCTTGCCTCTGGCCCACGGGGCTGACATTTAGTATGAACTACCCAAAAGATCCCAATGTTTCATTACTAAGAAAACAAAACCCAAAGCGGGAATTTAACTCACGCCCATACCAAATGTCGGTCCCGCTGCCAACACGTACGCCTCGGCGCTTTGAAACCTCCTCAGCTGAACGTCCGGCCAATCCTCGAAACATTCCAGTCGCTGGCACCGTGTTTCCGAAGCGAAGAGCAGAGAGCAGGTCTTTGTTCTGTGCGGCGTCAGTTATTTTCCCCAACCGTCTTGCCGACGTAACCGCCCCTAGTCCTTTCGCTCGCCCACGGCACCCAATCACCGGACGACAGCACAAGGACGGGAATGACAGGACTCGAAGTCCGCACAGTAAAGCTTCCGCATGGTAACGACCTTTGAGACGCCCTATGGGCACGGCTCATTACATTTTAATGTATTATATCGTTTTAAAGAATAGTACAGATTTTTAAAGACATAAGACCAATGTAAACCATGGGATCCCATTGGTATAGCGAACGAATGTACCTTAATTAACGCCATTTCTTTGTAAGCCTGATGATGGCCGAACAAGACCGAAACATGTCGCTTAATTAACCAGTTGTAGATTTACAACTGTTATTTGTATGTTGTGTAAAGACGGTTCATTTCAATAAATTTGTTATATATACACAACGGGATGGAAACAGTCAAATTCAGTGTGTATTAAGGTTAAATTCTACAACTGTAACTTTTAAGAATTTTTGCAGCGTGTTGAATATTTAAGGATACAGACACATTCCTGTCCTTGCGTAGTGCGGTCAAAATTGCAGTAATAGATTTGCCCGAGGAATTAGTTGAAGCCACAAAGCTTTTGGAGTTATCTGTTTAGAATCTAGAGGTGTCGCGTGTTCTGAGAGCTGTTGTGATTTCCCTCAACCGCACGAGGCGAATTTCGAGATGGTGTCTAGAAATGGGTCACGAGAGCTGTCTCAAACCCGTTTAAGTTCCCCGATCGCGGTGATCTTCGTACATGATTTGACGCTAAATACGTGTTTCAAGCGATGTAGGCCCGCAGCTTTATCACTTAACCAACAATTCATCAGAGAACAGGCCTATATATATATACATACTGTAGATGTAGGTATATATATATATACCTACATCTACAGTAAACAGACACGACGGCCAGTGACGTAAGCAGAATAGTAAAGGACATTTTGCAGAATATGCGTACCGCATTCATCTTTCCGCACTAGTTGGCAGTGAAATTTCATGGCTCCTTCATTCTGTTAATATACCGGTGCTGTGCCGAATTGTGAGATGAGAAGTGTCATGGAATATGATACTCAGTAATGTTTGTGGTTTTTCTGCGATGAATTACCTAAACCAGTCCCTAACGATGGCGGAAGATCGACCGCTGTCATTGGTTTAGACCAGCATGAAGCTGTGTAGCAAGCACATTTTACTGTATGAGGTATATCCAAACAATAGACATGTGTATCAGGTGTTTCTTTTTACGTACAAGCACGAGCAGCTTTTATTACATATGCGTATTTTCACCGCTGGCTACTGAGATTCGAAGTTGTAAATTACATTGGACCATTCGTTTTCTTTTCTTTCTAGACCACTTAACAGACTAAAAGTATTATGTGACATTATTTTAACACATGTACCGTACATATTTTTATTATTTTATACAGTGAACCAACAAATGCACAATTAATTTACAGTTTATTATACTGCGCCTTATTATACTGCTCCTACATGTTTCGACACTATTGTGTCATCTTCAGGGAGCTCGTAGTCAGTACCTTGCTAAGTTACACGAGTATGTCAATGCAGTCTTGGTGATACAATTTAAAATTTCACATATGTTTTGTGCTGCCAATGTTTAATATTATTAAAATATTAAAATCGTCCTAGTTATAATAAAATGGCTAAAATTATTTTGTCCTTACAATTCTTAGGAAGTCTTGTATGGTGGCTGTATATACAGTCTGTATGTTGATGCTGTCGTTGTGTTGGCCCGGTATCTGCATACCAAGAATGCATTGACATACTTATGTAAGTTGGATGTTCGTATGGCCGTGCATCTCGGATACAGTAGTATAAACAATCAACTAGATGCAACAATAACAACTTATTAGTAATTACAATCAGCTCAACATGTTTCGGGCGATAATTTCGCCCATCCTTAGGAGCACTAGACTGTGATTACAGCTTGTGGTATAATGCACCGAAGATGTTGCCTGAAGGTGACAAGGTCACCAGCATGGGCGAAATTATCGCCCGAAACATGTTGAGCTGATTGTAATTACTAATAAATTGCTATTGTGGCATCTAGTTGGTTGTTTTATACTATTGTACTTATGTGACTTAGCAAGTACTGACTACTAGCTCCCTGAAGATGACACAATGGTACCGAAACATGTAGGAGCGGTATAATAAGGAGCAGCATAATAAATTGTCAATTAATTGTGAATTTGTTGATTCACTGTACAAAATAATATTATGTGACACTTTCTGTGTTTATGAAACCTGGTCTTTCCGTCTGAGTCAAGAAGGGAAACTAAGTAACACTTCAGTGACAAGCTTTAAACGAAAACATTAATGCATGGCTTGTGTAATGTATTTCCATAAGAACGTGCAGCGTTACATTCAAGATAAGTCACGGAGCCTTTATAGTGTATAGTCTACAAAACGGTACAGGTTTCGTATAATTTATAGCGTCAAACAGATGCATGAAAGCATGGCAGAACAGTTTACCTAAACAGACAGGCCTGTCATTTTCAGCATTTGAAGGACTAAGTTAAGAACAGAAATAACTCAACTAATAAGCATTTTCAGGGCCGGTCGGACATTACTCTGCGAACTCTGTGGTTGAGCCTATGCTACGGGCTGGACGATCCGCGGTTGCAGAGGAATGTGATATTTCATTAGTCCGAAAAGACGCAAACTGGCCCTGGGGCTCATCCAATCTCCTATTTAATGGGTAAAAGATAAGGGTCACTCTTTGACATGCCAATGCAGGCACGGAAGGGAGGTGGAGGTATATCTGCTAACCAACAACCCTGCGCTAGAGGGAAATGGGTGGTCAGCAGCTCACTCCGGCCGCTTTCCCCTCAGTAAAGAACCGGTACTCATTGTATAGGTGGTTGAATGGGCCTCATGGCCGATCTGGCCCCTACCGGGATTCGATCCCTGGGCCGTCCAATTCGTAGGGAGTCGCTGTATTGCCTTTTTCCCGGGGGTAAAGCGGCCGGGGCGTGAAATTTACCACCTCCATCTAGTGCCGAAGCTAAAATAAGTGAAGCTGTACCTCTACTCCCTTATGCCTTTATGGCGGGGACAGGAACAACTTTGTCTTTTCACGCGTGGGTAACATAACAGTGTGTCACGGGAAACTGGTTACCTGCGAGCTACGAGTTGGGCGGGCCTTGTTGAAGTGAAAGGAAGCAGTTGTGGGCTTAATTTGAGGTACCACTCTGGCATTTTACCGGAGGAACTGAGTAAAACCACAAAAACTCAGGATAGTTGGTTCCGGGTCGAGGTTTAGACGAGGCAGCTTCAGAGTAAGTAGCAGGAATGTCAGTCAGTCTGTCGTTGCTGACGTGATTGTGGACTGTTCTTGCAGCAGTGATCGGCGTAATACTTGGATAGAAGAGATTTCATGGCTAAACGTCTATATGATCTATACTCGCTTTCTCTTACATCCTTGCATATTCGTCGTTCGTAATAATTCTCCAACGTATATAATTTCTGCGGTTAAAAGAGCGACGTTAAATACGTAATGATCAGTTATCCCTTGCAAAGAAACTTCGGCCATCTGGAAGTTGCGTTGTAAGTTCGCCCCGACCGTCGGCAATCGTAGTTGATGTTCTGTGGGCTCTCTTAATTCCTGGAGGCGACTGGTGGAATGGTATCGGTTCTTTAAATCGGTTCACAAACTATTCACCTCACAAGTTTCTCGCAAATTCATTTATTGTATTACAGATTCTCTTTTAATTTTATGTAACCTTAACTTGATCCCGGTTTTGAACATCGACTTGTAGTTCATGAGAGTGCACAGCACGGTCAGTGTGACTGTCGAATATGTGCAGTCTGGTGTATCAAGTGAAATGCTCCGGCTTTCATACACAGAATTCACGTATAAAAATCGCTAGCCTTTGAATCATTTTCTTCCTTGGCGAGTACTTTCTAGCTGAAGCCGGTAAATTGTCGTCATGGAAACGTGAAATTGCGAGAGCGGAAATAATAGTGTAATAATGTAAGAATGGCACAAAGGGCATTTACAGTTAGCCTGTGTGTATTATTGTGTATTGTATTCATTTGTGGTTAGTTCAACGACGTTTTCAACACATTGTCCTATATAGCGTCAAATGGCGTGATAATTAGTGCACAACAAGTGAATGGACTGTGGAAGTGGTCGTAGCCTAGTTTTAGGTATTATCCAGGCATTTGTCTGTAGGTCGTAAGGAAAACCGCATAAACTGCATTCAGATAGTCCGTTTTGGGGCCCAAATTTCACCTCGGAACCTCCTGAGTGTTTAAGCAAGTGTGTACTCACTGCACCGCCGAAACGATGTTTGGTATAGCTTTTTCGAAGCGTTCGCGAAAGTTGCGAAGCGCAACGATTAACTTCGTCACGTATGTCCTTCTGTCTGCCTGTCTGCGTGGAAAAACTCGGCTTCCACTAGACGGGTTTACGTGAAGCCACGCACTGAAAGTTTTTACTAAAACCTATGGCTCAGATTCAAGTTTGGTTGAAATCGGACAAAACTAACAGGCAATTTCATTGAATACCTACATGCAAATATTATTTTACCTCGTCGTTTACGAGAACCTTAGGAGAAATGCGGTTGGCGATCTAAATGTAATATGGAGCCGCGATGAAATTTGCTGGCCGGGCAACGAGGGCAGAAGTACAAACACGGTCATAATATTTAGTATTTATTGCTTTATGTCTGATTGTAAGCGCATAATGTGACGCCATATAGTTGCGATTTGTTTTGTTGCGACGCGATAGTCCAGTGGTATTAGGTCAAGTTCCTATTCAGCTATTGATTTTCGTATTTCCTGCTATTTACATGATGCTTAATTAAAGGACAGTAGAAGCGTTCTAAACGTGTACACAGCAATTTGCTGCATTTGTGACGATTAGGAACGTTAAATATCATGGCAGAAGAAACAGTAAGTGTGTCACTTGTGACACTAACTTTGCTATTAAAATGTGACCCCGTCGCTCAAACCCATGAGAGTTTTTGGAAATGCTTTCACTTTTACCTTAACTGGGTAGCAGCAAATCGAACTGCGAGAATTCAATCAAAATCGGTCCCTCTGGTTTTTGTACACACCCTCGCATAATTTTACGCACGTAGGGGCGACTTTCCCTTTCCCTAAGCTTGTGTATCATATTCAGTTAGCCGTTCGGCAATGTACTGGCAGAGATGGTGCAATGACCTTGAGTCATTTCGATTTCTACCCGTATAGGAAGCAGTAGATACAGACACAACCATTTTCTGATTACTCATCTTGAATTGACAATTCGTGACATCTAACGCCATTAAAATCATTAGCCTTAGTAGCAGAATAGGCGTCATTAAGAAACACGATAATCGTTCAGCGACCCAGAAAACAACCAAAACTTACCCTCTGCTTTGTGTTGCTATCGCATGCCAGTAGTTAGTGTTGTTGCCATGGAAATGCTCAGAAGCTACACTTGTCATGGTTGTTAGAGTGTAGTCACATTATAGTTGACTGTCGGAACATTGGAATTGGAGTGCAAGTCCTTGTAATGTAAGAGCTTCTGTCAGGGTTGTCCATTTTGCAGTATTCGAGTCGGTGACAAGTTACAGATTAAACAAGAAAACTGAGGCCTTGGCGTGTACGATGTTTAGAAAAGGCAGTGGAGTAAAGTGGAAAAACGCGGGGCACCCAGGCGCATTACAGAGTAGAAGTCGACGTGCTGCCTGTATGTAATTGCGTCATGAAACGGACCGCTGTAAATTTATCGTCAAACTGAGGCGGTTTGACTTGAAGGAATGGAAATACGAAGTTTGCAGATGACGAGGTAATGGAGGCGATGCAAAGTTGGTTAAAGGCCACACCAAAAAGCTTTTTTCTTGAAGGCATCCGCAAGATTGTAGACAGGTGGACCAAGTGTGTTGCGAAGCAGGGGGACTATGTCGATAAATAAGACACAATTTCTACAAGTACTCTTGTGAAAAGGGGACCGCGGTAGCACAGTGGTTAAGGTGCTGTGCTACAAATCGGAAGGTCGCTGGTTCGATTCCAGATGGTGGCATTGTAATTTTTCATTGACATAATCCTACCGATCGACTCAGCCTCTAACAGAAATGAGTAAAAGGTAAAGGTTTCCCGTTACAGGCCCGGTGTGGCCCAGAGGGTGGGTAGAGGTATAGCTCTAGTCTTCCATGACCGCGGCACTAGAAGGGGGTGAGTGGTCAGCAGCACGTTCCGGCCGCACTTTACCCGCGGGAAAGACCTGGTACCCATTTTACAGGAGGCTGGGTGGGCCCCAGGGCCAGTCTGGACGGGCGGAAAATCTCGTCCACACCGGGATTCGATCCCGGACCGTCCAGCCCATAGTCAGTCGCTATACTGACTGAGCTACCCGGCCCACAACAGAAATGAGTACCAGGAGTATTTCCTGGGGGTCGGTGCGTAAGGCTGACCACCTTACCATCATCCTGGGCCATTGTCACGTAATCTGGGAACCTTAACTTCCTGGAACCCTCTGGGCACCTCGGACCTGTAATGGGACTGATTTGCCTTTACTCTTGTAAAAAAGTTATTATAAAATTCCTGTTATTTAATGGCTTACCTTCGCAGACAAGTTGCTGTGCCGTTCCGTGAGAAACATTGTCGTCCCTAAGTCTCTGAAGATTAACTGTTGAACTTATAATAAAATTTCCGCATCCTCTCGGGAATTTTACTTACAGACCGCAGGCCACAGACCACGAGATGATCCCCTTGGGGGGGGGGGGGGTTCTGACGCGGTGCGTGGGGACTGCTGGCTATAGTAGAAACTACTATACTGCTGAGAACTGCGCTCTTCTTGGTTCCCCATTTTCCATATATTTCGCGGTGGAAGTCTGAAATCTTGCGTACTAGACTGCTATTGGTAGGAGAGGCAGTTCTGCTACCGCAATCAGACTGAAAACATGAAGCATTTCGTGTAGAATGTAGTGAGCGGGTGCTTGCAGCGTGGGCAGTAGAAACTCTTTCTAACCACACCTTTGCGCACGCGCATCCATCACATTACTAGCAGGGGTAATTTCCTGGTCTTTGAACAGTAAACACATTCGAAGCATTTCTAATTGCTTCCACTACCATGTTATAGGCCTAGAAGAAACATAATTGGCTACATTATAGCCCAGTGTGGGAAAACGCAAACGGAAATATTGATGTGGTATAGGTTGTGCCGTTGGAGTTAAAGGCTCATTTGATGTATAAAACAATCTACACCCCAGCCGATCCCAGTGGCCGCGCGGTCTAAGGCGTGGGTCTGCAGCCGCTCGCATGCTGGGATCGTGGGTTCGATTCCTGTCGGGAGCGTGGATTTCTGTGTCGTGTGAGTGTTATGTGTTTTCGGGTAGAGGTCTCTGCGACGGGTTGATCACTCGTCCAGAGTAGTCCCACCGAGTGTGGTGTGTCTGTGTGTAGTCGTGAAGCCTCGATAATGAGGACGCCCTGGCCCACTGTGGGGCTGTTGCGCCATGGGGGGGGGGGGAGATTTACTCTCCAAGGGACACTATAATGTTCTCTGTCAGTTATTACTGTTTAAGATGTCACGGCTTGGTACTGGACCACACTTTTCTATCACTGACTTCGCATTCCACGCTAGTATTGTGTAGAATCGATACATTGTAGGTTAACAGTTCTAAGAACTGCGCATTCTTTTTTTACCGATTACCTATTTAATTCAGTGCATTGGTTCGCCAAGCGGTTCAGACAAATGATGACGTGGCTGACATACCTTGCAGTTACCCGCCTGCAGCCTTGCCTGGGTTGAGTTTTTTCGTTTTTTTCCCACTGTTCATTCGCGAAACCGCTACTATTTTCTTCCCACCCCTTTTTTATTACCGTGCTTGCTTCTTTGTCCACTTCAACACATACTAAATTATTTCTGTAATTGATACGGCATCATTAAATTATTTACAGACGGAATCGTGAGGCAAATCATGGCGGTGTAGTGAATCGTATCGGGAGCCCCTCTTGATTAACGATGCTTGTGGTTTCTCCGACCAGGGGAATGCACTGCATTGATGTTACTTCCACTACAGTTATATGACACGAAATAAACTAATAAACGACACAAATGGGCGAGATTTGGCAGATACTTAAAAAATGTTTCCTGTGATGGGGGTAGATTTTTTTCGTGTTAGTTATTGTACTTGCTTATCGGCATATTACTGCTTTACATAATATTCCTCAGCTTGTTTGTAGGAGAAGAATGTGCGTATTCCTATTCCTGTCTGTGTTTTACAATTTCCAACTGTGTGCCTGGCAGCAATTTGTCAAATCCTCAAGCCCTCCTGTTGAATAATTGTCCTGTCAGTAACACATGGCTGAATGGAAGTTAGAAACATTTTAACGACAGATTTATAGTGTCACATATTCCTGAAGACGTGTCTTTAAATCAGTTATTCTTCTCCTTTAGCATGGACACAGCATCTTGCGTCCAGCATTTAATGTGTCGTAGTTAGCTTTACGTAGGAACTTATTTTTCTAAATAATTTTTAATCTTTCTTCTTAAAGCAGACGAAAAGAAATATATTTTCTGGAAAAGTAGTCGTTGTACAGATTTAAGAAAACAATACAGGCAATGTACGTGTAACGTAACAATGAGGAGCGTTCGTGCAACCATTGTTGCAGCGGAAAAGCAATAAGTTTTACACAATCTGAGGGTGTGTTTGTAGTCTAGGTTTCCACCATGCAATGCTCGCGCGCCATATTTTAATTTGGCCTGGCCGGCTGTACAGTATTTTTTCAAGTTATCTCATAAAAGGCATGATTTTCGAAAAAAAAAAAGTTATTGAACATGAAATGGGTGTCTTGATGTTCTCTAAAACTTTTGTCTGAAACATTTCTCAGTCTAAGAAAAACTGAGCGAGATGTGATAAAAAAAATATATATTGGCCTTCACGTACAATACTCGTTGTTCTTGTCCGATTTTAATGAAACTTGAATTTTATGGACAGATTTTCGAAAAATATTCGAGTGTAAAATTTCATGAAAAGCCGTACAGTGGGAGCCGAGTTTTTCCATGCAGACGGGCGGACAGACAAACAAGACGAAGCTCATGCTTGCTTTTCGCAATTTTTCTACCGCCCCTAAAAATTGGTATTAGAGACGTCCACGAAAAGTTGTCATGTCATTTCCACTTTTCAGCTATATGGGTCCGTAATGAAGTTCACTGCATTTAAGCGCATAAATGAACAGTTTCATGTACCCTTAACATCGTAAACTGTTAATCAAATTTTATGTACGCGCTGCACCCATGCTTAAATAAATCCAGAGCACGCCGCTGAGAATTTTGTTTATGGTACATTACAAACCACACCCTTCGCAGTTTTTCTACACGTATTTGTTTGTTAACGAAATGAATAAACAACATGGCCACGCCCCAACATAGACCGTGATATGTTGTTAAGTGACATGAAAGGTTAAAATTAACCTGTCAGATTTTAAGTACTAACATTATTCTAATCCGTCGTGTTATCTCTGACATTGTTACGAGCAAGCTGGAAAGCGCTTAGTTTGTGTACTGAAGACGACTAACACGTCTTAGTTGACAGTGACACAAACTGCTTTAGTAACAGAGAAAATGTAGTGTCCGGCGTCAACCCTACTAATGTAGGACGAAGGTGCTTTTGAGCCCCCACTGATTTTAATGCCTGGAGGTGGGCGAAAATATTGATTTGACCGGAAGAATCGATATAGAGTATCGTTGTTGTACGTAGTAGCCTTCTGTTCTGTAAGCGTAGTTAACCCGGAATTATCTCGAAAAAATTTTGAATTCTTGACGAGAGGATAAGTAACAGGCGTAGGTGCTTACAGCGCTGTTTTTTGTTTTGTTTTTATAAAAATATTAATAGGGTCTCGTCTTCTAACTTAAAACTCAACAACAGCTGTAACATGGTTTCAGTATTGTAGTACAGCTAGTTTAGTATACAGTAGAACATCACTTATCCGGACGCTGGTTATCCGGATCGCCAATTATTAGGATCGGCTTGGCCCTTCGGGTAAGTTTGTTGAGAACTGTACATTTCCTTGAAATTACCGGTTATCGGATTAAGTACAGTACAGTGTTATGGCTTCTAGTACTGCAAATCAGGCGTGGTCGATGGGTTTAGACATAGGTGAATATTGTAAATATGGGCCGGGTAGCGTAGTCGGTATAGCGACTGGCTACGGGCTGGAAGATCCGGGGATCGAATCCCGGTGGGGGGGGGAGATTTTCCGCACTTGTCCAGACCGGCCCTGGGGCCCACCCAGCCTCCTATACAATGAGTACCGGGTCTTTCCCGAGGGTAAAGAGCCGCCGGGGCGTGACGCTGACCCCTCACCCCTTCTAGTGCGGTGGTCAAGAAAGAGTAGAGCTATACCTCTACTCCCCCTATGGGCCGTACGGCCTGTACAGAGCCTCAGTGTCTGTACAAGGGTGCGCTTTACCTTCCTACCTAAATATTGTAAATAGTAACAGCCGAACTTAACTGCAAATGCGGCCTGTTCTCAAAGAAGAATCGAATTATCCGGAATTTCTGCATATCCAGATGGCTCACCGTCCCAGTTAATCCAGATAAGTGGAGTTCTACTGTATCTGGAAACATACGTGACGTCACAGCAATAGCAGTATGCATATGCAGTACTCCTCCACCCTGCCGTAAGGTTTTGTAGCCGGAATTTCATTCTGCGAGTTGTTTTGACCCCACTCTATACCAGTGTAATGTAATCCATGTAATACAGCGTGTTGCAGAACGTGCTGACAGTGTCATATTTATATATTTGCAGATCTCAAACAGTGACTACAGCGGGGACGGTTGCAATGTCTTCAGTAAGGTTTGCTATTTTGGGGTTTAAGTTGTAAGAGGCTGCAGCCACTCCACCTGTAGTTACTGTTGGCGATCTGTAAATATGAGGAAATTGAAACTTTCAGTTTGTTCTGGAACACGCTGTATATACACCGTTGTGATACATGTCATGTTCGGGCTATTGGTCACTAGCGACATCTGCTGGATGGAGACACACACGCATGCATTTAAAACACAGCACGATTCCATCCGCCCGCCTTTGTAATATTACCCTGCTATTATTGATCTGAATACATCCGTTTAGCATGATAATGTTTTCACGCCTATAAATAGCCCATTAATGTAATTTGAGAAACGGAAGTTCTTAAGACAATAAAAGAAGGAAAATAATAAGAGGAAATGAGAACAATTAAGGGACAAAATTAATTAATGCAACAAAGAAAGAAAAGATAGGAAAAATAAAGTTAACTAAACTGGATAGAAGCGACAGGAAGAAGTGAAAGGAAAATATTTCATTGTCTAATGACTTTATTTATGCATTCGTGCAAACAGTGAATGTATACAGTCATTTGCATTTAATCAATGTATGGGGAAAAAGAAACGAGAGTTCCATTTTTGCAGACATAATTCAGTACAAGACCTAGTGGTGTCTGATTGATTTTATTGGGCTATATATAACAAAACAAATATTGATACACTGGCGCAAGACAGCTAATAACCGTCATCTGACATGCCGGTTGCTGTTACTTTCGTCCCTGCGCGTCAGTTCTTGATACGGGAAAGCAAGCCAGACGATGCCCTCATGCACTACTTAACAACAATTATGTAATACCATTTCTCACTGCAGCTCAGTCATGCGTTTCCCTAACCATTCTTAACCTGTTAAATAGAAAGCACTTAGGTAAAGCACACTCAAACAGCTTCCGCGATATTTGAAGTACTAACGAAATTGCTCCATTAGTTGTGGTTTCAAAGACCTAGTGTGTTGTTGATAAAGTGTTCGGTGTTACGACCGGTATATTAGTTGTTTTACACGTAGTCTCTTTCCCTGACTGAAGCACATAAAAAAAATATGAACACGGGACAGTAACTGAGTGGACAATGAAGGACATTGTGTGAAGAAGAACCATGTGTTTAAAAACTTACTTTTATAGCACTCTAGCGGTAGTTAAGTATGGGTGCATATAATGGGTGGGAACATAATGAAATGCGAAGGTGGACAGTACGACAGTTTGGTCAAGAGTGAAACAGAAGGATACATAGTGCGTGTTGTGCAAGTTTTTTTGGGAATGTGAATTGGTTTGTACTGCTTAGAGTCACGTCCGTTGCCTTGAAATCTTTGTTAGTGGTACAGTATTCTCGGTTTCTAATTATACTGCCCGTTACTAATGTTGTTTCTTGATAACGTAGATCTCCACCCGTACCTAAGACAACTCCATGAAGGTGGAAGTAGAGCCCAAACTTTATGTACTTAGGTAGTAGTATAATGTTAGTGGCCAGCATGAAGCTTAGGCCGTTTTGTCCCTGTGAAGAGCACTAAGTGACCGGTTTTACTATCACGTTATTGATAACCTTCAAAAGTATCACAATGACGCCTATCCGAATTGGTTTAATGAATAACACAAACGCTATTCTGTATGCCTCCATGGTTCTGAAATTTTATATTTGGAAGGTTTGCACATTTTACTGTTTTGACTTTCAGAAGGACATTAAATAAGATTCGGACTACGTAAAATGTGTTGGATAGGTGAAGTTCTTTGTAGTGGATGGAGTACATATTGGAGATCTGGGGCTTGAACCCATGAGAGGTATTAGGATGATGCTTTTCACCACCAAGTTCAGTACGTCTCTTACCCCATTGATACCGGGGCCACGTCCGCTCTGTCGAATGATGTCGCCGGAACGTGAAGCCGAAGTTACGAAAGTATGTATTTGACAGTTACTTGTACACCTACTTACGCTTTTATGTTCAGGAATACCTCTATATCCATGCATAACTGAACATATTCACTACGTTTTCTTCAAGGATGGTTATGTATGTATTTATGTATGAGTGCAGGAATTGTCTTTTGCCGTTTTGTTTTGTATGAGTACGAGGGAGCATACAGGGTGTTCCTCACAGGTTGTGCCGAACTTCAGAATGTTACTGAGTCACTTCAGGTAAAGATGCTGTACCAGCATATGTCAGTTTATCAACCGTTACATCGCTACACACATTTTAACATTTCAAAACATTTTATGATGCTGTACGGTATCAGTCATTATGAACCACCTTCACCTTCACGGTTTCCCCCACCTCTGGCAGTCTCTACTCCCTCGTATCTCTTCCTGTTGTTGTCCATAGGTCTGGCCTGTGAGCTCACCAGATCTCATTGTCCATGACTACTTCTTACGGTGCACGTGAAGACCATTGTCTACCGGTAAAAACCACAGGCAAGAGACGAACTCGTTATAGCGAGTCATGGAGTTTGCTTACTACATAAGAGGAAATGACGAAATTATCAGAAAGATAATAAATTCTCTCTGAGTCGCTCAGAATTGTGCATACAGGGCGGAGATGGTAATTTTGAACTGTACTCAATGTAACATAACCAAAAATTGATGTTACTTGATACCTAATCAAAGCTGACATTTTTCTTCCATTTTGTCACATAACTACATTAACTAACGTAGCTAACTCGGTGGCATAATTAAAAAATTGTTGTGTTTTATTTTAGGGTATTATCCGATATATTTTCTATTGAAACTGTACACATACAGTAGGGTAAGGCTCAGTGGCTGCTTTTGTTTTGTGGCGTCATCGGACAGATGTTGTAGAGCAGGTTAAGCGTTAATACACATCTTTCTTTTGTGGTGTTTTCTAACATGTGTTTTCCTATTCCTATGTGTCTATATAAAAAGTCCTCATCACGTGTTGATTCATTTATGGTTCACCGATTTTCCCAAATGCCACTTCACGTGGTGTATGTGTTTTACTTTCCGTAAGTTTGGTTTCTTTTTGTTTAAAGTAAAACATGGCTTGGTAAGTGGACCGTGGCTTTAAAATGGGTTTGGGGGGGGGGGGGGGTTGAATGTGTTTAAGTTTTTTTAGGAGGAATGTTCAAATTACAATTTTTAATTGTTAGGGGGTTTTTTTTTTGGGGTTGGCGCCTTGGGGG